>OGIH01000665.1_pt1 | contig 23849 bp, 16 predicted proteins | sample 1571721 | NCBI WGS metagenome assembly OGIH01 (sample SAMEA2582068, study PRJEB24529) | metagenome | biome: Human gut stool | place: China | collected 2011
ATTTGCAGAAGTCGTCTGCCATACAAAATAATTCTATAACTTTGCTCTCGGTGATCATTGCGATTATTGTTTGTAATACTTTGTAATTCAGCACTATAAAGATACAACAATTTTCGCTAATCACCAAATTTATACGCATTTACAATTCGTCGAACTCACGTTAAAATACGAGAATATGTATATGATAAATAAAATCGTAAATATTTTAATTAGCGGCCCGTTCATTTTTGTTATAGGTAGCATTATAGGTTTATGGCTTGCTTCGGAGATGTTTTTTTGGTGGTCTCTATTTATTATTATAATAACAGGTATATATTGGGCTGTGTGGAAAGATAATAGAAAAGCTAAAAGAGAATTTGACGAAAGGCAAAAAGAACATAAACAAGAGCAAGAGCGTATTAGGAAAAGATTAAATAAGTTAAGGCCGATTTATAAAAAATCTTTAAGTGAATTGGTTGTAAAATATGGTAAGCCTGACAAGATAATAAATTTAGAGCCTTTTGATTTGAAAAAATCAATCATCGTTTTCAGTGGGAAAAGAAGAATATGGCTTTTGGGTAGAGATTTGTCTATGGAGAGCATAATGGACTGTAGACTGCAAAACGATGAACACAATTATAGTGATGGCCTATATGATGAAATAGAAACAAAGACGGGAAATATGATAAAAAGGGCAGCTGTTGGGACGTTGGTTGCGGGTGCGGCAGGTGCTGTTATTGGTGGTGCTACAGCCAAACGTACAACTACAAGTAACACATCTGCAAATTATATATGGCATGATTATTATGTTTATGTTTTTATAAATGATTTGTCAGAACCTGTTGTTAAGATAGATACAAATGGGGACGCTAATCGTGCAAATGAGATAGTAGGGTTATTTAGTGTGATTATTGAACGCAATAAAAATCATATAAATGGGGCTGTTCGGTAATAATAAGGAAATAAAGAGATTCTGAAATGTCGGCAAGAGGGATTTGTTACGTGTCATTCAATAAACCCAGATCCAAAGTATGCTGATTTTGATGTACCACTCAAAGAAGTGTACGGCATGTATAGGGTATTAATGTGTCTGTCGGTTAAATAATGATAAACAAATAAATGGATTGTAATTAATGAGCAAAGAATACATCGAGACACTGATTAAGATAGGCGAGCTCTTATTGGAGAATGGCTATATAGACCATGAACAGGGGAAAAAAGTTTGCGGAGCTTATTGGGCCAGCGTGGAAAAGGATATGAAAGACAACGCTAAAATTCAACTAACCGTTGGGGATTGTCCGTCTTTTCAAGAGAACACCTGACGGCATATTTGCAAATATGCCGAGACAGGCTGTCTGCGGAAATCAGTGAAGAAGAAGACAGACTGCTTGACAATGAAAGCAAGCTTGCCGCCATTAAAGCCAACAAAATCGCGAAATGGGCTATAGCCATATCTGTATTAGCAGCAACAAGATTGCCGCAACGCCTGTTGCAATGGCTATGCGGGCAAGTCTCTTGCATTCTCGGATTTCAATGAGACACAGATCGGCCTTTAAATGCACGAGTAGCTGGTTAAGGGCTTTTTTGTCGTGGTCATTATCAGGCCGCCTTCGTCAGTTTCTTTTATCATAAGAAGGTTTTTTGATATTATTTTGTATTATATGGGGTTAAGTGATTTTAGAGCTTATGTCATGGCAGTGACTTTAGTCTTGGCTATCATCTGTCCTTGTAGCCACCAATTACGGCATTATCAGGAATGTTCAACCTCGTTGATATAACGCTCGTACTTGTTACGGATGCAAATATATTAAAATACGACACCCAAAAGAAATTTTGGACAGTGTCATAGGAGGTGGTACATTATTTCTATTTCATTTAGCTTTTAATCAATTTAAGCGGCTGAAATAAAAACTGCGCCTTTTATTTTGTTTTGCCGCCGCCTTTCACTATATTTGCATGACATACGCCGGCCTGCAATTGCGTAACGCCGGCGGCAGCACCTTAAATATTCATATCTGTGCAAAACAAAATGATAAACGAATTGTCAATACTTATACCCGTCTATAACGACAGTGCCGTGGCGCTTGTCAGCGTGCTCCACTCGCAGGCTGAAGCCATAGACGGCCTTGAATATGAGATTCTCGCAATAGACGACGGAAGCACCAACGAGGCCGTGATAGCCGAAAACAGGGCGATAGACGGCCTTTCTCACTGCCGCTACGTTATTGACCGCCACCACGACTGCCGTGCAGCCATGCGCAACAATATGACGTCTAAGGGCAAATATGAGTGGCATCTGATGGTCGACGCGCGCCTCAGTCTGGTCTACGACGACTTTCTGCTGCGCTATCTCAGCAGTGGAGCGCAGCGCGGCGAGGCCGTGTGCGGCGGCGTGTGTGTTGACGGAGGGGCAGATTCGGCAAGACTATATAAGGAGAACCTGCGCTTCAGATATGAGAAATTTGAGGAGAAAAACCATTCGGTTGAGGTGAGAAACAGGCTGCCATACAATTCGTTCCGCACCACAAACTTTTTTTATCACCGCTCCGTTCTTGAGCGTGTGCCTTACGACGAAAGGATAAAGGGCTACGGATATGAGGATGTGATGCTTGGCCGTGCGTTCCGCAGCAACGGCATCGTGGTAAGGCATATAGACAATCCTGTGGCTTATACGTGCTTTGAGGGCAATGCGGCTTATCTGAAGAAGATAGAGGAGGCCATGCTCACTCTGCATCAGTTTGCAGGCGAACTAAAAGACTATTCGCCGCTGCTCGGCATGATGGGCAGGCTGAGGTCGATGCACATGTTGTGGCTTGTCAGGCTGTTCCACTGGCTGTTCCGCGGCGCCGAACTGCGCAATCTGCGTGGCAATAAGCCGTCGTTGGCAGTATTCAAGCTCTACAAGCTGGGCTTCTTTGCCTGCATCTGACATGCTCCGAAGGCTGCCATGAGCGTGATGCAGAACGGCAGCGAGGCGTCGAGATAGGTTATGTCGTATGCCGAATTGAATATGTCGGTCCAGTTGCCGTACACATACATATTGTGTCCGTATGCCAGCACGGGCACGAGGATAAGCATTATAGCCGAGAATAGCATAAGCATCTTGTTGTTTCCCTTCCATTTTAAAGCCATTATCACAGCAACCGCAAGCAGCAGAAGCGAGTCGGCCGGGCGTCCCTGTCTCGACTGAAGCGAGAACGGATTGTTCTCGGCATAGAACAGCTCGTGCCAGTCCCACAATGCAAACGGCAGGAACGTAAGGCACAGCACGGCTGCGGCAATGAGCAGCGTGGACACCTTGCGGCCCGCAGAAAGCCTGAGCCAGAAGGGAAAGAACATGATAAAGAGAGGAAAGGCCGTGCTTATTCTCGTTGACAGCCACAGGCCGGATATGGCCGCGAGCATCAAAGGATATTTACTGAAGGTTATCTTCTTGCATATAAGAAGGTTTATAAATGATGCAAGAAGAAGAAAATTGGATATAAGATCGCTCCTCACAGCCGTTTCATACCACAGGTTAAGGCTTAGCGCAAGCAGTACGGTGGCCTTTATGCCTGCCTGATAGCCGTATGCGGCCTTGACGCTGATGACGAACAGAAGGGCGGTGAAAATCTCTGAAAGGCCTACGTTGCCGAGTGCCCAGAAGGGTATGTGGAATGCCATCCACACCGGGAACGGCGAGGCGTATCCGCCTAAATGGGTCTGTGCCGAATAAGGAAACTGGCCGCTGAACATGGCAGTGAGCGGATTGGCTATGGCCGACCAGCGGTCAACCTGGTTCTGCATGGGGTCGAAATGATACTGCACGGCTGCCATTGCAACTGCCATTATCACTGCCATTGACCAGAATATAGCATCAGAATGTCTGTTTATGATTGTCTTGCGGCGATTGAACAGCAGCATAATCAGCGCCAGCACAACGGCATAGGTTATGCATATATAGCCGAAATGTTCGGTGGCTCTCATGCTGTATTTGCATGCCATGATGTAGCATACGGCGATGTAGAGTATTGAGGTGAACACCGTGGTGAAGTTATTCTTCAGCTCGTTGTTTATCCTGTTGAACACGGCGGCAATGACGGTCGATGCTGCCATGTATTTAATTATGGATAAAAAGTCGGTTACAAACGGCAGGACGAAGAAGTGAACTATGTATATCTCATAGCTTATCTTGCCGAACCATGATATAGGTCTGAGCCTCTTCAGCTGCGGTAATATGTATGGAGCTGTGATTAAGGCTACTGCCAGCGGCAGCTTGATGTTGAGCAGTATGACGTTGAAGGGCACGGTGCCGATGTATCCCCTTACGAACGGAATTTCCTTGATGAGCATGAACGCCGTGCCGTAGGCAAAGGCTGCCGCCGTGAATTTTATTATCCTGCCGCGGCTTGTCTGTCTTACCTTGTCATAATGCTGCGACACGATGTATCCGCAGAAGAACGAGAAGGCCTGCTCGCACATGAGCTGCTGGGCGAAGATGAAGGCCACTGAGAAGCCTGCAAGTATCTTGGTGGTGTGGCGCGGTGATAGTCTGCGCGCCAGCCAGTAGATGATATACCATCTTACGATATAGTCGACAAACCACAGTTCCGAGTCGGTGAAGAGCAGGTTGTGGACAAGCCTTGACAGGCTGAACTGCTCTTCAAACGGCAGCTTGAACAGAAAGACGAGCCAGCACGGTATTATTACGCGCACGATACGTTTGTGCCAGTAGCCGGCCAGACCGCTTTTCTTGTAGCTTTCGTTTAGTCCGAAGCCTGATATGAACAGAAACGCAGCCACGCCTATGCTGCCTAATATGTTGACGATGCGGGGGTAACCTTCAATCTGCATTATGAAGTGCATCAGCATAACCATTATTGCCGATATGCCCTGCGTCCATAATGTGTTTTCGTGAGATAGGATGTCTGTATTTCGTGTCACGTGTTCCTGCTGAGATTTTTATGTCTGTTGTGATGTCAGTTTACTATGGCAATCTTGCACACTGTACCCTTGTCGCCCGACGATGTTGCCGTCTGAACCATGTACACGCCTGATGCCACACGCTTGCCGTTGAGGTCGCAGCCGTCCCATGTATATGATCCGCCTGTGCTTCTGCCCTTGTTTACCAGCGCTCCGTTGGATGTAACAATCTTTATGTCGGCGTCGTAGGTAAGGCCGGTTATGGTTATCAGTCCTGTGTAGTCGGGTCTCACGGGGTTAGGATATGCGTAGACGTTGTCTTTGGTCATCTCGTCGGTAGGCTCGGTTGCGTCGCTCTGATAAGAGCATAGACCCTTGTCCGTGGCGAAATATACGCGGCCCGACGCACCGTCGATGGCTATGTCCTGCACAAGGTTTGACGGCAGCGGCGAGTTGTCCGTGGTGAAATGGCTTATCTGCGTGTTGTTGTCGTCGCTGATGAGGAACACTCCGTTAGAGTTGGTGCCTATCCATTTGCGGTTGCCGCCGTCGATGGCTATGGCGCGCACGTCGATGCCCGAGAGCAGATAGTCGGCATAGTTGGTGCCGTCGTTGCGCGGCACTTTGTGCTGCGTGAAGTAAGTGGAGCCGTTCTGTATGGCGCTTGCCGAGAGATAAACAGGTCCGGCGTTGGTGCCTACCCATACGTTTCCTTCCCTGTCTTCAACCGGACTGAATATGTAGTTTGCGCCGAGGCTTGTTCCGTCTTGGTTTATTATGCTCGGTCCGTATTTTGTCAGCACGTCGTTGGCATAGTCGTATGAGTAAAGTATGGTGTTGTTGTAGTTGTTGTTTACAAACCACATCTTGCCGTTGGTCTTGCTGATAAAGGCTTTCTCAAGGTCGTAGCTGTTGGTGCCCGACAGTTCTGAATGTTGATATGTAGTCCATTTTCCGTCGCTTTTCGAGAGGCACTTTATGCTGTTGCTTATCAGCGAGTTGAGCGCCCAGAGGTTTCCGGCAGCGTCGTATTTTACAGATGTAACGATGGTATAGTCTTTCGACGGCGGATTGAACGGCGACTCGAGCGCGCTGTTGTCCGTTGTGTAGTGCTTCACGAACTTGCCGTCCTGAAACTCATACATGCCGCTCTTGGCGCCAACCATGACGTGTCCGCTTATTGTTGGGTCGAAGTCGAGGCACAGCACGTCAACGTAGCTGTGGCCTATCTTGTCGGTTGTAACCTTCTCAAACTCCGACCAGCTGTCGCCGTTCCACACGTGAACTTCGCCCGGGCGGTTGCCGTCGGTCTCCTGCGACCACAGGCCGCCCACGCCGTAGAGGCTTCCGTTGTTGATGTATATGCGGTAGAAGTTGTTGGATGCGGGTCCGTCGGGTGCAACGCCTTCGGTTACATACACGGGCACGTTGTCGCTGTTTATCTTATATCCTGTTAGCTTTCCGTCTTCGGTCTTGGTCCACCATGTGCCGTCGGTCTGGTCATACACCTTTGTGCGGTCTATGTTCTGCGCCACATAGTCGCCCGTGCGGCTCCAGTTGCCTTTGTCGAGCAGGTTGTCCTGCATGTTTCCGCGGTAGATGCCCTGCGTGCTCGATGCAGCATAGATGTAGTTGCCCTCGATGTAGCAGTAGTCAACCTGAAATCCGAGCTGATACGAGTCGGCAATGCTTCCGTTGCTGACGTTCATCTTCACAATGCCGAAGGCTGTCGACAGATAGGCATATTGGTTATATATATAAATGTTGTTTATTGTCTTGTCGTAGGTAGCTTCCTTCATGTAGAGGTCGGGCACGTTGATCACGTTGCCGTTTCTTGAAAGCAGGTCGATGTTAGAGTTTGTGTAGGTAACGATAAGTCTGCCGGCCGATTTTGACCATGCTATGTGCGATATCTCGATGTCCGACAGCATATTTGTCTTGTCGTAGGTGGCAACAAGTCCGTCTGCGGGGTTATACGAAAACAGACTGTTGGATGCCAGCACGTACACCTCCTTGCCCGTGGGTTCTATTTCTGTTATGTTGCCGTAGCTAGGATAGAGGGTCCAGCCGTCTGTGCTGCCGCCGCTTATTGCATTGGCCGGCACTGATAATAGCAGAAAAAGGCACGGCAGACAGCATGACATGATATGTCTGAGGATATGGGTGTTTATTTTTCGCATAATTGTTTTGTTTACAGCTTGTGGCTTGTTGCTCAATGATATAACGCCGGCAGGTAAGATTTGTTTTATAAAATGCCAAAATTCTTCGTTCAGCGGCATTGCCGTTGAGCCGCCAGAGCGCTTTGCGCAGCGCTTTCCGGCGGCGGTGATGATAATATAAAGGCAGGCGGCTATCTGTTGCCGCTTGCCTGTTTAAGATATTCTACAAGTTTCTGCACGGCCCTGGCGCGGTGAGATATCTTGTTCTTTATCTCGTGGCCCAGTTCGGCAAATGTCTTGTCGTAGCCTTCGGGGCGGAATATTGGGTCGTAGCCGAAGCCCTCTCCTCCCCTCTTCTCGCGTATTATGTCGCCTTCTGCCACGCCTTCAAACAGCTTCACGCCGTCGTCGCCGCTGCCCGTTATCAGGGCTATCACCGTGCGGAAGCGCGCCTTGCGGTTGTCGTTGTCGCCGAGCTTCTGCATCAGCTTTGCCATGTTGGCCTCGCTGTCGTGACCTTCGCCGCCGGCATATCGTGCCGAGTATACTCCCGGCTCTCCGCCCAGCGCGTCCACCTCGAGTCCGGTGTCGTCGGCAAAGCAGCTCATTCCGTATTTGTCAAACACGTAGCGGGCTTTCTGCAGGGCGTTTCCCTCCAGCGTGTCTGCCGTCTCGGGTATGTCCTCGTGGCAGTTGATGTCGGCCAGCGACATCACTTCTATCTTGTCGCCGAGCATGTCTCTTATCTCGGCCAGCTTGTTCTTGTTGTTTGTTGCGAAAACTATTTTCATCTTTTCTTTATTGTTTCTCTGTGCGCCCGGCAGCGGCCTTTTGCCGTCACTTGCCGTTAAGCGTATTGTCTTTCATCTTCTTGGGCACTTTCACCTTTATCTGGTCGAAGCCCTCGCCGTATACGCCTATCACGGAGCTCTGGCTCACAAAGGCGTTGGGGTCGATAACCTTTATCAGTCGGAATATCGTCACGCTCTCGTTCTTCTTTGCCAGCAGACAGAGCACCTTGGTCTCCTTGCCCGTATACCATCCGTGACCGTCGAGTATGGTTATCGTGTGGTCGGTGGTGGTGGCTATGGCGTTGGCTATCTCCTGATATTTCTTTGAGAATATCATGAACTGCACCGACTGGCGCTGCCAGTTCATCACGTAGTCGAGCATAGTGCACTCGATGAACATGGTGCAGAAGCCGAACACCACCTTCTGGCAGCGAATCTGCACGGGACCGAACGTGTCGATGAACAGACAGCTGCCTATGATGCACACGTCGATTAGCAGGATTACGCGGCCGAGCGATATGTTGCGGTACTTGTTGACCGAGGCCGCTATGATGTCGGTGCCGCCCGTAGAGCCGTTGTTGAGGAACACTATGGCCAGGGCCGTGCCGGTCATCATACATCCGATGACGAGCGACATGAAGTCGTTGCCGTCGCCCAGCAGCTTGTAGAACGTGCCGTCGGGCTGTATGACAACTCTCTGGGCCACGTCGAGCAGGAACGTCAGCATGAACGTGGCGTAGATGGTCTTCATCAGGAAGCGCCAGCCCAGTATCTTCAGCGCGGCCACGATGAGCACGGCGTTGATTATGAAGAATGTGTACTGAACGGGGAACTTCGTGGCGTAGAACACCACGGCGCCGATTCCCGCTATACCTCCCGTAACTATCTCGTAAGGCAAGAGGAACACCGTGAAGGCGAACGTGTAGAGCATCAGCCCGAGGGTGATGTTGAAGTAGTCTTTGGCTTCACGAATTAATATTTGCTTCTGCATGGCTTGTGATTTTTTTAAGGTGAAAGTGTGTTTCTTTTTAATTCTGTTGACATAACGGTTTTATCATGAGCGCGTCGGCTCCTGTGAGTGAGTCAGGCCGGCTCAGTGGCCGGGCTCTGCTGTGTTGCCCGGCCTTTGCCGCCTGTGTGTGTCCTGTTATTTTGCTGTTTGCCTTAGTGATATGGGCGCGGCTGTTATTTAACAACCACGTTGACCATTCTCTTCGGCACGATGATAACCTTTACTATCTGCTTGCCGTCGATGTATTTTGCCGTTCTCTGGTCGGCCATCACAGCCTGCTCTATGGCTGCGTTGTCGGCGTCGGCTGCAAACTGCATCTCGAAGCGGCGCTTGCCGTTGAAGGCTATACCCATCTGAACGGTGCTCTCAACGAGGTATTTCTCGTTGTATTCGGGCCAGCATGCGTCGAATATGCTGCCGCTGTTGCCCAGTGCGTGCCACAGCTCTTCGGCTATGTGCGGAGCAAACGGAGCTATCAGGCCTACCACGTCGGTCAGCAATGCCTGGTTGTGGCATTTGAGCTGATGCAGCTCGTTGACGCAAATCATGAAGGCAGATATGCTGGTGTTGTAGCTGAACTGCTCGATGTCCTGCGTAACCTTCTTGATGAGCTTGTGGACAGACTTATACTGCTCCGGCGTAGGCTCGCTCTGGTCGGGCAGGAATTCGCCCGTGCGCTGATCGTAGAACAGTGCCCAGAACTTCTTCAGGAAGCGGTGGCAGCCGTCTATTCCGTTTGTGTCCCAAGGCTTGCTCTGCTCTACCGGACCGAGGAACATCTCGTAGAGACGCAGCGTGTCGGCTCCGTATTTGTCGACAATCATGTCGGGGTTGACAACGTTGAACATCGACTTTGACATCTTCTCTATAGCCCATCCGCACACATACTTGCCGTCTTCGAGTATGAATTCGGCGTCGTTGTATTCGGGGCGCCATGCCTTGAATGCCTCTGTGTCGAGCACGTCGCCGTGAACGATGTTTACGTCAACGTGTATAGGCGTTACGTCATACTGGTCTTTCAGTCCGAGACTAACGAAGAGCGGCTTCTTAGAGTGGTCGTCGCTGTTTACTCGGTAAACGAAGTTAGAACGTCCCTGAATCATACCCTGGTTGACGAGCTTCTTGTAAGGCTCCTCCTGGCACGACACTCCGAGGTCGAACAGGAACTTGTTCCAGAAGCGTGAGTATATCAGGTGGCCCGTGGCGTGCTCTGTTCCGCCCACATACAGGTCAACGTTCTGCCAGTAGTGGTCGGCCTCCTCGCCCACGAGGGCGTTGTCGTTGTGCGGATCCATGTAGCGCAGATAGTAGGCTGATGAGCCTGCAAAGCCCGGCATGGTGTTGAGCTCGAGCGGGAACACTGTCTTGTTGTCAATCAGACTCTTGTCTACAACCTCGTTCTTCTCTGTGTCCCATGCCCATTTCTTAGCGTGTCCGAGCGGCGGCTCGCCTGTCTCTGTAGGCTTATACTGGTCAATCTCGGGCAGTTCGAGCGGCAGCTTGTCTTCAGGAATCATGTAAGGCATGCCGTCCTTATAGTAAACCGGGAACGGTTCGCCCCAGTAGCGCTGGCGTGAGAAGATGGCGTCGCGCAGACGGTAGTTAACCTTCACGCGGCCCATGTTGTGAGAAGTTACAAACTCCTTGGTCTTCTTTATAGCCTCCTTTACGCTCAGGCCGTTGAGCGAGAATCCGTCGAGAGTCTCCACTCCGCTCTTAGGCGAGTTGCACACGGTGCCCTCCTTGGCGTCGAAGCTCTCCTCGCTCACGTCGCATCCCTCTATGAGCGGACGTATCTCCAGTCCGAAGTGCTTGGCGAAGGCATAGTCGCGCGAGTCGTGCGCAGGCACAGCCATGATGGCTCCTGTGCCGTATCCTGCCAGTACATAGTCAGAAATCCAGATAGGAATGTTCTCGCCCGTGAACGGATTGATGGCGTAAGAGCCTGAGAACACGCCCGTAACAGAGCGGTCGCTGATGCGCTCGCGCTCGGTGCGCTTCTTTGTGCGCTCTATATATGCGTCCACCTCAGCCTTCTGCTCAGGTGTGGTAAGTTTCTCTACGAGTTCGCTTTCAGGTGCCAGCACCATGAACGTTACGCCGAATATTGTGTCGGCACGTGTTGTGAAGATGGTGAAAGCCCCCTCAACTCCCCCCGTGGGGGAGCTTTGGTTAGCTTTAAATGTTATTTTTTCCTTTATTTTATTTATTACATCTTCGGTGTTGCCCAAGACTTCTTCGTTTGTAAACCTTAGTACGGTGAAACCTATTTCGTTCAGGAATTTTGTCCTTAACAGGTCTGCTTCTTTTTGTTCAGGTTCGTTGTGGTAATCTCCGTCTATTTCTATTACGAGTTTGCTGCTTAATGAGATGAAGTCAGCAATGAAGTCGCCTATTACGTGTTGTCTTCTGAATTTTTCACCAAGCTGTTTGTTTCTGAGAGCTTCCCACAGGGCGTTCTCTGCGTCTGTAGAATTTTTTCTGTTTTCCTTGGCATATTCTTTCAGAATATCATAGTTGAAGGGATTGGCAGTCTTAAACTGCTCCCATTTATTTTTTATGGAAGTTTCATCTTCAGGAGAAACCTGTTCTCCCCCACGGGGGGAGTTAGAGGGGGCTATTTTAAACTGCATCTCTGTTCCTTCAGAACGGCCGATCCAGTTGCGCTGAGTCTCCTTCAGCGACTCAGTCCAGTCTACAGTGTCGAGTCCGTCGAGCAGGCGCTGTGCATAGGCGCTTACGCGCAGGCACCACTGCATCATCTTCTTCTGAACAACGGGATATCCGCCGCGCACGCTCACGCCGTCTACCACTTCGTCGTTGGCAAGTACGGTGCCCAGTCCGGCACACCAGTTAACCATCGTCTCGCCCAGATAGGCTATGCGGTAGTTCATCAGCACTTGCTGCTGCTCCTTCTCGCTCATGGCGTTCCATTCGGCTGCCGTAAAGTTCATCTCCTCGCTCTGTGCCACGTCGAGTCCCTCGGTGCCCTTCTGGCTGAAGTGCTCTATGAGCTTCTCTATAGGCTGTGCCTTCTGGCAAGTGTTGCAGTAGAACGAGTTGAACATCTTCTGGAATGCCCACTGCGTCCATTTGTAATATTTAGGCTCGCAGGTGCGCACCTCGCGGTTCCAGTCGAACGAGAATCCTATCTTGTCCAGCTGGCTGCGGTATCTGCTTATGTTTTCGGCCGTAGTTATGGCCGGATGCTGTCCTGTCTGTATGGCATACTGCTCGGCGGGCAGTCCGTAGGCGTCGTATCCCATGGGGTTGAGCACGTTATATCCCATCAGCCTCTTGTAGCGGGCATAGATGTCGCTGGCTATGTATCCCAGCGGATGTCCCACGTGCAGTCCTGCTCCCGATGGATAAGGAAACATGTTGAGCACATAGAATTTCTCCCTGCTCTTGTCTTCAGTAACCTGGTAGGTCTTCATCTCGGCCCACTGTTTCTGCCATTTCTTCTCAATCTCTCTGAAATTGTATTCCATTGTTCCGTATCGTTGTTTTTTTATTCTTTGTGTTATTTATGCCGCTCTGTTGCAGCCCCGTCCCGTCCTGCCCTGTTCAAAGCTCAAGGCCGTCATTGTCAGGCCGGAGGTTTGCTTTTTCGTAAGGCATGACACATAATTATATTATGCAAAGATAATGCAAAAATTCGATTGTACGAAATAAAATTGTTTTTATTATATTTTGTAAACTATGTTGCAAATTGAACATCATCCGCCCCATATCCTTCTCGTAAAGGGATATATGGGACGGATGATGTGTGTTCAGCCGCCGTTGCGTCCTGTAGTGTCTGCGGTGTGCGTGTTGCCTGCGGCGTCATTGTGCCGGCTGCGTGCCGTATAGAGTGTCTCCTGCGTCGCCTGCCGTAATCACCACTTTGAAGGTTCTTTCCTTTCCTGTATTGTTTGGTTGTGCCGTTACATACAGATTTTCGCCGTCGCGCTTCACGGTCAGCCATTCGTAAGTTTTTTCAAATTTGCCCGTGTCTGCGCAGTTTTCTTTTTCATCCAATGTGGTATAATAGATATTATCGTTAATGTAAGTGCAGTGTATTATCCATGCAATGTCTTTGTCTGTCGTGCATGTCTGTGTGCCGCCTTCTGCCGGTATCGTAACTTGTTTTGGCTTTAGGTTTATGGGGGTGCCTCCTCCCGTCATCAGCTCTTCCTGCGTGCCGTTAATATAGTCAAAGTAATCGCCTGCTGAAAGGCATATTTTGAATGTCCTGCTCTCTTCGTAGTTCGTGTCTGCCGATATGTTCAGCGTCCAGTCGTCCGCCTTTACGTTGAGCCAGTCGCACTTTTGATAGAACTTTCCCGTCTGAGGCATATTCCAATTTTCAGAGCTGTCAGTGAGATGATATATTATCTTTCCGTCAATCTCTATTGTTGTTATCCACCAACTTTTTCCTTTGGTATTGACTGTTACAGGTTCCCCTGCCCCGTTAAGCGTCACTTCGTGTGTGGACAATCCTATTACATCGCCCCATCTCATATCTTCCTCGGTGCATGATGTAACACACAGCAATGACAAAATGAAAAGTATATATTGTTTCATGGCATAGTGTTTTTATATGTTTCAAGTTTATCAGGTATAAATATTTCAGTGTTGGCCTCTGCCTCTGATTTACGTTGCCATGTTGTGTCACGGCATACGGCATTACCTTCGTAGCTTTTCAGTATATTTAAAATATTTCTGCATGATAGTTGTTTTTGTAAAAACTATTTTCCCATAGGCATCAAGGTTTATGTGTTATATGTTTGAGTTTAATTTGCCAAATATAGCGATTTATTTTTACATTATGTGGCTTTTGTGATAAAAAGTACACATATTTTATGTATATATATTGAATAAACATAAAAATCCGGCAGACTGAAATGCCTGCCGGACCGGTTGGTTGATTTTGATTAACTGCATCCTTTTCAGATTGCCGCGTTCACTCCGAACACGCCCAGGATGGCTGTTGCCACTGCCACTATCACCTTCAGAATTATCGAAATGTTGTTCTTGTCCTTTGTTCCCATTGTCTGTTTTGTTTTTGTAAGTTTTTTAATCCAAATCGGTCATCAGACTGCATATTACCTTATCAATTTTGTGCATTGATGCTTTCAGTCTGTCTTTTTGTTTCTATTGGCGTCTTTTTGTCAGATTTTTCTTGACATAGCCCGCTGTGCCTGCTAAAAATATAACGAAAATCCGCTCAATATAAAGCTAAATCCCGACCGAATCCTAATGACCGTTTTGGGTTTAATTTATGTGTGTTACGTTCATCGTCTGCATTCATTCATGCCCTGCTGCTACACAGCTTCCACGTCGTCGAGGGCGTCGCTCACAGCGTTCTTGGGCAGCTCCTGCACCTTGCAGCCCGTAAGCAGTGCGCGGGTGCGGGTCTTGTTCTTGTCAATCTTGGTCTCGGGCTGAAACAGCACGTGCACCGACTTGACGTTGCCGCTTGCCGTAAAGTCCTTCACGGTGTCGGCCGGACTGGTGTGCATGCCGATCTTGAATGTGCCGAGGCGGTCGAGCTTCACGCGGTGCGACATCTGCAGATGCTTCTGCATCGTCTCCACCAGCTCGCTCAGTACGGCCACGATGTCGGCTCTCTTCACCGTACAGTTGGCCTGCATCTCGTCTGCCAGGTCGTCTATTGTAACTGTGCCCGTGTGCACGGCGCGTGCATACCACTTGCCCTTGTTTGCCGAACCTTCTCTGTTTTCCTGATACAACTTATAAAAAACTGCCATAATCTTTTTTCCTTTCTTTTTTAATGGTTAATAATCTGTGTGTGTTTCTCTCTGCATTCAGAAGCTTCTTTGTGTCAGTTGTGTCTTTCATGCTGCCCGGCGCCGTTTCGGCGGCTGATGGGTTGCCGGCTGTCCATGCAGTCCTTTGAGGTGCCTGCGGCTTCATGTCGTTCACGTTTGCAAAGATACATTTTCTGATCAGCGATGTCAAGTTTTACCACGATAGACTGTATGCTCAACTGCTGTTAGTATGTTTTCATGATCAGTTTCGATGTTTTGTTTCGTGCTGATTGTCAGGCGCTTACGCCCGCATGGCCTTTTGCCGTGCTTATGATGCTTTCGGCTTGCCGGGCTGTTCGTGCCTTGGCTGACTGCCGTCGTAGGCCGTGCTTTGCGCTACAGCTTGTGTTGCTGCTTGCTGTTTGGTTAAAATAAGTTTTCGGGATATGCGTATATTAAAAAATACATTAAAAAAACAGTTTCCCGATAGGTGGTTTTCAGCATTTCCGTGTGATATCTTTGCCGGTTTATGCCATCGGCAATGACATTGCTTGACACACCGGAAAAATTAACGAAATGATGAAATATAAAGAAACGTTCAACTTCAGGATCATCCTCATTATGCTGCTGCTCTGTGCTGCTTCAGGCGTCAGTGCTGCCGACAGCCTTAGCTGCGATGTGCAGCGGCGTTGCGCCTTCGACGACGGCCACAGGCTCAGGGCTGTCGACATAGTGGTGCCTGCCGCCCTCGTCGGCGTGTCGGCGCTGTATATCGAGAACGGATGGATGGTCAGGCAGAAGCGCGCCGTGAGATACGCCCTCGTGCCGAAGGACAGGCGCAAGATGCATGCTGACGACTATGTGCAGTATTCGCCCGTGGTGGCTGTCTACGGGCTCAACCTTGCCGGCGTGCGCGGCCGCCACTCGTTCAAGGACCGCACCATCATGCTTGCCATGTCGTATGCCACGATGGGCATCATCGTCAACACCATGAAGCTGGCCATAAGCGAGCGCCGCCCCGACGTAAGCACGCGCAACTCTTTTCCGTCGGGACACACCGCCACGGCCTTCATGGGCGCGCAGTTTCTTTATGAAGAATACAAGTCGGTGTCGCCCCTTATAGCCTGGTCGGGCTTTGTTGTGGCTCCGCTCACGGCCTATCTGCGCGTCTACAACGACCGCCACTGGATAAACGACGTTGTGGCGGGTGCGTGCATAGGCATCGTCAGCACCAAACTGGCCTACAGGCTTTATCCCCTGCTGTTCCGCAAGTCGTCCTGCCGCCGCTCCACGGCTCTTGCCGCCCTGCCCTACTACGACGGCCGCAGCGTTGGCGTGAGCATGAACATGACATTTTAGTTTCATACCTATCCGGCCGCATTACGTTCATGGCATTTGCGGTGTTTTTCCTTTCTGTTTCCCGTGTTTGCCATGTTCGTTTTGCGGCATATATTTGCCTCGTATGCGTATGTTGATTATAATAACATGGTCATGTATACAGGCAGATAGTTGATGCCGTTTTCCCGGCGATAATCCTTGGTGTAAATAAGATATTTGTTCATTATGCGGTCAGAGTATTTCGCGCAGAACTCGTCGAGCGACTTGTGCGTTTTGTATCCTGACGACTTCACCTCTATTGGCGAAATCTTGTGTTTGTCTGGAATGACAAAATCTATCTCATAATACTTCTTCCCTTCGGCAAAAGGTATGGTGTGATAAAACAGATTTTTACCCGTAGCCCTGAGCATTTGGGCTATCACGTTTTCATACACATACCCAAGGTTTGTGCTTAGTTTGTCGCTCAGCAGTTTGTCATAAATTACGTTTTCAGTGATGTCTCCGTCTTTGAAGGCAAGGGTTACGAAGAGTCCTGTGTCTGATGTGTACATTTTGAAATACTCCTCATTACGTGTCAGTGCCAGTCCGGCATTGGGGTCGTCGGCATGATAAGCAATGTTGACAGTCATAGAGTCTTCCATTTCTTTCAGAATATTGGTTATACGTTTCACATGCTCGGTCTGGCCGTTCTTGCCCACCTGGTATCTCATGGCGTTTCGGCTTAGCTGCGCCGGTATGGCGTCATACATAGCCTTGGCTCTGCCCGATTGGTCTATCTTGATGAAATCTTCCTCGTACAAGGCTATTATGTCGCGCTTCGCATGGTCTACCGCCTTAAAGTCGTTAGTCTTTATATATGCTTCCACGGCTTGCGGCATGCCTCCCACGAGCATGTACAGGCGGAAGTCGCGCATCAGTTTTCGGTGTGCGGCGTCGCCCAGCGGCATCTTCTTTTCGAAGACTGTGCGCAGCAAAGGAATGGTAGTACTGTCGCCCAGCGCCCATCTGAACTCCTCGTAGTCCATCGGAAACATGTCTATCTTTGTCTCCTCGCTCGGCACGAGGATATCACGGCTCCTTGAGCGTACAGATATCAGTGAGCCCGTCTCGATGTAGTCGTAGCGGTGGTCTTTCACCAGGTGCTTTATTGCTTGGCGTGCCTTAGGCTGCAACTGCACCTCGTCGAAGATTATCACCGACTCCCTTTCATGCAGCTGTTCGTGGTAGATGAATTGAAGACGGATGAACAGATAGTTAAGGTCTGACACATCGTTGAACAGATCACTGACTTCTTTTGACACTTTTGAGAAGTCGATAAGTATGTACGACTTATACTCTCTTTTGGCAAACTCCTCGGCAACAGTCGATTTACCTATTCGGCGTGCGCCCTGTATCATCAGCGCTGTGTCGCCGTTGCGCTCGGTTTTCCATTTGAGCATGGTGTCGTATATCTTTCTCTTAAAATACTTTTTGTTGTCTTCCATCTTGTTTTGTATTTTATACAAAAATAGCTATAATTCTGCCTTCCACCAAATTTTTTCTGCGTAAAATGTCGATATCCACCAAATTTTTTCTGCGTAAAATGTCGGTATCCACCAAATTTTTTCTGCGCAAAATGTCGGTATCCACCAAATTTTTTCTGTACGAAATGTCGGTATCCACCAAATCTTTTCTATGCGAAGTGTCGGTATCCACCAAATCTTTTATAAATATACGCTATGCCGTGCATAACAGAAAGGCCGCCTTTCGGAGTGCGGAAGACGGCCTTTTGCAGGATGAAAGATAACTTTTTGCAGCACGAAAGGCTGCCTTTTGCAATGTGCTGGGTGTCAGCGCGTTGCGTGGCCTTATGCCGCCTTGTAGAAAGGTATGGCCTGGCGGCGGTTTTGGCCCTTGCCGGCCTTGTAGGATACGTGCAGCCAGCATGCCCCGTTGCTCATGGAGTGCTCAAAGAGCAGCTGGTCGAAGTCGAGGTTGGCGGTTATGTAGGCATACATCTTGCGCCCCGTCTCCATGCCCGATATGTGTATGTCGGCAGCCTCGCCCCTCATGTGCTGCGAGGTGTTAGCCCCGCCCACTATGGCGTTGAGCCGCTCGGAGCGGAATCCGCTCGTTATGCGTATCACGCCGAATCGCCTGCGCAGCGGTTCCAGCACGTTCAGGCAGAGCTGCCTGAGGCGTTCGGTCTGTTCTCTGTCGGGCGTGTTGTCTATGCGGTGTCTTACTGCCGCGCCCGAGCGGCACATCTCCTCCAGCGTGAAGTGTTCCGATAGTCTTGTCTGTGTGTTCTTGTCCATTGTCTTGTGTTTTATGGTCTGTTAATGTTTTTCATGGTTACCTTGCCGTTGCGTTGTCTGTTCAGCGCATGCATCTTATCATGGCGTAGAGCGGGTTGCGCGAGTGCCTGCAGTACATCAGCCAGCAGTAGCGGCTGAAGAACGACTTCTGTTTCACGCCCTTCCTCTCCCTTGCGTTATACACCATGGCGTAGGGATTCTTCGGCATGGGCACGTGCAGCACGGTGCATGCCCTGCGCGCCATCTCGCTGAAGCTGTAGGGGCGGCCCAGCCTGTCTACGGGGCTTTCGGCCATGTAGACGTCGTAGACCAGCTCCATAAGGTCGGTCTTGCTCTCCGTCCAGTACAGGTTTTCGGCCGGGTTGCGTGTCAGCAGCTGGCCCAGTTGCTGCGCCATTATGCGCCTTGCGCTGTCGCGCTGTTCCTTGCTCAGCATGTCGGCAAAGTCTTTCTGTCTCTCTTCGTTCAGGTTAATACTTACAATCATTTCTAAAATCAGTTTTAAAGGTCTGTTGTATATTTGCCCTCTGCCCTGCCCCGCGGTAGCTTGCGTGGCGGCGCCGGGCCCGTGTTATCTCATGAAACAATCTCTCCTTGTCGGGCTAAGGTCCTGTTCCGGGGGCAAAATTATGTTGCTTTTGTGCAATATATGTTCGCAATGCGATATAAAAACATTAAAAAAAGTTTTATTTCCTGCCCCCTCTGCCCTGCCCTTCAGGCACGGCAGTCGTGCCCGTCTGTGCCGTGTGCGGGGGCAAATCCCGCTCAATTGTAGGGAAAATCCGATGCTGTTGTAGGGTAAACTGCTTGCACTTTAGCCCAAATTTCACTATCTTTGCTCTCAGAACATTTGTTTGATACTGCTGATTGTCTAACATTTTAAAAATTGACGGTTATGAAACGATTACTTACATCCTTCATCATAATGATGATAACCACGGTTACGTTGCAGGCAATGACATATACGCAGGCCCGTGAGGAGGCCCTGTTCCTGACAGACAAGATGGCATACGAACTGGGACTTTATGAGAGCCAGTATGACGCCGTGTATGAAATAAACCTCGACTATCTCATGGCGCTCAACTATCAGGACGACCTTTACTCTACGTGCTGGACGCGCCGCAACCTCGACCTGAGCTATGTGCTCACCGCGGCACAGTATAACCTGTATATGTCAAGGACATATTTCTACCGTCCGGTCTACTGGAGTTCGGGCTTCAGATACAGCATCTACACGCGCTACACCGACCGCTCTTACTATTATTACAGCCGCTCAAGCGTCTACACCACCTACCGCGGAGGCCACAGCTGGCGCAGCAACGGCGGCAAGAGCTGGTATAAGGGCCGCACATACAGCAGCGCTCACAAGCTGACGCCGGTAAGGACGGGCACCACAAACCACTCGGGCCACAGCGTGACGACAACCCCGAAGCCCTCTAAACCGACTAATCAGGGCCACACGGTTACGGCTCCCAAGCCTTCTACGGGCACCGCGTCGCACGGCCGTCCCACTACCAACAAGAAGCCTGCAACCTCAGCCGGCAAGCCCGCTACGGGCCGTCCGTCGAGAGGTACTGGCACATCGGGCAGCACAACTGCAAGGCCTTCAGGCTCGTTCAGCGGTACAAAGCCCGTAAGAAGCACAGGAAGCAAGCCATCGACAGCGACGCAGAAAACCACTCCGACAAAGGGCTTCAGCGGAAAAAGATGACAACAAACTTATAAGAAATAGAAAATTGGGATTTGAAAACTGGGAATTGGAAGAGATTAAGAACAGCCGCTTAATTGTCTTTCAATTCTCAGTTTTCAGCTGTTTTTCCTTTTCTGTCAGTCAGAAATTGGAAAAAAATTAGTAAGTTTGCAGCTTGAAAATAACCCATAGTGCCTGACTTACAGACCAGAACAGGCAGGCTATCCACAACAGATCATGGCAAAGAAAGACAACGAACTAACACCGATGATGAAACAGTTTATGTCGCTGAAGGCTAAACATCCCGACGCGCTGCTGCTGTTTCGTTGCGGAGACTTTTATGAGACATACCTTCAGGACGCCGTAGACGCCAGCAAGATACTGGGCATAACGCTCACCAGGCGCAACAACGGAGGCTCGAAAGACCCTACGGAGATGGCCGGATTTCCGCATCATGCGCTCGACACATATCTGCCAAAGCTCGTAAGGGCGGGCAGGAGAGTGGCCATCTGCGACCAGCTGGAGGACCCCAAGCTCACCAAGAAGCTCGTTAAGCGAGGCATAACCGAACTGGTTACGCCCGGAGTGGCCATGACCGACAATGTGCTTAACTACAAGGAAAACAACTTCCTGGCAGCCGTCAACTTCGGCAAGACGGCGTGCGGAGTGGCGTTTCTCGACATATCTACCGGCGAATTCCTCACCGGCGAAGGCTCCTACGACTATGTAGAGAAGCTGCTCGTCAACTTCTCGCCTAAGGAAGTGCTCTTTGAGCGCGGCCGCAGGGCAGAGTTTGAGCGCTGGTTCGGCAACAAGTTTTTCACCTTTGAGCTCGACGACTGGGTTTTCACCGAGCAGTCGGCCAACCAGAAGCTGCTGAGCCACTTCGACGTAAAGTCGCTCAAGGGCTTCGGCGTGGAGCATCTAAGGAGTGGAGTGGTGGCGAGCGGAGCCATACTTCAGTATCTCGAGATGACGCAGCACACGCACATTGGCCACATAACGTCGCTATCGCGCATTGAAGAAGAGCGCTACGTAAGGCTCGACAAGTTCACCATACGCTCTCTGGAGTTGCTGCACCCCATGCAGGACGACGGCTCGTCGCTGCTCGACGTGATAGACCGCACCGTGTCGCCGATGGGCGCCCGCATGCTGAAGCGCTGGGTGGTGTTCCCCCTGAGAGATGCCCGCGTGATAGAAGACAGGCTCGACGTGGTTGAATATTTCTTCCGCCATCCCGAATTCAAAGACCTTCTCGACAGTCAGCTCCACCGCATTGGCGACCTTGAGCGCATCATATCAAAGGTTGCCGTGGGCCGTGTGTCGCCGCGCGAGGTGGTGCAGCTCAAGACAGCCCTGCAGGCCCTGGTGCCCGTAAGGCGTGCATGTCTCGAGGCAGACAACGACGTGCTGCGCCGCATAGGCGACCAGATGGCGCTGTGCGAGGGCCTGCGCGACCGCATTGAGCGCGAGGTCAGCGAAGATTCGCCGCAGCTCGTGAGCAAGGGCGGCGTGATAAAGAACGGCGTAAGCAGCGAGCTCGACGAACTGCGCAACATTGCCTACAGCGGCAAAGACTATCTGCTGAAGATACAGGAGCGCGAAACCGAGCTTACGGGCATATCGTCGCTGAAGATAGGCTACAACAACGTGTTCGGCTATTATCTCGAGGTGCGCAACATCTACAAGGACAAGGTGCCGGAAGAGTGGGTGAGAAAGCAGACGCTTGCCAACGCCGAGCGCTATATAACGCAGGAGCTGAAGGAATATGAGGAGAAGATTCTGGGCGCCGAAGACAAGATACTGCAGCTGGAGAGCAAGCTGTTCTCCGAGCTGGTGCTGTCGATGCAGGAGTATATCCCCGCCATACAGACCGACGCCTCGCTCATAGCCCGTATCGACTGTCTGCTGTCTTTCGCCAAGACTGCCGCCGAGCACGGCTACATCCGTCCTGCCATTGATGCCGACAACATTGTGCTCGACATACATCAGGGACGCCACCCGGTGATAGAGACGCAGTTGCCCGTGGGCGAGAGCTATGTGCCCAACGACATATATCTCGACGACAAGAAGCAGCAGATAATAATAATCACAGGTCCGAACATGGCAGGAAAGTCGGCTCTGCTGCGACAGACGGCACTGATAGTGCTGCTGGCCCAGATAGGATGCTTCGTGCCGGCAGAGAGCGCCAGGATAGGTCTGGTGGACAAGATATTCACACGTGTGGGAGCGTCGGACAACATATCGCTGGGCGAGTCGACCTTCATGGTTGAGATGACCGAGGCCGCCAACATCCTCAACAACGTTACTCCGCGCTCGCTGGTGCTCTTCGACGAGCTTGGCCGAGGCACGTCCACATACGACGGAATAAGCATAGCGTGGGCCATTGTGGAGTATCTCCACGAGCATCCCAAGGCTCAGGCGCGCACGCTCTTTGCCACTCACTATCACGAACTCAACGAGATGGAGAAAAATTTTGCCCGCATAAAGAACTTCAACGTAAGCGTAAGAGAGTCGGGCGGCAAGGTTATCTTCCTGAGAAAGCTCGAGCCGGGCGGCTCTGAGCACTCGTTCGGTATACACGTGGCTCAGATAGCCGGCATGCCAAAGAGCATCGTGAAGAGGGCAGAGACCATACTGAAGGAGCTTGAGGCCGACAACGCCCAGGTGGGCGGAGTGGGCAAGCCGTCGGCAGAGAAGATAAACATGAGCCGGCAGGGCATGCAGCTCAGCTTCTTCCAGCTCGACGACCCAGTGCTGTGCCAGGTGCGCGACGAGATACTGGGGCTCGACATCAACAACCTGACGCCCGTGGAGGCGCTCAACAAACTGAACGACATAAAGCGCATAGTTACAGGCAAATAGGGCAGGGCAGGGCTGCCGCCGTGGCGCGGCGCGAGCTGTCGTGGCGGCAGAAAACCAACCACAAACAGGTCATCATACCGCACATGGTTTTATCACTTTTGTGCATTCAGGCTTTTATACCGAATCATAATAGCCGATTTGGGTTAAAGTCAAGGCGCCGCATGGCAGCCCCTCAGACATTTTAAGTCTATGACTGTCGGCATGAATGAATGTCGTAAGTCATCAACATATACGCACACTGATAATAAGTTCTGCGCCGTGATTTAAATCAGAATACAATACAAAGGAGAACATTTCTCCGTGGAGAATAAAGACAAAAGAAAGGATAGCATAATCAGAAAGGAGAACAGAATAGTTGCAGGGGACAGCACAACATCCGTAAAAGACAAAATACACCGGCATCACGCTCAACATCCGGCATCCCAATACCCCTCAAGTCAAATCAAAATTGGCTGACGCCGAACTTCGTTTATCCATTCTCAATTCTCAATTCTCCATTAGAACAGATTTGTTTTCAAGTCAAAATATTATGCAGAAAAAGACAATATTTCTAACAAGGCGTTACATCCTTTTTATCATTTCGGTGTTTATCAACGCCTACGGCATAGCCTTCATCACAAAGGCTCTGCTGGGCACGTCGCCCATAACGAGCGTCAACTACGTGCTGAGTATGTTCACGCCCCTTACCATGGGCCAGTGGACCATCATCGTAAACCTTCTTTTCGTGGCCACAGAGCCGCTCATGATGAGCCGCTCACAACTGCGCGCCGACCTCCGCATGTATCTCATACAGATACCCGTTACGCTCTGTTTCGGCACGTTTATCGACATATCCATGTCGTCGCTGTCGTGGCTTCAGCCCGAGGCATATCCCATGCAGCTGCTCAGCATGCTCGCCGGATGCGTCATTCTGGCGTGCGGCATAACGCTCGAGGTTAAGGCCGACGTGGCAATGGTGGCGGGCGAGTTCTTCGTCAGGGTGCTGGCAAGGCGCATAGGCGGCGACTTCGGCTACGTCAAACTGGGCTTCGACGTGGGCAACGTCATCCTTGCCTGCGTGTTC
>OGIH01000673.1_pt1 | contig 23515 bp, 20 predicted proteins | sample 1571721 | NCBI WGS metagenome assembly OGIH01 (sample SAMEA2582068, study PRJEB24529) | metagenome | biome: Human gut stool | place: China | collected 2011
ATTACTTGAATCAGGCTGGTGGTTATTCTGAAAATGCAAAGAAGAGTAAGAAATTCATCGTTTATATGAATGGTCAGGTAACTAAAGTGAAAGGTAGTGGTAAGAAGCAGATCGAGCCGGGATGTGAGATAATTGTGCCTAGTAAGGCTAAGAAGAAAACTAATATTGGCAATATTTTAGGTTACGCTACTACATTCAGCACATTGGGAATGATGGTTGCTTCTATTGCCAATTTAATAAAGAAATAAGAATACCTTTTATGGCTACCCTGATAGAACAAGAATCTGAAAAAGATATAAAACAAAAACGGAATAATTATACGGATGAAGAAATCGAAATTGATTTGATGGGTATTCTTCGTAAGATTATGGGTATTCGTAAGAAGATCTATAAGGCTGCTGGTATCGGTTTGGTAATTGGCGTTATTATAGCAATCGGTATTCCTAAGCAGTACACGGTTGAAGTTACTCTTTCTCCGGAGATGGGAAGTGCTAAAGGTGGTGGTCTATCTGGTTTAGCAGCTTCTTTTCTTGGAAGTGAAGTTGCTATGAGTGATGGTATTGATGCTTTGAATGCTTCTTTGTCTGCCGATATTGTTTCTTCTACTCCTTTTTTGTTAGAGCTTTCTACAATGGAAATACCTGTATCGAAAGATGAAAATATGACATTGAATATTTATTTGGATGAGGAATCTTCTCCATGGTGGAATTATGTAATTGGACTTCCTGGCATGGTAATTGGTGGAATGAAATCATTATTTGTTGAAGAAGATAATGAATTAGTAGTTTCAGGTAAAATCAATCATGGAGTAATTGAATTATCTAAGAAAGAGTCAAGAAAGATTGGAACTTTGAAAAAAATGATAACTGCCTCTGTAGATAAGAAAACCTCAATGACTTCCATTTCTGTTACTTTTCAGGATCCTAAGGTTGCTGCAGTCGTTGCCGATTCCGTTGTGAAGAAATTGCAGGAATACATTATAGACTACCGTACCTTCAAGGCAAAAGAGGATTGTATTTATTTGGAGAAACTTTTCAAAGAACGTCAGCAAGAATATTATGCTGCTCAGAAGAAGTATGCTGATTATCTGGATTCTCATGATAATATAGTTTTGCAGAGTGTTCGTGCCGAACAGGAACGTTTGCAGAATGATATGAGCCTTGCTTACCAGGTATACAGTCAGGTTGCCAGTCAGCTTCAGGTTGCCAGAGCCAAGGTTCAGGAGGAGAAACCTGTGTTCGCTGTTGTAGAGCCTGCTGTAGTACCCTTGGAACCTTCGGGAACCAGTAGAAAGGTATATGTTTTGGCTTTTATTTTCCTATCAGTTTGTATTGTTATCTTTTTGAATTTATTTGGAAAAGATTTTCTGAATAAGTTCAAAGAAGTATGTGCCTAAAATCAATCTTTAATGTGATATGGTATCAACCACCAGTCAAATCAATAAATTTATAGAATTTGTAGCAGTTCTGGGAGATCTGATCATTCTGAATCTGGTATTGTTCTTTCTCCTTTTCTTTTGGGAGGAAGTATTTGTCTCTTTACCTTTTTCTTGTAGGGTTTCATGGATGATGACTTTGTTAAGTCTCTGTTATCTGGCCTGTTCGGGCTCCCGTGGGAGGGTTTGGGACAGCCGGGGAATTCGTCCTGACCAACTTGTGTTGCGTGTATTGAAGAATATTATAGCTTTTTCCATCTTTTGGGCATGTATTATGACTTTTAGTGGAATCTCTATCTATTCTCCTCTTTTCTTTGTTGCCTATTTCTCTTTTCTCTTTGTCATTCTAAGTATTTATCGCATTATTATCCGTCATTTTCTAATAATCTATTGTACGAAAGGTAAGCATAGACGTTATGCCGTTTTTATAGGTGGAGGCAATAATATGCAGGTTTTGTATGAAGAGATGGAGAATTCTCTGGCGTCTTCTCTATATGAAGTCGTAGGCTATTTTGATATTAAACCGAATGATGGCCTTTCTTCTCAATGTTCTTATTTGGGTGATCCTGACGGTTTTTCGGATTTTATGTCTGCACACCCGGGAATCAAACATGTTTTTTGTTCTTTGTCGATGGAGGAGGGGCGTTATAATTTTTCTATTATGAATCACTGTGAGAACCATCTTCTTTATTTTCATGGTGTTCCTAATGTTTGTAAAGGTTTTCCTCGTCGTATTTGGCACAGTATGGTTGGTAATATGCCTATTTTGAATTTGCGTTATGAACCTTTGAGTAAGATGGAGAACCGTATATTGAAACGGATATTTGATGTTGTTTTCTCCAGTCTTTTTTTAGTTACTGTTTTTCCTTTTATCTATCTTATAGTAGGAAGTATTATAAAATTAACTTCTCCCGGTCCTGTATTCTTTAAGCAAATGCGTACAGGTTTGAATGGTGTGGATTTTGTGTGTTACAAATTTCGATCCATGAAAGTGAATGATGAAGCTGACAGTAAACAGGCTACGGCTGATGATCCCCGTAAAACTCGTTTTGGGAACTTCCTTCGCCGTTCTAATATAGACGAACTTCCTCAGTTTATCAATGTCCTTAAAGGTGATATGTCACTAGTAGGTCCCCGTCCTCACATGTTGGCTCATACGGAGACTTATGCCCGGTTGATTGATAAATACATGGTGCGACATTTTATAAAACCTGGAGTGACCGGCTGGGCTCAGACGCATGGTTTCCGTGGTGAAACGAGGGAACTTTCGCAGATGGAGGGACGTGTTAAAGCTGATATTTGGTATATGGAGCACTGGACATTGCTGCTTGACTTATATATTATTTATAAGACTGTGGAGAATGTTATCATTGGGGAAAAAAATGCATATTAATATGTAGATAATTGAATGTCTATGTTGGTTAGAAAACGTTTTGAGTTTGTTGATATTGCTAAAGGTATATGTATCTTGCTTATTATAAGAGGCCACATTAATTACTCATTTTTTCCAGAGTGGGTCAATGAGAATGAGTTTTATACAATTTGGTATGTGTCTGGGTTCTATCTTATTGGTGGCTTTTTCTTGAAAGAAGCTGATTTGCTAAATCCAAAAGTTCTTTTGAAAAAGAAGATACCTGCATTGTATCTTAAATCTTTATACTTTTTCTTGCCTGCTACACTATTGCATAATTATCTATTGCAGATAGGGTATTATCCAGCTTCGATAAAACCTTTTACAACTCTTACTGATTGGGGAAGAGCGTTAGGTAAAGTTTTTATGGGAATGAGTTTTGAAAAATTGGTTGAGCCCCTTTGGTTTGCTTTAGCATTGTTTTATGGATTAGTATTCCTTTCTATTATGGCTTATGGATTAAAAAGTATCAATAAATATAGTCATATGAATATGTTTATCGTTTCATTAATAGCGTGTGCAATATCTGGTTACATTTCCAATTATACAGATATTCATTTTCCTCCAAGAATAGCTACAGCGGTATCTTCAACTGTTTTGATCTATTTAGGGTATTTGATATTTAATAGTAGCTATAAGTCTTTCAATAATAAGTATATATTTGTGATATCTTTAGTGATTCTACTATCTTATACTTATACCATAGGTGCAGCACCTGGGCTGTTGATAGGAATGATTGTTAATGAATATCCGGATATTATTACGTTACTTATCGGAACATTGGCTGGCGTATATTTTATTTGCTATCTTAGCTGTTACTTAGAACATTCAGTTTTAGGGGTAATTTTAGCTCATTGTGGTAAGGAGTCATTTTACCTTATGGCGCTTCACATTATGTTTATTCGCTTGCTGGCTATTCTATTGTCCAAGTATCCCATATGTGGCATTAGTATAGATGACTTTACTTTTAATACGAACTTCATAGGTTTCTTTATATTATTTTTGGGTTCAATAGTCCTAACATTTATTTCGATTACCCTTGTGCGTAGGATAAAAAGATTGATTTGTAAAATAGGGTAATTGTGATGAACCTTAAGTATAATATTAGAATGATTTGTGGAAAATTAGAGTACGAGTTAGGACGATCTCATGTATTTATTTATAGATTACTTTGTATATGATTTTTTTATAAAAAATGGTTGGCATAAAGATAGATATACGCAGACTGTAGGTAAATCTTTTTGGGGAATGTTATTTTATGAACAATATTAAAAGCAAGGCATCGAAATCACTCTTTTGGCGTAGTGTGGAGAAATTCTTAGTGAATGGAAGTCAATTTGTTATTAGTCTTGTATTAGCAAGACTACTGCTGCCATCTGATTATGGTACAATAGCTCTTCTCACTATATTTATTGCTTTATCACAGGTTTTGATTGAAGGAGGTTTCTCGCAAGTTATTATTCAAAAACAAGATAGGGATTCATTGAGTTTCTCCACGATGTTTTGCTGTAATATATTTACAGCACTGCTTTTGTATCTGATTATATATATTATAGCACCTAATATCGCTTCTTTTTATAATTTGCCGGAACTAACCTCTGTAATGAGAATCTATTGTATTACTCTTGTCATCAATTCATTGTATATAGTGAAGAAGACGCAGTTGATAATGGATCTTAAGTTTAAGGTGCAAGCTTATATCACGTTTATTTCAGTTGCAATTAGTGGGATATTTGGTATTATTTTGGCAGTATATAATTATGGTGTTTGGGCTTTGGTCTTTCAACAAATATGTAATTCCATTCTGCTGTGCTTACTGTTCAATCGCTTTGATATGTCTTTATATTCATTCCATTTTTCGGCAGAAAAATTTAGAAACTTGTTTATGAAAGGTTCAAGATTGTTGGTTGCTAACATTCTCCAATCGGTCTATTCAAGTTTATATTCTTTGATAATAGGAAAGTTTTTTTCTCCTAAGGAGCTGGGATTGTTTACAAGAGGAAATCAGATGGGGCAAATTGTACCATCGAATGTCACAGATATTTTTAGTAATACGATGTATCCCATTTTTTGTCAGGAACGTCAAACGGAAGATTTTAAGCAGATTTATACTCGATATATCGGTTTGGTTTGTTTTGTGTTTTTTCCTTGTATGGTATTGTTGTCTACAATTTCGTTCCCTTTGATTGATATACTATTAGGTGATAATTGGTTGGATTGTGCTTCTTATATGAAGATATTGTGCATTGCATATATGTTTGACCCTCTGATGAGACTGAACGCTATGATACCCACTATTATGGGGGAGACAACAACTACACTGAAATGTGAAATGGTAAAAAAAGTGGTAGCTGTTACAATATTGGTGGTAGCTACGTCCCACTCAGTACTTGTCGTTTGCTATGGTATTGTACTATATTCCCTAATAGATATAATAATCTCCACTAAGTTCAATAAAATTTATATGGGAATAACTATTTGTGGAATATTCCTAAGTATAAAGAATGCATTAATAGTATCCATTATTCAGTTTGCAGTCATTTCGTTTGTAGTAAGTGAGATAAACAACCCATTCCTTTCTATTCTAGTGGCAGTCATTTTAAGTTTGATAATAGTGTTGTTAACAGCAGTTTTGTTACGCTTTAAGGAATTGGGCTTTTTGGTGAATTTTGTGAGAAATAAAATACTAAGGAAAACTTGTTAATATGAAAAATATACTGATCTTTTTTCGATTTTTTCCTTCTGTGGGTGGAACCGAACGAGTCTTTACAATTTTAGCTAACTCATTCATAACTAATGGCTATGATGTTCATATAGTAAGCATAGAGAAGAGTTTGGATGTGCCAATGTTCTATCTGGATAAACAAGTGAAGTGCAGTATTCTTCCCCATAAGAATGTAGCATGCCAAGAAAATATAAGGACTTTACACTCTTATCTCATAGATAATGAAATTGATTACATTATCAATAATGATTCAATAAAAGAAGCTGTAAAATTGTGCTCAGAAGCAAAAGAGAATACAAATATAAAATTAGTTACTATCCATCATGGTGACATTGTATACAAAAAAGAGTATATATATCTGATGGCTCAACAAGGAAGTGGATTGAGACGCTTCTTGAAAAATCTTTTTTTTCCGTTGTATTTGAAATATCAAAATCATAATAGAAGAAAGAATCATAAATTCAATTTATTGAAGTCTGATAAGTATATTCTTCTTTCTAATACATTTAAGAAATATCTTCCTCAAAATGATAAAATCATGGCAATAAATAATCCATTGTCATATATGCGTGAGGAATTTAATGGTACAAAGGAGAATATGGTTATCCATGTAGGACGTTTATCAGAGCCTAATAAAAGAGTCTTGTTGTCTTTGAAAATATGGTCTATAGTGGCTGATAAGCATCCTGATTGGAAATATTACATTGTTGGAGATGGTGAAGACAGAGGTTTGATAGAAAATTTCATTCAGGATAATAACATTCCTAATGTTGTACTTACAGGAAAAACAGAGAGCTTGCAATACTATAAGCGGGCAAAGATCCTGATTATGACATCGGCTTTTGAGGGATGGGGGCTAGTCATAAATGAAGCTATGCAGAATAATTGCGTGCCTATAGTAATGTATTCTTTTGATTCATTACCAGACATTATTGCGGACCAAGAAAACGGATTTATTTCACCCAATAATGACATAGAAGTTTTCGCTGATAAGCTGGACAGATTGATGAGTGATGAAATGATGTGGGCTGATATGTCTAAGAAGGCTTATATATCTACAGCAAGATTTATTCCGGAAAATATAATCAAGCAGTGGATTGATATGCTAAATACGTTATAAAAATGAAGAAAATATTGTTTATCAATAACTATGATTGTTTGACACCATATAAACAGCATGTCATGCCAGGTCACCATCAGTTTGGAATGGAATTTCTGAATGAAGATCCTGATTACGAGGTGGATTATTATTTTTGTAAAATATTCCCTAAAAATAGCAAAGAATATTATTTGAAAGAGTTTTTTCAATTCTTGAAATTATATATACTTTCATTCAAGTTTGATATAGTGTATGATGCATTGGGATGTGAACAACGATATTTTGGCTTTCTGAACCGTTTTCACATGTTCAAACCTTATTATATGTTAGTGTTTCATCATCCTCCATTTGAGAAAAGACTAAAGTATTGTAAATACGATCATATTATTTTTGAGTGTGAGTATTATTATAAAAAGATGTGCCGTATGTTTCCCACGCAAGCAGATAAAATGAGTTTGTGTGTATGGGGGCCTGATCTATCTTTTTATCCACAAATAGACTTAAATTTTGATGAGCCAATTCTGATTAGTAATGGTCGTACTAACAGAGATCATAATTTGCTTGTTGATGCGGCTACTTATGCAAAAGTGCATACGGTAATTGTGTCAGATGAAAAGCATATTCCATCTAATTTTACAGACGACAATCAATACGTCGAAATATGCAAACAGAATGTATTGAATGACAAGAAGATGGTCGAACTTTTATGTAAGTGTTCGATAATGGTAATACCCACTTTCCCTTCAGAAGAGTTATTGGGGCCTATTGGTAATACGAGTTTTTGTGACGCTACTGCATTGGGTATGCCGTGCATTGTAGCATCAAATACATTGATGGCAGAGAATGTAATGAAATTTAAATTGGGACTGGTCTATAATGTGGGGGATTTGAATGATTTAACCGAGAAGATAACATATTGTATAGAACATCCTGATACCTTGAAAGAGATGAGTCGGAATATAAAAAAGTTTGGGCGAGAAAATGATAGCTTGAAGTTTGCTATGGTGGTAAAGAATATAGTTGATAGTTTTAATTAATAGAATCATTATGATTTAAATACCTTATTGTGAGGATGAAGATCACTAACTTAAGATTGAACTATTATATTCTAATATTGGGTTTATTATTCGGTGTTGTATTTTATGATGTTATACAGTTTAATTTAGGCTTTAGCTATACAGATGAAATATTGGCTGTTATTCTATTTTTTTATTTATTACTTAATCCAAAACGTATAAAACGAGAATTTTTATTTTTCTTATGCCTTGCTATTTTTTATTTAGCTCATAGTATATATGATCAGCATAATATTTTACCCGCAATTTTTACAGACTTTTTTATTCAGGTTAAACCTTTTATTGCATTTTATGCTGTCTATAGTTTAAATTTTAGAATTAGTGAAAAACATGAAAAGAAAATTGCTAAATTGAGCTTAGTCTGTGCATTCCTTTTACTTCCTGTTGGTTTATTAAATCCAGGTGGAGGTCCATTGATGGATCAGTTTGGTGGATATTCAAGATATGCGACTATCATGATTGTATTAGGCACCACCTATATTATTTATGCAAGACAGTACAAGAGAAAATTGTATATAACATTGGTGATATATTCAATAGGTTTGTTGTCATTGCGATCTAAAATGTTTGGTTTCTATATTGCATTTGTTTGTGTTATGTTTTTATGGAAGAAAGTTTCAGTAAAGAAGTTAGTCTCTTTGAAAATGGTGATTTTGTTTTCATTTATGATAATAGCTGTCATTTATGTTGCAAAAGAAAAAATTGAGTTCTATTTTATTGATGGATTGTTTGCGGATAATATGTTTGCTCGCCCTTTACTCTATGTAAAAGCTATAGATATTCTCAATGATTTTCCTTTTTTTGGTACAGGCTTTGGTAGTTATGCAACATTTGCGTCTGCTGAATACTATTCGCCACTTTATTATACTTATGATTTATATATAAGTCCAGAGATCGGTAGAGGACTATATATCAGTGATTCTTATTTCCCTGTATTTGCTCAATTTGGATATGTTGGATTCGTGCTTTTTGTATGTTTTTGGTTTCGTCTTTTAAAGATTGCGAAAACAAATTTTGAGATCTATAATAATGAATTATTGTTTAAATTGACAATTCTAATTTTTATTTTTTTCATAATCGAATCTATTGTGGATAGCACATTTACTCATAATAGAGGTATGGTAATGTTGATGCTTTTAGCTGTTATTCTGAATAATAAATATGAAGCAAAAGATGTACTTATTACTTCAGAACCAAATTAACTGATTAAATAATAGTTCTTGAATTTATATACGATAAAATAATTTTATTATTATCCATGATAGTAAGAAGTAAAGCTCCTCTGCGGTTAGGTCTTGCAGGAGGTGGTAGTGATGTATCACCATATAGTGATATTTATGGTGGGTTGATACTAAATGCAACAATCAATCTTTACACATATTGTACTATAGAAGAAACTGATGACGGTATGATTACTATTGATAGTGATGATTCTCATTGTCATAAAAGTTTCCCAAAGGGCGAGTATTTGAATATTGATGGAGAGGCTAGTCTTATTAAAGGTGTGTATAATCGTGTGATAAGAGATTTCGATATTAGCCCTCGTAGTTTTAAAATCACAACCTATAACGATGCTCCGGCTGGCTCCGGGCTTGGGACATCATCAGCTATGGTGGTGTGCGTTTTGAAAGCTTTTATAGAGTGGCTAGGATTACCGCTAGGTGATTATGAAACATCTCGTTTAGCTTATGAGATCGAGAGAAAGGACTTGAATCTTTCTGGAGGAAAACAGGATCAATATGCAGCAGCTTTTGGGGGGTTCAACTATATGGAGTTTCTTCAGAGTGATCTTGTAATAGTTAATCCTCTCAAGATTAAGCGCTGGATAGTTGATGAGTTGGAAGCGTCTATGGTGCTCTATTTTACAGGTGCTTCTCGCAGTAGTGCGGCAATTATTGACCAACAAAAGAAGAACACTTCTTCTGGCAATGAAAAAGCAATAGAAGCTATGCATAGGATTAAGAAAAGTGCTATTGATATGAAATTTGCATTATTGAAAGGTGATATGCAAGAATTTGCTCGCATTCTCGGAGAAGGTTGGGAAGATAAGAAAAAAATGGCAGATGCTATAACCAATCCGATGATTCAAAATGTATTTGATACAGCCATGTCTGCCGGGGCACTTGCAGGGAAAGTTAGTGGTGCCGGTGGTGGAGGTTTTGTGATGTTGATGGTTGAGCCAACTCGTAAAAAGGAAGTAATTGATGCGTTGAACAGACTTGATGGTTTTGTTATGCCTTTTCAATTTACTGAGGGAGGTGCTCATGGATGGAAAATTTATTCTACAGATAAAGTGAAATGATATGGAACAAAAGTTGATGAAGCATATAGATTTACTAATGGAACGATATCCTGTGCTTGAGTGTTGCAAGAATGATATAATAGATGCTTTTGACCTGTTGGATGATACCTATAGTAAAGAGGGAAAAATGTTAATATGTGGTAACGGAGGCAGTGCAGCTGATGCAGAGCACATGGTGGGCGAACTGATGAAAGGATTTAAGATTTCCCGAAAATTATTATCAAACGAGGTTGATAACTTACAAAAAATAGATCCGGACATGGGTGGGGTCTTAGCTGAAAATTTGCAAGGTGCATTACCGGCAATAACATTGGAAGGGCATCCTGCGCTTTTTACAGCCTATATGAATGACTGTGACCCATTGCTTTGTTTTGCTCAACAAGTGAATGGACTCGGCAAACAGGGTGATGTGCTGTTTGGAATATCTACTTCAGGAACTAGCAAGAATATTCTTTATGCGGCAGTTACAGCCAAATCAAAAAGGATGAAGGTAGTAGGACTTACTGGTGCTAAAGATAGTAAACTATCAGCTTTAGCGGACATCTGTATTCAAGTTCCAGAAACAGAAACATATATGGTACAAGAATTGCATTTGCCTGTATATCACTGTTTGTGCTTAATGTTGGAAGAAAAATTCTTTGGATAAACAATCTTATGGAAGTTATAATATTGGCTGGCGGGCTTGGGACAAGGCTGCGCAGTGTTGTGGATAAGGTGCCCAAATGTATGGCTCCGGTTGCAGGTAAGCCTTTTTTGTGGTATATATTAAAATATCTAACAAGATATAATGTGACTCATGTAATTCTATCTGTAGGTTATTTACGGGAGGTTATTTATAAATGGATCGATGAAGTGAGAAATGAGTTTCCTTTTGCGTTTGATTATGCAGTTGAGAAGGTTCCTCTTGGTACAGGCGGTGGTATTAGATTGGCATTACAGCAATCTGTGGCAAATGAGGTGATAATATTGAATGGAGATACATTTTTTGATGTGAATTTGATACATCTAATGGAAGAGCATAGGCGTATGGATAGTAGCTTAACTGTTGCTCTTAAGCCGATGACAGAGTTCGATCGCTATGGTGCTGTGGAATATTCCGGTGATGGGCGTATTATAGCTTTTCATGAGAAGGTTTATTGTAAACAGGGACTAATTAATGGAGGCGTATATGTGATTGATAAGTTAAAACTGTCTCTGGATAATCAACCTGAAAAATTTTCTTTTGAATCTGCAGTGATGGAAAAACAGTGTCAATATGGTAATCTTTATGGGGTGATTTCGAATGGATATTTCAGAGATATTGGTGTACCGGAGGATTACAAACAAGCTAATGACGATTTTAAAACGATGTTTTAATATGCAACTGAAAGATATTGATATATCAGGCTATGATACTTTATTACTTGACCGTGACGGAGTGATTAATAAACTTCGCTCGAACGATTATGTGAAATGTTGGGAAGAATTTGAATTTGTGCCCGGAATATTTGAAGCCTTGAGCAAATGGAGTAAGCATTTCAAATATATATTCATTGTTACTAATCAAAGAGGGGTCGGTAAAGGTGTGATGAGTGAACAAGATTTATTGAAAATTCATCAAAGAATGTGTGAAGAGATTATTGCTCATAAAGGAAGAATAGATAAGATCTATTATTGTACTGCATTAACGGAAGAAGATAACCGAAGGAAACCAGGAAACGGTATGTTTCTGGATATAATACGTGATTATTCAGAGATTGTCAAAGAGCGTTGTTTGATGATTGGAGATAGTGATAATGACATGAAGTTTGCTGAAAATTGTGGAATTAGAGGTGTTAGAGTATGAATCAAAAAAATACAATTATTTATTTTGGAATGGGCTGCTTTACTGATACGGATGTCACAGTAGTAAAGCAACTCCAAAAAGAATATAGTGTTCATTGGTATGTATTGCATCAGCCACATGATCCGTATCCGGTACCTTTTTATGCTGATTTTGTAAAAAATAGTGGAGTGAAGTTACATATGCTTCATATTACTAACAGAAGAAGGAGTTTTAAGGTGCTTGAGTTAATGTTTAAGACTTTTACAGAGATCGTAGAATTGTCACCTTCTTTAATATACTCTTGTTGTTTTGACTTTTATTTTTCATTAGCATATCTGATAAAAGCGAAATCAATACCTTTAGCTTTTGGCGTACATGATGTTATACAACATTCCGATAATAGGAATTCTATATTTTATCATTTATCATATCGTTTTTCTTTATTTGTTGGTGATATGTTTCTGCAATTTTCAAGTAATCAAAATAGAGTGTTTAAGCAACTCTATCCAAAATTGAAAAGCTCTATGGTGGGTATGAGTATTAAAGACTTTGGAGAAGCGAAAGGAGAAAAACATATATTTGATAATTCAACTATTAAAATTCTATTTTTTGGTTCAATTCAATATTATAAGGGATATGATTTGCTGATTAATGCTTTTGAGAAAATCTTAAATATGGGTATCAATAACATTAGGCTTTCATTCTTGGGTGAGTGTACACCTAAAAATGAATTGTACTTAAAATCCTTGATAAAAAGTTATGATAAGTATAGTTTGAGATTGCATTTTATTAATAATGATGAAATTCCTCAAATCTATAATGAACATGATTTGGCAATATTTCCATATCGAGAAGCTACACAGTCTGGTCCCTTAATGATAGCTATAAATTACTGTTTGCCAATCATTGCAGCTAATCATTCGTGTTTCGCAGATATCTTGGGACATGCAGACTATTCTATTTTATATGATTCTAATAATAATAATGCATTAATTGAAATATTGCAGAATGTTTCAAGGATGTCCAATACTGATTATCAACGTTTAAAAGATAAAGCTATTGAATTGAATAAACAATATTCAGAAGAGGTTATAGTGGATAATTACATAAAAGTTTTTAATGAACTCATAAAATGTAACTAATATTTTTAGCATATAGTCGCGCTAAGGCATACATTAGGCTGCTGATTAACTTGAAAAATAGATAAAAAAACTATAATGAATATATTAATAATAAATCCAATTCTTTTCATTGCCGAGGATATGAACATTTATATAATAAATCTTGATTGATCTTTTGAGTGTTGATATAATTGTGAGAATGAATCTTTTGATTAAATAATAATGAAAATTCTTATTTTAAACAGTATTCTTTTTACTGCAGAGACGGATATTCCCCAAGTGAAAACAATAAAAGATACAATGATATATGGGGTATGTATGGGATTTGTAAAGTTGGGGCATCAAGTTACTTTAGCAGCTGCAAACGAATATCGTCCTATAAGAGAAGAAGATTATGATTTTGATGTGAGATTCTTTTCATCTGATTATACAAAATTGTGTAAGCCATCTGTATTACCATATAGTAAAACGATGAAACGATATCTCAAAGAATGTCATAAAGAATTTGATATGATTATTTCTAGTGAGGTATTCCAATTTCAGTCACTTTATGCAGCAATGATGTGCCCAAAGAAGACATTGATTTGGCAGGAGCTCACTACACATCAAAATAAGTTGTATCAGATCCCATCTAAGATATGGTATAACATTATTGCTCGATTCTTTATGCGGAAGATCATGGCTGTAATACCTCGTTCTCGGATGGCATATGACTTTGTAAGTCATTATATGCCTCGTGTTTCGAGTATCATTGTAGATCATGGCATTGACATTGATAAATTTGTGTTATTTACAAAAAAGAAGCGCCAAGTTATCAGTTCTTCACAACTAATCCTGCGTAAAAATGTGGATAGTATTATTCATATTTTTGCAAAGTTTCATCAAATGAGAAATTATGAGGATATCAAGTTGTTGATTGCTGGGAGAGGAGAAGAAGAAACAAATTTAAAACATCTTGTTGATGATTTGGGATTGCAAAATTGTATTGAGTTTGTTGGTTTCTTGTCGCAAAGTAAGTTGAATGAATATATCCGAGAGTCATTGGCTTTTTTGGTGAATACTCGAAAAGACTTAAATATGGTTTCAATTCCTGAGGCTATTATATCTGGTACCCCCATCCTAACCAATTTGAAACCTGCTTCTTCAGATTACATTATAAACTATGATTTAGGTATCGCTAAGGATAATTGGAATGAAATGGATATGAAGTTGCTTGTGGACAAAAATGAAGAATATGTAGGAAATTGTATAAAGTATAGAGAATATTTTACAAACATGCATTCTGCTAAACTCTTCTTGGAAATATTTGGACAAAAATAGTTCTTCAACTATGTTTATTACTCTAAGATGAACTATGTATTAATTAGTAACTTTTGCTTTATTAGCTATTATGAAAATTTTGTTAGTGAATAAGTTTTACTATCGTCGCGGTGGTGATTGCATATATATGCTTAATCTTGAACAACTGCTTAAGACCCATGGACACGATGTGGCAGTGTTTGCTATGGATTATCCAGAGAATATTGAGACTGAGTGGAAACGGTATTTTCCTAATGAAATTAAGTTTACTCCCGGAGTAGGTATGCTCGAAACTTTTATGCGTATGTTTGGTTTAGGTGAAGTGAAGAGGAAATTTAATTCTTTACTTAATGATTTCAAGCCGGATGTGGTACACCTGAATAATATTCATACACAATTATCACCAGTGATAGCTCGTTTGGCTTATGAACGAGGAATTAAAGTTATTTGGACGTTGCATGATTACAAACTGCTTTGCCCAAGGTATGATTGTCTTCGTAATGGGAATAAAGTATGTGAGGAGTGTTTTGCTGATAAACATAAAGTTTTGGAATATAAATGCATGAAAAACTCCAAATTGGCAAGTATGCTTGCATATAAAGAGGCGATGAAATGGAGTCGTGAAAAGTTAGAAAGTTACACGGATGCATTTATTTGTCCAAGCCAGTTTATGCAACATAAAATGGCTCAAGGTGAATTCGATAGAAAAAAGATGTATATTCTTTGTAATTTTATTGATATTGAAAGGACTAGGAGAGACTCTTATGATAAAGAGGACTACTATTGCTTCATAGGAAGGTTATCTTTTGAGAAAGGAATCGAAACATTGATAGAGGCTGCCCGGACTCTTCCTTATCATTTGAAAATTATAGGTGGTGGTCCACTGGCAGATATTTTAAAAGAAAAAGCAAAAGGGGCAAATATTGAATTTACAGGTTATAAAGAATGGCCTGAAATAAAGGAAATAGTGGGTAAAGCACGTTTTAGTGTAGTTCCATCAGAGTGGTATGAAAATAATCCTCTAAGTGTGATTGAAGCTCAATGTCTGGGTACTCCAGTTTTAGGAGCTAATATTGGTGGTATCCCTGAATTAATAAAAGAAGGAGTAAATGGAATGTGTTTTGAAAGTCGCAATATTATGGATTTGAAGAATAAAATCGAAAAGATGTTTATATTAAATGTAGATTATAAACAACTTGCAAAAAGTTCTCAGATACGTTATTCATCTGAGAAACATTACAATGAATTATTAGAGCTGTATCAGCAATGAATGTAGGAAAAGAAGCTAAAATATATTGGATATCAATTTTGCAGGGCTGGAGTATGCTCTTAGTAGTCATAGGACATGTCACGTTAACCAATATATTCGAGAATCCGGCAACTCCTGTTAGTACAGAAGTTGAACGGATTATCTACGGCTTTCATATGCCTTTATTTATGTTTATATCAGGAGGTTTATTTTATTATACAAAAATCAGGAAAGGTAAAAAATACGGAGTTACTATCAGGGATAAGGCAAAGAGGTTATTGGCTCCTTTCATCTTTTTCACACTAGCTACTTTTGTTCTGAAGTATATATTTAATCCGTTGATGAAAAGACCAGTCGAACTGTCTTTCAAACAAATAATCAATAGTATTCTTTATCCAGCTTCAAATCCTTTAGGAGAAATGTGGTTTATAATAACTCTTTTTATAATATTTCTTTTTTATCCTGTTTTTAAATGGTCATTGCAGTGGAATAAATGTATAGTAAGTGTGTGGATAACTGCATTATTATTGAATCTGTTTTTTCCTAAAGATATAGAGATTCTTTGTTTTTCGCAAGTAGCTTATTATTTGGTTTATTTTTATTCGGGGCTACTCTTTTTTAAGTTTGATGCTTATAAATATACCGATACAAAATGCTTTTTTGTAGTTTCTCTTATGTTTTTTGTCCTTTTTAATATACTTGTACTTCCTGTCATTTTCTTAACCTTTACAGGGATAGCTTTCTCTGTTGCTTTATGTTTACTCTTATCCCATTATTGGACTCGCCTCTTTTCAAGTTTTAGGGATTATACCTTTCAGATTTTTTTAATGGGTCTGTTTTTTCAAATGGGAATAAGATTTCTATATGCAAAATTAGATAACGAATTATTATACTGGCCTTTATATGTGTTGAGTATATTGTTAGCTCTTTACATGCCTGTTTTAATATCAAAGATGATTCAAAAAATAGAAAGCCCATTCATACATCAATGTTTTGGACTATAAAATATTACTATTTCTTTAATTATATAAACAATGTCAATTAATATTCCCCAACCTACGGATATGTGCATCATCACAACTTATCGTTGTCCGATGCGCTGTAAAATGTGTAATATATGGGAACATCCGACCGATAAAAGGAAGGAAATAACTCCCGAAGAAATCCAATTGTTACCTTCTGTAAAGTTCATCAATCTAACCGGTGGCGAACCGTTCATTCGTGAAGATCTGGATCAAATAGTAGAAGTGTGTTTCACAAAATCTCCTCGCGTGGTTATATCGACTTCTGGTTGGTATGAGGACCGGGTAATAGCCCTGGCTAAGAAATTTCCTAATATTGGTATCCGCATTTCTATCGAAGGGCTTAGTTGTAAAAATGATGAGCTTAGAGGACATGCGGGAGGTTTCGACAAAGGACTTCGGACTTTGCTTACATTAAAAGATATGGGTGTGAAAGATATAGGTTTCGGTTGTACTGTTTCCAACAACAACTCTAAAGATATGCTTTCTCTTTATCAACTATCCCGATCTTTGGGTATGGAATTTGCCACAGCTGCTTTTCATAACTCTTATTATTTTCACAAAGATGATAATGTAATAACTAATAAGGAGGAGGTCTGTGGGGATTTTGAAAAACTGATAAATCTGCAACTTAAAGAAAAACATCCTAAATCATGGATGCGGGCTTTTTTCAACATGGGACTAATCAATTATATAGAAGGTTCACGGCGTATGCTGCCCTGTCAAGCTGGCGAAATGAACTTTTTTGTAGAGCCCTATGGTGATATTTATCCCTGTAATGGTTTAGAAAAGAAGTATTGGAAAAAGAGTATGGGGAATATTCGTGAGACTCCCAATTTCAAAGAAATATGGGAAGGGGAACAAGCAGAACAAGTACGCCAAATGGTACGCCGTTGCCCTAAAAACTGCTGGATGGTAGGAACGGCTTCACCTGTGATGCATAAATATATAAAGTATCCGCTGAAATGGGCTTTAAAAAATAAATTACGGAGTTTGCAGGGAAAAGCTGCTTGTTTGGACAAATGTTGGTATAACGTGGGACAAGATCCTTCTCAAAGAGATTTGCGGGACGTTTTTTGATTATAGAATACATATACTTTATGCTAATTTAATGAAGATCTTCGTTATCGGAACTCGCGGTATCCCTGATATTTTGGGCGGCGTTGAAACGCATTGCCAAGAGTTATTTCCTCGAATTGCTGAAATGGGCTTTGATATAACGATAATACGTCGAAAATGTTATGTGAAAGATACCGTGACTGAATACAAACATGTGAGGTTGATTGATATAGAAACTCCTAAGAAGAAATCGTTTGAAGCAATCGTACACACTTTTAAAGCTATTCTTAAGGCTAAATCCCAAAATGCTGATATTGTTCATATTCATGCTATTGGTCCAGCTTTACTTGTACCTATAGCTAGATTATTAGGAATAAAGGTTGTGTTTACTCACCATGGTCCTGATTATGATCGTGACAAATGGGGCTTTTGGGCTAAAACAATGCTGAAATTAGGGGAGCGTATGGGAACGATTTTTGCTAATGAAGTAATTGTTATATCTGAAGTCATTAATGATCTTTTAGTGAGAAAATATGGTAGAAAAGACTGTCATTTGATTTACAATGGAGTTCCGGAACCTGAGGTTTGTGATTTTCCTGAGTATTTTAATGAATTGGGGATTGAGAGAGGAAAGTATATTTTAAGTATGTGTCGGTTTGTCCCTGAAAAAAAACTTCATCACTTAGTAGAAGCTTTTGCTGGAATAGGAGCAAATGACTATAAACTGGTATTGGCAGGAGATACGGATTTTGAGGATGATTACTCACGCAGTTTAAAAAAAATGTCGAGAGAATGTGGAGTTGTATTAACCGGTTTCATAAAAGGACGAAAATTACATTCTTTACTTACTAATGCATGTTGTTTTGTTCTTCCGTCTTCACATGAAGGGTTGCCTATCGCATTATTGGAAGCGATGAGCTATAAGTTGCCAGTTATTGTAAGCAATATTCCAGCAAATATGGAAGTAGGACTGCCTTATCCATGTTATTTCAAAATAGGGGATGTAGGGCAACTACAAAAAAAACTGGAAAAGCAGATGGGACAAGGTCTGTGTCGGATAGAGTACGATATGAGTTTATATAATTGGGATGTGATAGCAAAACAAGTGGTAGATGTATATAGATTGGCATTAAAATAATATCTTCCAATAGAATATTAGTTAGCTAGTGCTAATATAATATGTATGATAAAACGATTCGTTCAGGCTACAAGAACTTTCTTTAATGGGTAAAATGTCTCTTTATAATTTTATCGAGGCTTGTATGATAAAATGGGTAGGAGTGATGAAATATCATACTGAAGATAGTAAGTGGATAGAATAAATGATATAATGAACAAAAATAAATTAGGTATATAATAAATGTTGAAAATGTTGAGATGTAATAAACACGTGAGTGTTTCGTATGTGAGATGAAAAAAATGTAGGTCCCTAGCTTCATGCTGTTTACAGCATGATTCTCCTACATTGTGGATTAGAAATAGCGCGACGGCGCATTTCTAATCTACGCCCTGACATCGGAGGTTAAAGCCGATGTGAATTTCCCACTATATCAACTGTCTGTGAAGATCGTTGATATTTAAAAATGAATCACAAGCTATAAATATAAAAGAATATGTAGGTCCCTAGATTCATGATGAACTCATGAAATCCCTACATTTTGCAGGTTGGAAATAATACAGCGGTATATTTCTAACTTGACCCTCATATCGGCTTAAAAGCTGATATGTATCTATATGTGAAATATACCGATTGTCCGTGAGGATGGTTGGTATATTGCGTTTTAAGGGGTTGGTGTACAGAAGAAGTGAGCATAATCAATGCAAATCTGATATTTTTTTGTAGCTTTGTAACAAAACTAACAGATATGGAAGATTTGCAAAGATTATATCCACTTGGGATACAAACATTTTCAAAGATACGGGAAGGGAATTATCTCTATATTGATAAGACAGCATATGTTTACAGGATGACTCATTCAGCTTCCGGATATATGTTTTTGAGCCGTCCACGGCGTTTTGGAAAGTCATTGCTCACTTCTACATTACACAGTTATTTTTCGGGTCGTAAGGAACTGTTCCATGGATTAGCTATAGAGAAGTTAGAGAAAGAATGGACGGAGTACCCGGTACTGCATTTCGACATGAGTATGGCAAAGCATGTGGATAAAGACAGATTAGAACGTCTTCTGGATTTTATGCTTTCAGATTATGAGCGTACATACGGAATTAATGTGGAAGGTGGGGATGCTAATTTGCGCTTGACAAATCTTATTAAATGTGCTTATGAACAGACTGGTAAAAAAGTAGTTGTGCTTATAGATGAGTATGATGCTCCTTTGTTGGATGTGGTGCATGAACATGATAATTTGGGTACATTGCGCAATATCATGCGTAATTTTTATAGTCCGTTAAAGGCTTGTGACCCTTATCTGCGTTATGTATTTTTGACCGGTATAACAAAATTTTCTCAACTTAGTATATTTAGTGAGCTGAATAATATAGAGAATATTAGTATGGATGAGCCTTATGCTGCCATTTGTGGTATTAGTGAGGACGAAATACGCTCTCAGATGAAAGAAGATGTGGAGGAATTGGCGAGGAGGATGGAGATAACTTCGGAAGAAGCTATGAATGAATTGAAAGAGAATTATGACGGTTATCATTTCACTTATCCGTCTCCTGATATGTATAATCCTTTTAGCCTGCTTACAGCTATGGAAAAGGGGAAGATTGATTCTTATTGGTTTGGCAGCGGTACGCCTACATATTTGATACAAATGCTAAAAAAATTCAATGTAGAACCTTCTGAAATCGGGAATAATCATGCCGAAGTTTCTGCCTTCGATGCTCCTACTGAAACAATGACTGATATTATCCCGTTATTATATCAGAGTGGCTATATTACGATAAAGGATTATGATAAAACTCTGGATTTGTATACACTGGATATTCCTAACAAGGAAGTGCGGTTGGGTTTGATGAAGAGTCTTTTACCTAATTATGTCGCCAGCAAAACGCGGGAAACTACCACGATGGTGGCTTATCTCTCTCGTGATATTCGGAATGGTGATATGGATGCGGCGTTGCGTCGTCTACAAACATTTTTGTCTACTATTCCTTACTGCGACAACACCCGATATGAGGGTCATTATCAACAGATGTTTTATATCATATTCAGTTTGTTGGGTAACTATGTAGATGTGGAAGTGCGTACTCCCCGTGGTCGTGTGGATATGGTATTGCGCACCAAGACTACATTGTATGTGATGGAATTAAAGCTGGATAAGAATGCGGATGAAGCGATGGAACAGATTGACTTGAAAAATTATCCTGAACGTTTTGCTTTATGCGGGTTGCCGATAGTAAAGGTTGCCGAGACCCCTTTCTTTTCCCGTTCCGTGTCGGAATTTGTGCTGAACAAGCCGAGGACGGAATATACTATTTATCCCGATATCATCTGGAATTACGAGGCACTGAAGAATAACGCACAGGCGGAACCGGTGAGCGTAGCCGTAAAAGTGGAGATGAACGGGAAAGACTTGGGACAACGGGTACGTACGTTTTCGGTGCGTAGCGTCAATGAATGCCTGTTGGGTTATGTGGCGAACGGGACGAAGTTTTACGATACCAGTATCTTTTTTGCCGCATACGTCAACGAAGAGAATCCGATGATCGACCAGCTGCTTCGTGAAGCGCTGAATACCCGCATCGTGAATCGTTTCCTGGGCTACCAGAGCACGGCCAAAGGTGCGGTAGACAAGCAGGTATACGCACTTTGGAACATCTTGCAGAAACGCAAGTTCCGCTACAGTTCCGTATCCAATACGAGCCTTTCGAGCAATGTCGTTTTCTCGCAACGCGTCCGTACCTTTGACGATGCGCTGGAATCGTCGCAGATCAACTGTGTGGACGGCAGCGTCCTGTTCGCTTCGCTTCTTCGGGCTATCAATATCGAACCGATACTGGTACGTACACCGGGGCATATGTTCGTAGGATATTACACCGACAACTCCCATAAGGACATGAACTTCCTCGAAACGACGATGATTGGTGATGTAGACCTCGACGACTTCTTCCCGGATGAACAACTGGACTCTACCATGGTCGGCAAATCGCAGAACGAAATGTCACTGCTCACTTTCGAGAAATCCAAACAGTACGCCAACAAAAAGTACAAAGACAATGAAGCAGGCATCCATTCCGGAAAGCTGAACTATATGTTTCTGGAGATTTCCAAAGAAGTACGGAGGAAAATACAGCCGATAGGAAAGTGAAATTCATTTTTAATTCGTATTTTTGCCCAAGTAATCATTTAATGAAAAAGGATGCAAGGCAAGAAATTTATCTCCCCCGGAGCGTGGTTTTCGATGAACTATCCGTCGGACTGGAACGAGTTTGAAGACGGCGAAGGCTCTTTTCTTTTCTATAACCCCGATGTATGGACGGGCAACTTTCGTATATCAGCTTTTAAAGGCAACGCCTCATACGGTAAAGATGCCATCCGTCAGGAACTGAAAGAAAACGATTCGGCTTCATTGGTGAAAATCGGTACATGGGACTGTGCCTACAGTAAAGAAATGTTTCAGGAAGAGGGCACTTATTATACTTCTCACCTGTGGATAACAGGAACCGGCAATATCGCTTTTGAATGTTCTTTTACCGTACCCAAAGGCGGAAGCACCAAGGAAGCGGAAGAGGTCATCGCTACACTGGAAGCCCGCAAGGAAGGCGAGAAATATCCCGCAGAACTGATTCCCGTCCGCCTATCGGAAATCTATCAGATCAATGAAGGCTACGAGTGGGTAGTATCTACCGTCAAACAGGAACTCAAAAAAGACTTTCAGGGAGTGGAAGAGGACTTGGAGAAGATTCAGCAAGTGATAGACAGCGGTAAGATCAGCCCCAAGAAGAAAGATGAATGGCTCGCCATCGGTATAACGGTATGCGCGATTCTGACTAACGAAGTGGAAGGCATGGAGTGGAAAACCTTGATTGACGGCAATCGGGAAGTCCCCGTACTCGAATACCAAGGCCGGACCATCGACCCGATGAAAATCGCATGGAGCAAAGTTAAGGCCGGCCAACCCTGCAACATTGCCGAAGCATATCAATCGGCAATCGATCATCACTAAATCACGAACCAGCTAATCACTAAATTACGTGGCAGTACCTTATTTACAAGTAGACAACCTGACCAAGTCCTTCGGCGACTTGGTTCTTTTTGAAAATATATCTTTTGGCATTGCCGAGGGGCAACGCGTCGGATTAATCGCCAAGAACGGCAGCGGAAAAACAACCTTACTGAATATCATCGCCGGAAAAGAAGGGTATGACAGCGGAAACATCGTCTTCCGCCGTGACCTTCGTGTGGATTATCTGGAACAAGACCCGCAGTATCCCGAAGAACTGACCGTTCTCGAAGCCTGTTTCCATCACGGCAACAGCACCGTCGAACTGATTAAAGAGTACGAACGATGTATGGAAACCGAAGGGCATCCGGGACTGGAAGACCTCTTGGCACGCATGGACCAGGAGAAAGCATGGGAATATGAGCAGAAAGCCAAGCAAATTCTGTCCCAACTGAAAATCCGTAACTTTGACCAGCAGGTGAAGCAACTTTCCGGCGGACAGCTGAAACGTGTAGCCTTAGCCAACGCCCTGATCACCGAACCGGATTTGCTGATTCTCGATGAGCCTACCAACCATCTGGACCTGGACATGACCGAATGGTTGGAAGACTACCTGCGTCGCACCAACCTGAGCCTGCTGATGGTGACGCACGACCGTTATTTCCTCGATCGTGTCTGCTCGGAGATTATCGAAATTGACAATCAGCAGATTTATCAATATAAAGGTAACTACAGCTATTATCTGGAGAAACGTCAGGAACGCATCGAAGCTAAAAGCGTGGAA
>OGIH01000678.1_pt1 | contig 23397 bp, 20 predicted proteins | sample 1571721 | NCBI WGS metagenome assembly OGIH01 (sample SAMEA2582068, study PRJEB24529) | metagenome | biome: Human gut stool | place: China | collected 2011
AGCGTCCTTGCCCTCTCAGGCGCTCCGCGCCAGCTCTCCCAAAGGGAGAGCCTTGAGCGAAGGCTGAAGCCTTACGGAATATCCAAAGCCTCTCCCTTTGGGAGAGGTGTCACCGAAGGTGACGGAGAGGGCAAGCCCGTGAGGGGAGAGCTGCCCACACAGCGATAGGCAGGCTCTTTGTCAGAGCGCTGTTATCGCAACGTGGCTGCGTCACTGTCAGCGTCCTTGCCCTCTCAGGCGCTCCGCGCCAGCTCTCCCAAAGGGAGAGCCTTTAGAGACGGGCTTTGACCTCTAGGTCGATCTGCGTACAGACACCTTCAAGATTCCGGTCGACATCGTGATTGGAAAAGCGAAGCACTTTCAAACCATAAGCACGCAATATCTGACTTCGCTCCTCATCGTAACATTGACCCTGCTCAGTATAATGCTGAGAGCCGTCGATTTCAATGACTAAGCGAGCCGGAGCACAATAAAAATCTACAATAAAGGATTCGATGATTCGCTGCTTGTAGAATTTTACAGGGTAAGTGCGCAGATATTCATACCAGAGCTTGCGCTCCTGCGGAGTCATTTCGTGACGAAGTCTTCGGGCAGTGCCAAGCATTCGGAAGTTCTTTACAACAGTCGTCTTCTTCATGATGGTGTCCTCGAAAGCGGAAGAGGAGGAGCCTTACGGAATATCCAAAGCCTCTCCTTTTGGGAGAGGTGTCACCGAAGGTGACGGAGAGGGCAAGCCCGTGAGGGGAGAGGCGCTCACGTAGCGATAGGCAGGCTCTTTGTCAGAGCGATGTTATCGCAACGTGGCCGCGTCACTGTCAGCGTCCTTGCCCTCTCAGGCGCTTTGCGCCAGCTCTCCCAAAGGGAGAGCCTTTGCAGCGGGTAAGCTTCACATTTTGTTATCACCTATTACCCATCCCATGATGAATATAGGCATCAATTTATTATAACGGTTTGGCGGTGCGGAATAAAGAGCCAAACTGTAAATTTTATAAAAAAATAAGGTATGCCCGGAGGCAGGTGCCTCCGGGCATACCATTACGAGGCATTATCATCCGGCGGCCCGAGGGCCGCCGGACGAAACACACTTCAGATTCTAGGGGTTACTGATTACAGCTTGCCGTTGATGCCGTAAACGCCATCGTTGAAGCCGACCTTGGCATCGGTGGTGCCCAGGGTGTAGCCGACAGCAGCCATGCCCAGGACCTGCATGACCTTGTTGCCGAAGGTCATGTCGTCGGTACGAGTAGTATGGTCGTCGTTCCACAGGCCGAAGACGTTCTGGTTGAGAGAACCCTCCTCGCCGAAGATCTTGTCGCCGTCCTTGCCCCAGTTGCCGCCGAACATAACACCCAGAGTGTTATCAACGGTCTTCTGGAAGAAGGAGTTGCTGATCAGGGTGATCAGGTTGGTGTTGAAGGTCTTGACGTTAGCAGCGTTCCAGACAGGAGCGGTGGTGTCAGCCAGGATGGTGAACAGGTCAGCGCCGCCGTAGACGACCTCAGAGTTAACAGCAGTAAAGTTTGCAGGCATCATCATAATGAATTACTCCCTTCAAATGATTGAAAAACAAATTTAGTCGGCCCAGATCCCAGATGCGCATCCGGAAAGAAAGCCATTTATGTAACCGCGTGCGCACGCGGCTGCAACGAATTAGTAGGTGATGGACTCGCCATCGTCCTCGTCCTCCACCACCTTGGCGGCGGAAACGGGGGCTGCGGGCTTCTCCCCGCGCTTCTTATCGCGGAAGATGCCCTGCTGCAGGCTCCAGAGCTCGTAGTACTTGCCCTGCTTTTCCAGCAGCTCTTCGTGGGTGCCGCGCTCTACGATCTCGCCGTGGTCCATGACCAGAATGAGGTCACAATCACGGATGGTGGAGAGGCGGTGGGCGACGATCAGCATCGAGCGGTCTGCAAGCTGGTTGTAGATCATATCAAAGATGGTATTCTCTGTGCCAAAGTCCAGACTGCTGGTGGATTCGTCCAGGATATAGAGGTTCGCATCCTTCAGGAAGGCCCGGGCCAGTGCAAGGCGCTGCTTCTCACCGCCCGAGAGGCCGTTGCCGGCTTCTTCCAGATAGGTGTTGTACTGCAGCGGCAGCTTGCGGATGAACTCGTGGGCATCTGCCTTCTTGGCAGCGGCCTTGACCTCATCGAGGCTGGCTTCCGGTCGGGAAATGCGGATGTTGTCGTAGATGGTCTTGCTGAACAGCTCGACGTTCTGGGGGACGTAAGCAATCGCACGGCGGACGGAGGCATTGCTGTACTCGTCCAGCTCGACACCGCCTACGCTGATGGTACCGCTTTCCGGCTCATAATACTTGAGCAGGAGCTTGGTGATGGTGGATTTGCCGCTGCCGCTGCTGCCCACGAGGGCCACCTTCTTGCCATAGGGGATGGTGAAGGAGACGTGGCTCAGGGCCGGGGAACGGCTGCCGTAGCGGAAGGAGACATCCTTGAACTCAATGTCACCGTCGATCTTTTCCATCTCGGTGTATTCGCGGGTCTCGTCCTGCTCGGACTCGTAATCCATGATCTCGGTCAGACGCTTGATGGAGATCTGGGCCTGCTGGATGGACATCTGCAGGCCGACCAGCTCGCTGACCGGGTTCGTAAAGTAAGAGGAAAGGGTGCTGAAAGCCATATAGCCGCCCAGCGTCATCTCACCATTCAGCACCTGCATGATGCCCACATAAGAGGTGACCATGCCGAGGATGGTGGTGATGAGGGTGGAGATCAGGGACTGCACCGTGCTGATCTTGCTGGAGCGCAGGCTGATCTTCAGGCTCTTGATGTATTCCCGCTCCAGAGCTTCCAGCTCACGGTCCTCTTCGGCGTTGCACTTGACGGTCTCGATGCCCCGGAGGCTCTCGATCATCTGGCTGTTGAGGATAGCAGACTGCTGCATGGTCTCTTCGTTGATCCGCTTGAAGGGCTGCTTGAAGATGAACACCAGCAGGATGCTCAGCAGGGTGGTGAAGATCGAAATGGAGAAGAGGGTGGCATTCATCCGGAAGAGGATGACGCCGGTGACGCAGGCCATCACAATGTCCATCACAACGCTCAGCGCGATGCTGGTGAACACCGATTTGATGGTGCTGGCGTCGGAGTAGCGGGTGGTGATCTCGCCGGTCTTGCGGGTGGCGAAGAACTTCATGGGCAGTTTGAAGACATGCCCGAAGTAGCCCAGCATCAGGGGAATATCCACCTTGATGGACAGATAGATGAGCACCCACTGCCGCACCATGCTGATGAGTGCGCTGGTGACGCTCACGATGCTGAACACCAGAATGACAGCCACCAGCAGGCTCTTCAGCCCGTAGGGGAGGATCTCATCCATCAGGATCTTGTTGTACATCGAGGACGCGATACCCAGAACGGTCAGGATGACCGAGCTGAGGATGGCGTAGAAGAAAAGCTTCTTCTGGGGCCACAGCAGGTCGAGGAAACGCTTGACCATGCTGCCCTGCTTCTGCTTGCCTGTCTTGAACTCCGAGGTGGGGGTCATCAGGAGCAGAACGCCGGTAAAGTTCTTGTAGAACTCATCGAGGGAGATCTTTTTCAGCTCTTTTGCCGGGTCGCCGATGATGACGTAGTCGCGGCATTTGAACTTCTTTCCTTCGTCAGCGCACTTCTTCCGCTCCTCATCCTGCCGGACCATGTGCCGATGCCGCTCGCCGTCGTCTTTGATGGTGGTCTTCTTGAAGACCGTCACAAAGTGGGCCAGACCCTCGTCGGTGATGACCTGTGCAATACAGGGAGTGGTGAATTCGCTGAGGAAGTTTTCCCGGTCTACCCGGACGGCGGCGGTGCTGAATCCCAGCTCCTGCGCCGCCTTTTCCATACCGGTCAGGTTTGTGCCTTTTAAGTCGGTACCCATCATGTCCCGCAGACGGGTGATGGTGATCTCCTTTTTGTAATGGAGGCACACCATTGCGAGACAGGCGGCAGCGCAGTCTGTGGTGTCGTGCTGCCGGACATAGGTATAACGCATAGATGCTTCCTTTGTGGTTTCTATTTCAAAACGCCCGCCTTGTGGCTGAGGACGATTTGGCGAAGAAGAAAGGGCTTCCATTTCGGACGCTTCATCTGCTTCTTAAATAAAGCAGCATACAGCTCTCTGCCTCGCCCCGCCCTGCGGCCAGACGGAGCAGAGAGCAGCTGCTATCAAAAGAAGGGAGCGCCTACCCTTTGATCATTTTGACCGGCCCGGAGAGGGGATTTTGACGTACCGTCTCCTAAACCTTGGGCATAGTATAACACATTCTGTCGGCTTCTTCAAGAGGACAATTTTTAATAAACCCTTAAATTTTGAAAAAAATGTGAAAAAAGTCTCAGTTTGGTTACAGGAAGGCAGCAAAAAAGAGCGGCGAATCTTTCGATTCGCCGCTCTTTCAATAGCCCTTTGGGGGAAGTCTCAGATAATGAGATTAGCCGACCCAGCCACTGCCGCCGTTGTTGGGCAGATCACCCCAGACCTGGCCGTTGCTGTTGGTGACCTTCTTGGCAGTCAGGACAGCAGCGTCCTTCATGCCCAGGCTGTAGACAACAGAAGCCAGACCCAGAGTGGTCATGATCTTGTTGCCGAAGGTCTGAGCCTCACCGCCGGGCAGACGGTCAACATTGTACAGACCGGAGAAAGTGCCGTTGTCGCCGAACAGCGTCACGCCGTCACTGCCCCAGTTGCCGCTGAACATGGTGCCCAGGGTGGCCTTCAGCAGATAGCTGGTGAAGCTATTGCTGACCAGAGTGATAATGTTGCTGTTGAAACGCTTGACGCTCTCAGCAGTCCATGCGCTGGGCAGGTAGTCAGCCACAGCGCCGCCGTAGACGACCTCTGCGTTCACAGCAGAGAAGTTTGCAGGCATCATCATAATGAATTACTCCCTTCAAATGAATAAAACGAATATAATCGGTCCCCTCCCGGTTGCGCAACCGGGAAAACCTATGCAACCGAGTGCGCACTCGGCAACATCACGAGATAAGTGGGCTGTAGCCTTTTGGATACACCTCTACACCATTTTACCATACTTTCCCCCTTGCCACAAGGCTAAATGGCCGGAAAACAGCCAAAACGGGCAGAAAAGTAGAAAAAATGCGTGGTAATCACTCTGCCGCCGCCCCTCAGAGCCAAAAAACACTGGGGAAAAAACGCCAGAATCTCCAAAAATACCATTACAGCTTGGATGTAGTGTAACACAAATACGCCATTTCTTCAAGAGGACATTTTTTAATTTGCCTTTAATTTTTGAAAATAATGTGAAAAAGGCTACAGTTTGGTTACATCAAGGGGGCAAAACCTACCGGTTTCGCAAAGCCTCTCCCCTTGGGAGAGGTGTCACCAAAGGTGACGGAGAGGGCAAGCCCGTGAAGGCAGGGCGCAGACACAGCGATAGGCAGGCTCTTTGTCAGAGCGATGGTATCGCGGTGTGGTCGCCTTGCTGTGAGCATCCTTGCCCTCTCAGGCGCTTCGCGCCAGCTCTCCCAAAGGGAGAGCCTTGGGCGAAGAGGGGAGGCCATTGAAAAACAAAAACGGCGAAGAAAACTCTTCGCCGCAAAAAGCGCCTCTTGCCTGACTCGAACAGGCGACACCCTGATTAACAGTCAGGTGCTCTAACCGACTGAGCTAAAGAGGCAGATATTCGATTCTCAGCGGACTTGCCGCGAGATGTATTATACCGCATCTCGGGGAAGTTTGCAAGGGGTTTTGCGATTTTTTGCACATCTTTCCGGTTCTGACAAAGCCTCTCCCTCTGGGAGAGGTGTCACCGCAGGTGACGGAGAGGGCAAGGATGCTGACAATGATTTGAGGGCGCAGCGATAGCATCGCTCTGACAAAGAGTCTGCTTATCGCTGCATGGGCGGTCCTTTCATGCCGGGCTTGCCCTCTCAGTCGCTTCGCGCCAGCTCTCCCAAAGGGAGAGCCTTACGCCCCGTCCCGACCCTTTTCCCCCTCCCGTTCTGCTACCCTAGAAAGAGGGGGTGGGGCTTGTGCGGACGGTCATCTATCTCGATGTGCTGCTTCTGGTGAATTTCGTGGTGGGGGCGGCGTTCCTGCTGGCGGCGGGGCTGCTGTGCGGGGCGTGCTGTTCGCCGCTGCGGCTGGTGGGCGGCGCGGGGGCGGCGGCAGTGTCGTCGCTGGCCCTGCTGGCCCCCACCGCCCCCTGGCCGCTGGCCCTTACTTATAAAGGTACGTCCGCCGCCCTCTGCGTAGCTGCTGCCTACGGCTGGCAGGGGGCGCGGAACACCGCCCGGCTCACGGCGTGGTTCGTCCTGCTCAATCTGACCCTCACGGGGGCGCTTTTCCTGCCCGGTGCGGCCTGCAACAACCTCAGCTTCTATCTGCCGGTGTCGCCGGGGCTGCTGCTGGCGTCCACGGCGGGGGTCTGCGGCGTGGTGGAGGGGGTGCTGCACGTTCTGGGCCGCAGCGGCCCGGCCTGCTTTGGGGCGGAGCTGTCGGTGGCCGGGCGGGTCGTCCCGCTGAGCGTCTTCTGCGACACCGGCTTCCATCTGCAGGAGCCGCTTTCGGGCCGGGCGGTGGTGCTGGTGCGGCTGGATGCCGTGCCTCTGCCCCCCGGGGTGAGGGCGTATCTGGACGCCTGCCTCGCGGGCGTCGGCGCAGAGCCCCGCCCGGAGTGGGGTGTGCGGTTCGTACCCTGTCAGACCGTCGCGGGACACTGTCTGCTGCCCGCCCTGCCTGCCGCGCTTGCGTCAAATGGTAGAAAACAAGATGAAATATACGCAGCGTTTTGCGATATGCCGCCTCCGCCGGGGGGATGGACGGCTCTCGTCAGCGCGGAAACGGCGGCGCTGCTGGGTAAATGACAATACAGTGGGAGGAATGCACCTGTGTTTCAACTATTTGTAGATTTTTTGCAGCGCCTCTGGGCCAGACTGAGCTGGACGGGCGGCGTACATTATCTGAACGGCGGGCCGGGTCTGCCGCCGCCCCTGACCCCGGAGGAGGAGAAAGCCCTTCTGGCCCGGATGGCCGACGGCGACCCCGCCGCCCGGGATGAGCTCATCACCCACAATCTGCGGCTGGTGGTGTATCTGGCAAAAAAATACGAGGGCAGCGGCGTCCCCTCGGAGGACATGGTGTCCATCGGCACCATCGGGCTCATCAAGGCGGTGAACACCTTCACGCCCGAGCGGAGCATCAAGCTGGCGACTTACGCCAGCCGCTGCATCGGCAACGAGATCCTGATGTATCTGCGCAAAAGCTCCAACCGGCGGCAGGAGGCCAGCATCGACGAGCCGCTGAACATCGACGGCGACGGCAACGAGCTGCTGCTGTCGGACGTGCTGAGCAGCGAGGAAAATCAGGTGGGTCAGCGTCTTGAGCAGGACGCCGAGCGGGCCAGCCTCCGCCGGTCGGTGGAACAGCTCTCGCCCCGGGAGCGGCAGATCATGGAGCTGCGCTTCGGCCTGCTGGACGGCGTGGAGCGGACCCAGAAGGAGGTGGCAGACGCCATTGGCATCAGCCAGAGCTATATTTCGAGGCTGGAGAAGAGGATCATACGGCAATTAAGAGAACAATTAGGGGAGTGAAGAAGATTAAACCTCTCAGTCTGCTTCGCAGACAGCTCCCCTACCGAGGGGAGCCATTGGCAAGCCGGGTCACTTTCTGCTGACTGCTGGAAGTGCAATTTTGCACAAAAGACCGGGCCTTGCTATAGAGGCCAACAAAATTTGGAATGAATGTTATCCTGCCCCTGCGGCCATACTTCCGGTGAAACTGAAACGAAACCGGAGGGTAGGGGATGTACAACAAGGTGGAGCTGTGCGGCGTGAACACCGCCGAACTGCCGATACTGTCCGAGCAGGAGAAGCGCGATCTGCTCACCCGGGCGCGGGCCGGGGACAAAAAGGCCCGCCAGAGCATGATAGAGGGCAATCTGCGGCTGGTGCTCAGCGTGGTGCAGCGCTTTTCGCAGCGGGGCGAGAACATGGACGATCTGTTTCAGGTGGGGTGCATCGGGCTCATCAAGGCCATCGACAACTTCGACCCGGCCCAGCAGGTGCGGTTCTCCACCTACGGCGTGCCGATGATCATCGGCGAGATACGGCGGTTCCTGCGGGACAACAACGCCCTGCGGGTGAGCCGCAGCCTCCGGGACACGGCCTACCGGGCCATGCAGTCCCGCGAGGAGCTGGAAAAGCAGCTGGGCCGTGAGCCCACCGTGGACGAGATCGCCCGGAAGACCGGCCTGTCCCGCCGCGAGGTGTCGGCGGCGCTGGAATCGGTGGTGGAGCCGCTGAGTCTTGAGGAACCGGTCTACGCCGACGGCGGCGATGCGGTGTACGTCATCGACCAGGTGCGCGACCCAGATGGCGAGGACAGCTGGATCAGCGGACTGCAGTTCCGCCAGACCGTGGCGGGCCTCACCCCGCGCGAAAAGCGCATCATGGAACTGCGCTACCTCAAAGGCAAGACCCAGATGGAGGTGGCCCGGGAGATCGGCATCAGCCAGGCACAGGTGAGCCGGCTGGAAAAGGCGGCGCTGGAGCAGTTCCACCAGATGACATGACAAAGCGGCGGTGCCTGGACACCGCCGCTTTCCGCTAACGAGGCTTGTGGTATTTTTCCCGGGTGGCCGCGCCGCCCCGCAGATGGCGCTCGGCCTTGTTCCGGGCCAGCACCATCTGCACCTGCCGGAACAGCTCCGGGCCTACCGTCCGCAGCCGCACCGATACGTCTTTGTGTACGGTGGACTTGCTGCAGCCGAAGGCCCGCGCCGCCGCCCGCACGGTGGCCCCATGCTCCACGATGTACTCTCCCAGCAGCAGCGCCCGCTGTTCCGGATCACCTTTCATGACTGCTCCCTCCCGCCAAAGTGTGCTTGTTCCAGAATATGTGACCCGGCGGGCCGATATACCGCCGGGGACTTGACTTTTGGCGGAGAGCGGCTATACTGAAAGCGGACATGAAAACAGGGGCGCCGTGAGGCTGAGATCTGCTGGAAGCAGAGACCCTTGAACCTGATCCGGGTAATGCCGGCGTAGGTAGTTTGCGGAAAGGTCCCGATTTTCACAAACAGCCCGTGCGCCTGCCAGCAAAAGCAGGCGCATTTTTGTTTTTGTGTACTATTATTATGAGAAGAGGAATCCTCATGTCGAAATCCTACTCCAAGACCCGGGTGCTGGTGGAGTGCGCGCTGATGGTGGCCATCGGCACCGTGCTGGCCAACATCAAGATCTTCACCATGCCCAACGGCGGCAGCGTCACCCTGCTGAGTATGCTGCCCTTCGTGCTCGTCTCCTTCCGCCACGGCGTCAAGTGGGGCCTGTTCACCGGTCTGGTGAACGGCTGCTTGCAGATGCTGCTGGGCTTCTGGGCTCCCCCGACGCCCACCTTCATCTACTTCCTCGGTGAGATCCTGCTGGACTATCTGGTGGCCTTTATGGTTCTGGGTACCGCAGAGTTCTTTGCCCGCCCCTTCAAGAACCGGATGGTCGGCGTGGCCGTCGGTACGGCCATCGCAGGCTTCCTGCGCTTCATGTGCAGCTTCCTGTCTGGCGTCCTCGTCTGGGGTAACCTGAATGAGGGTCTGAGCGCCTGGACCTACAGCCTCGTGTACAACGCCAGCTACATGCTGCCGGAGACGCTCATCACTGTGGTGGGCGCTGTGCTGCTCATCAAGGCAGCACCCCAGATCTTCGACCGTCAGTACACCAAAGCCTGAGTTCTCCTGAACGCAAGTCCCGCCGGAGGCAGAAATGTCCCCGGCGGGACTTTTTTGCAGGAATTTGAAAAAAGCTGTTGACAACTCTCCTTTCATCTGGTATAATAATACACGTCGTCAGGGACGACGCACCAGCTATGGGGGATTAGCTCAGCTGGGAGCCCGGTTGGTATCAAAACACACCCCCAGTCAGATAGTCCTGCGACAATCAAATTCCCAACAAAAAACTCCATTCAAGAGGTTCGCTTCTTGGATTTTATGGGGGATTAGCTCAGCTGGGAGAGCGCTTGCATGGCATGCAAGAGGTCAGCGGTTCGATCCCGCTATTCTCCACCAAAAAAGCACTGTACTTCGTTTGAAGTACGGTGCTTTTCTTTTTGCTTTCTTGGAGGTCACACTGAAAATCAGCCAAATGCCTGATTTTGCAGGCGCATGGACGGCAACCCCCAATTCTTGCTGTTTCGTTGTTTTTGAAAATGCTTGTTCGATGCCCGACTGTTTTGCAGGCGGACGTATCACTCCCCCTCAATGTAAGGAGTGAGATCGAAGTTGAACGAGATGTTGATCTGATAAATGGCAAACAGCAGCCATTTTATTTTGAAAAAGAAAACCTGCCGTATGAAATGATACAGCAGGTTTTGAGAGAAAATGATCGCGAAACGCTAGGAAAATTCTTTACTGGCCCAGATGCCAGATATCGCGGTCGTATTCGGCAATGGTGCGGTCGCTGGAGAAGAAGCCTGCCTTGGCGATGTTCACAAGGCACTTCTTGCACCAGCCCAGCGGGTCGCAGGCGTAATCGCTCAGGGCCTGCCCCTTGCGCACAACATAGGCATTGAAGTCCGGCAGGGTCTGGAACCAGTCCTTGCGGATCAGCTCATCGTGCAGGCGGGTCAGGTTTTCGGCGTGACCAGCGGCCAGCATCTCCGGCCCGGTGAGAAAGCCGATGGCACGGCGGATGTTGGCATCGCCCTCCACCCACTGGGCGGGGTCGTAATCGCCCACGGCATAGCGGTGGATGACCTGATCGGAGGTCTGGCCGAAGATGTAGATATTCTCTTCTCCCACCTGCTGGCTGATCTCCACGTTGGCACCGTCCATGGTGCCGAGGGTCAGCGCACCGTTCAGCATGAACTTCATGTTGCCGGTGCCGGAAGCCTCCTTGGAAGCAAGGCTGATCTGCTCGGACAGGTCGCAGGCCGGGATCAGCTTTTCGGCAGCGGTAACGTTGTAGTTCTCGATGAACACGACCTGTAACCACTTGGACACTTCCGGGTCTGCCGCAATGACCTTGGAGAGGGCCAGCAGCGCGTGGATAATGTCTTTTGCAATCGTGTAGGCGGGCGCAGCCTTTGCGCCGAAGATGCTCACCAGCGGCACGGCGGGCAGATGACCTGCCTTGATCTCGTGATACTGATGGATGAGGTAGAGCAGGTTCAGCTGCTGACGCTTGTACTCATGCAGACGTTTGGACTGGATATCGAACACGGCCTCCGTGTTCACGGTGACGTTCTGGGTGTGCAGCAGCCAGTCGGCCAGCGCTTCCTTGTTGGCCTTTTTCACGGCGGTCAGCTCGTTCAGCACCGTCTCATCCCCCGCAAAGGCCAGCAGCTTTTCCAGCTCTGCGGCATCCTTGCGGAAGCCGGAGCCAATGCGCTTTTCCAACTCAGCGGTCAGGGCCGGGTCGCATTCCAGCAGCCAGCGGCGGAAGGTGATGCCGTTGGTCTTGTTGTTGAACTTTTCCGGGTACAGCTCGTAAAAACCGTGCAGCTCGGAGTTTTTCAGGATCTCGGTGTGCAGGGCAGCCACACCGTTGGTGGAATGGGTAAAGTGGATATCCATGTGTGCCATGTGTACCCGGTCGTCCTTGTCGATGATGGCAAGGCCTTCGTCCTCGGTACGGGTGCGGGCCAGCGCATCCAGCTTCTCAATGATAGGCATCAGCTGCGGCACCACGGCATCCAGATAGGAACGGGGCCACTTTTCCAGCGCTTCGGCCAGAATGGTGTGGTTGGTGTAGGCGCAGGTCTTGGTAACAATCTCCACAGCTTCGTCAAAGTCAATGCCTTTTTCACCCAGCAGACGGATCAGCTCCGGGATGACCATGCTGGGGTGAGTGTCGTTGATCTGGATGGCGGCATAGTCGGACAGATCGTGGTAGTTGCAGCCCCGGGCGGCGCACTCGGCCAGAATGAGCTGCGCACCGGCAGAGACCATCAGATACTGCTGGTAGACCCGCAGGCGGCGGCCGGCCTCATCGGAATCGTCCGGGTAGAGGAACAGGGTCAGGTTCTTGTCGATGGCAGTTTTGTCGAAGGCAATGCCGTCGTGGACGATGCTCTCATCGATGGTGTCGAGGTCGAACAGGTTCAGGGTATTGGTGCGGCCCTCGTAACCGGTGACGGCCAGCTTGTACAGGCGGGCGGTGTATTCCTTGCCTGCCAGCTCTACCGGGTAGGTGACATCGGTCTTTTCGGCCCAGCTGTGGGCGGTGAGCCACGGGTCGGGCTTCTCATTCTGTACACCGTTCTCAAAGGATTGCCGGAACAGGCCGAAGTGATACCGCAGACCCACACCGTCGCCGGGCAGATTCAGTGTAGCCAGCGAGTCAAGGAAGCAGGCGGCCAGACGGCCCAGACCGCCGTTGCCGAGGGACGGCTCCGGCTCCACTTCTTCAATTTCAGCAAGGCTTTTCCCGGCAGCAGCCAATGCATCGCGGGCTTCGTCGTACAAACCCAGATTGATGAGGTTGTTGGACAGCAGCTTGCCGATGAGAAATTCGGCGCTGATATAATATAGCTTGCGGCCCTTGACCGGCTGCACACGGTCAGCACTCTTGCGCCGGACAAGTTCCAGCAGAGCAAGATACAGCTCCTGATTCGTGCAGGCAGAAAGAGGTTTGCCGGTAAAGGTCTGCAAGGTTTCAGTAAAGTTCATAAATGGACCCTCCTTTGATACGAAAAGCAGGTTTGACATCTCTGCCATAAGATATACCACACAAAACACGCAAAATCTTGCCTAAATGGCGCAGATTGTGGTACAATCCTATCATCAGGAGGTGAGACGATGCAAAATTGGGCTTCTTTGCAGGAAACCAAGCAGCACGGTGCCGTGCGGTTCCCATTCAATCTGTATCCCTGCACCATCCCGGGGGATTTCCCGCAGGTGGCGCTCCACTGGCAGGAGAGCATGGAGCTGGTCTTTGTCAAGCGCGGTGCGGGGCTGGTGCAGGTGGGCGCTGTGTCTTATCTGGCCCGCATGGGGGACATCTTCGTTTTTACGCCCGGCACCCTCCACGCCCTGCGGCAGGCAGAAGGGCAGTCCATGGAATACGAGAATCTCATCTTTGAGCTGGAGCTTCTGGGCGGCGCAGAGGACCTTTGCGCCGAGAAATACCTGCTTCCGCTCCAGAGCGGGCGGCTGTCGCTGCCTGTCCGTCTGACCCCAAACGATTTGTGCTATCTTCAGGCTGCCGCCTGTCTGCGGGAGGTGGAAGAGGCCAGCCGCTCGAAGCTCCCCGGCTATGAGCTGCTGGTCAAGGGGGCGCTGCTGCGCTTTCTGGCCCTGCTCATTGCACAGGGAAAACAGCAGCCCCCTGCAGAGACTGCCGACACCCAGCGGCTGAAAACCGTTCTGCAATGGCTCTCGGCCCATTATGCCGAGGCGCTTCGGGTCGCCGATGCTGCCGGGGTCTGCTCCTTCAGCGCCAGCCACTTCATGCGGTGGTTCCGGCAGATGACGGGGCAGAGCTTCATCGCTTTTCTGAACGAATACCGCCTGAACGCCGCCGCCGAAGCGCTGCAAACCACGGATGAGACCATCCTGACCATCGCCTCCCGGTGCGGGTTTGAAAATCTCTCCTATTTCAATCGGGCCTTCAAGGCACACTTCGGTATGACACCACGGGAATATCGGAAAAAATAAAAAATCGGAGAGAGCAGGCCAGCTGAAAAAAATCATCCGCGATAAGATCTCACGAGGTCCAAACCGTTCATGAGAAACGATCGCGGATGATTTTTTGCTATAAGATCAGACCTCCGGCGGTGGGCAGCAGCTTTCCCGTACGATGAGTTGATGCGGCACGATGATCTTGGTGGCCAGCAGGTTGGGGTTTTCGATGTGGTTGATGGTCTGGCTTGCCGCTTCGATGCCAAGCTGATAGGGATTGACGTCCACGGTTGTCAGCGGCGGGTTGGTGATGCGGGAGAACAGCGAGTTGTTGAAGGATACGATGGACAGATCTTTCGGGATGCGCAGGCCCAGCTTGCTGCAGAACTGTTCCAGTACTACCGCAAGAATGTCATCGCTGACCAGAACCGCTGTAGGGCGGTCAGGAGCGGTAAGCAGTGCTTTCAGGGCGGGTTCATAGGAATCATTCAGGGTATCGATCTCCACGCAGTCCCCTTCGCGCGGGGTGATGCCGTGCTTGAGCAGAGACATCTGATGGCCGCGTTTCCGCTCGGCAGAAAACAGCATGGCATTGCTGACCCCAAAATAGGCGATGCGGCGGTGTCCCATCTCGTAGAGATAGTCGGTGGCTTCCTCGCCCGCCAGTGCATTGTTGTTGTCGATATAGATGGTCTGGTTGGCCGACTGCGCTGCCTTGCCCACGATAACGTGAAGCAGACCCTCGCTGCGCAGATAGGCAGCCACCGGACAATCTTTTTTGGAGTAGAGCAGGATGAATCCATCGGCCTGTGTGTTGGCCACCATGCTCTGGATGGCATCCAGCACTTCGGCATCGTCCTCACCGGTGATGACGGTGTTTACATAACGGCGCTGGTTGCAGAACTGCCCGATGCCCCGGATGATCTCCAGATGAAAGGCATTTTCATATACATCTCGCTGGGAAGAAGGCAGGATGATGCCGATGGTCTTGGAAAATGCTTCTGACGGTTCGGCCTCAAAATTTGGTTCATAGCCCATCTGCGCCATGATGCGGCGGATGCGTTCTTTTGTGTCCCGGCTGATGGATGGGCTGTCCTTGCAGGTGCGGGAGACCGTGGACGGCGAAACGCCCGCAGCGGCCGCAATATCTTTGATCGTAACTGCCATGCTCTGAATCCCCTTTCTGATAGCTCTATTGTAAAGGGCTTTGCACACAAAGTCAACGTTTGCGTACTCATTTGCGTAAATCGCGCAACGGTGTTGCTGCAAAGGTTTGACATTTTCAACAAAATCGCTTCAAACAATGTACAAGATGCAGAAAGGCGTTCTGCATCTCAAAAAACTTTTGTAAAATTTGCGAAAATGAGTTATTCTTATTGCGCAATTTAATGCAAGCGCAACGCAATGCTTGCGCAATCAAATGCAAAAGAACAAGGAGGAACATCATGGCAACCACACAGACAGCTCCCAAGAAGAAAGGGCTCATCAATTTCGACTTTTTGCAAAAACTGGGCAAGGTTCTGATGACCGTCATCGCCGTCATGCCGGCGGCGGGTCTGATGATCAGTCTGGGCAAGCTGGTGCAGATGAGCGGTGGCGATATTGCCGCCGTCATGACCATCGGCACTACGATGGAGAACATCGGCTGGGCCGTCATCAACAACCTGCACATCCTGTTCGCGGTCGCCATCGGCGGCAGCTGGGCAAAAGAACGCGCAGGCGGTGCCTTTGCGGCTGTGCTGGCCTTTGCGCTCATCAACGTCATCACCGGCAACATCTTCGGCGTCACCAGTGCTATGCTGGAGGATCCCAATGCCGTGACCCACACCCTGTTTGGGCAGGAGATCGCCGTCAACGGCTATTTTACCTCCATCCTGGGCGCACCGGCCCTGAATATGGGCGTATTCGTGGGCATCATCGCCGGTTTTGTGGGCGGCGTAGCTTACAATAAATACTATAACTTCCGCAAGCTGCCGGACGCACTGGCCTTCTTCAACGGCAAGCGGTTCGTGCCCATGGTGGTCATCGCCTATTCCGTGGTCATCTCTCTGGTGCTCGCCCTGTTCTGGCCTGTGGTGCAGACCGGTTCAACAACTTTGGCATCTGGATCGCCAACTCTTCCGAGACTTCTCCGGTGCTGGCTCCGTTCATCTATGGTACGCTGGAACGTCTGCTGCTGCCCTTTGGTCTGCACCATATGCTGACCATCCCCATGAACTACACCTCTTTCGGCGGCACCTACACCATCGCCACCGGCGTGAACGCAGGCAGTCAGGTATTTGGTCAGGACCCGCTGTGGCTGGCATGGGCCAACGACCTCATCAACTTCAAGAAGGCCGGTGACATGGCCGCATATAATAATCTGCTGGCTACCGTCACTCCCGCCCGCTTCAAGGTCGGCCAGATGATCGGTGCGACCGGCCTGCTGCTGGGCGTCGCACTGGCCATGTACCGCCGCGTGGATGCCGACAAGCGTAAGAATTACAGATCCATGTTCATTTCCACTGCGCTGGCTGTGTTCCTCACCGGTGTGACCGAGCCGCTGGAGTTCATGTTCATGTTCTGCGCCATGCCGCTGTACATTGTATATGCCATCCTGCAGGGCTGTGCCTTTGCCATGGCCGGCATCATCCATCTGCGCCTGCATTCCTTCGGCAATCTGGAATTCATCACCCGCATCCCCATGTCTCTGCAGGCCGGTCTGGGCGGTGATATCGTCAACTTTGTCATCTGCGTCGTGGCATTCTTCATCATTGGCTATTTCGTGGCCTATTTCATGATCGGCAAACTCAATCTGGCTACCCCGGGCCGTCTGGGCAACTACACCGATGACAACGCGCCGGATGAGGATGCTTCCGGTGCAAAGGCTGAGAAAAAGTCCGATAACGGTCAGGCCGAGCGCATCATTGCCCTGCTGGGCGGCCGCGAGAACATCGTGCTGGTGGATGCCTGCATGACCCGTCTGCGCGTCACCGTCAAGGACCCTGCCAAGGTGGCCGACCTGGCGGCATGGAAGGCTGAGGGTGCCCTGAGCCTGCTGGTCAAGGGCGACGGCATTCAGGCGGTCTATGGCCCCAAGGCAGATGTTCTGAAATCTGATATCAACGATATTCTGTAATTGCTTATGAAACTGCTGACATTGAACACCCACAGCCTCATCGAACCGGAATACGAGGCCAAACGGGAAATTTTTGTGGAGTTTATCGCAAAGGAGCAGCCGGATGTGTTCGCCTTGCAGGAGGTGAACCAGACCGCCGCCGCACCGGAGCTGAAAGCTGTCCCGGCGGGCTACACGTCCTGTCCGGGCAACACCGTGCCGCTGAAAGCCGACAACCATGCGGCAGCCGTGGCCCGGATGTTAGAACAGAAGGGCGTTTGCTACCATTGGAGCTGGCTCCCGGCCAAGATCGGCTATGACAGATATGATGAGGGCATGGCCGTATTCAGCCGTGCGCCCATCACGCAGACCGAGAATCTGCTGCTGAGCCGGTCGAACGATTACAGTTACTGGAAGACCCGCCGCGTGCTGGGCATCTGTGCAGGAGATGTCTGGTACTATGCTGTACACATGGGCTGGTGGAAGGACGAAGAAGAACCCTTTGCTGACCAGTGGAATGCGCTGGAAGCAACGGCTGGTGCGAAGCCTATGGCATTCCTGCTGGGCGACTTCAACAGCGAAGCCGATGTGCGGGGCGAGGGGTATGACCTTATCCTCCGCAGCGGCTGGCAGGATACCTACCGGCTGGCACAACAGCGGGATGACGGCTATACCGTTGTGCAGGCCATTGACGGCTGGCGGGATGCCCCGGATGCTTCCGCCAAAAAGCGCATCGACCAGATCTGGTGCTCCAAAGCTGTTCCGGTGCGCAGCAGCCGGGTGATATTCCGTGGTACACAGGAACCGCAGGTCTCCGACCATGCGGGTATCCTGATCGAATTATAAAGGATAAGAAAGAACATGAAGATGCAGAGAAGTGCAGGCATTTTACTGCCCGTCAGCAGTCTGCCGTCCCCATATGGCATTGGCTGCTTTTCGCAGGAAGCATACGATTTTGTGGACTGGCTCAAAGAGGCCGGACAGACTTATTGGCAGATCCTGCCGCTGGGTGTGACCAGCTATGGTGACAGCCCCTATCAGAGCTTTTCGGCCTTTGCGGGCAACCCGTACTTTATCAGTCTGGATGAACTGGTCAAAGAGGGCGTGCTCACCGCCGAGGAGTGCAAAAAGGAAAAGTTCGGGCGCAAAGCCGATGATATCGACTACAGCCAGCTCTACAAGGAGCGGGGCCGCCTGCTCCGGCTGGCCTATTCCCGCAGTGATATCGGCCACAATGCAGCGTTCGCGGCCTTCTGCGAGAAAAATAAGTGGTGGCTGGACGATTTTGCCCTGTTCATGGCAGTGAAAGGCCGCTTTGAGGGTAAGCCGTGGATCGAATGGGCGGAGGATATCCGCCTGCGCTGGCAGAATGCCATGGACTACTACCGCCGGGAATTGTATTTTGAGGTGGAGTACTACAAATATCTCCAGTTCAAATTCGACCAGCAGTGGCGTGCACTAAAGGCTTACGCCAACGAAAAGGGTATCCGCATCATCGGCGATATCCCCATCTATGTGGCACTGGATTCTGCCGATGCATGGGCGAACCCGCAGATGTTCCAGCTGGATGAGGACAACATTCCCACCGCCGTGGCAGGCGTTCCGCCGGATGGTTTTTCGCCCACCGGCCAGCTCTGGGGCAATCCGCTCTACCGCTGGGAAAAGCACCGGGAAACGGGCTATCAGTGGTGGATCACCCGCTTGTGGTATTGCTTTGAGCTGTACGACGTGGTTCGCATCGACCACTTCCGCGGTTTCGACGAGTATTTTTCCATTCCCTACGGCAGTGAAACCGCGGCCCCCGGCCATTGGGAAAAAGGCCCTGGCATCGAGCTGTTCCGTGCGGTGGAGCAGGCACTGGGCAAGCGGGAGATCATTGCCGAGGATTTGGGCTATATGAGCGAGACCGTCCGGCAGCTGGTGCTGGACAGTGGCTTCCCCGGCATGAAGGTGTTGGAATTTGCCTTCGACTCCCGTGACACCGGCAGCGCCAGCGACTACCTGCCCCATAATTACCCGGTGAACAGCGTGGCCTACACTGGCACCCATGACAACGAAACGCTGGTATCCTGGTATCAGACCATCACCTCTGCCGAACGTACACTGGTGCGGGATTATCTGTACGATTACACCACGCCGGAAACACAGCTTTACAAGAGCATGATCGCCCTTATCTTCCGCAGTGCCGCCGCCACCTGCATCATTCCCATGCAGGATTGGCTGGGGCTGGACAATTCCGCCCGTATCAATAAGCCCTCCACCGTAGGCGAGAATTGGCGCTGGCGGCTGAAAAAGAGCCAGCTGACCCCAAAGCTGCAAAAAGAAATTTGCAGCATCACCACCCGCTATGGCCGGATGAACTGGGTATAAACAGATAAAAAAGAAAGCCTGAACGTCTGCGTAAAGCTGACGTTCAGGCTTTCTTTCAAATTTTATGGTTTCATCAACGGAAAAACCGGGACCTGTCGGTTTCCGGTCGCCGGGGCTGCGGGAATGCCGCTCAGCAGTGATAATCCGGGTCGATGCCGTATTTTTTCAGGTACCGCCAGAGGGTGGTCTTGCTGACGCCGAGTTCGGCCGCCACCTGCTGGCGGTTGCCGTGATGCTTTTTCAGCAGAGCGGCGATCTCGACGGCCTTCTGATCCTTATAGAGGACGATCTGTTCGGTCCCGGGCAGCGTCCGTGGGGCAATCTGCTCCAGCTGCTGGCGGAGGAACACTTCGTCGATGTTCCGCTTCTGGGTCAGCAGCACGAGCCGCTCGCAGACGCTGTTGAGCTGGTCCAGATTGCCGGGCCACTCATACTCCTGCAAATAGCGCTGGGCCCCCTGGGTCAGGTGGACATAGCGCTTGTACTTCTCCTGCCACTCGTCCAGATAGAAGGCGGTCCAGCCCAGGATATCTCCCCGGTGGCGGCGCAGGGGCAGCATTTCGAGGCTGAGGACGCTGAGGGCATAGTACAGGTCGCTTCGGAATTCGCCCTTTTCGACCCGCGCAATGAGGCTGACCGTGCTGGAAGCGATGATGCGGACGTTGGCTGCCACCGGGCGGGAGGGGCCGTTGTGGAGGAAGCGTCCCCGGATCAGGCAGAGCAGCTTGTACTGGGTCTCAAGGGGCAGCATCTCGACGTGGCTCAGGTACAGGGTGCCGTCCTGGGCCATCTCGGCGTAGCTGTCCACCGAGGAGTCCTTCCGCACGGTGTAGTTGCCGAAGAGCATGTTGTCCAGCGTTTCCGGCAGCCAGGCGCTGCAGTCGATGGTGACAAAGGCGTTTTTCCGCAGCAGGCTCTCGTTGTGGATGCACTGGGCCAGAAGGTTCTTGCCGCTTCCGGTCTCGCCGGTCAGCAGGATGGGGGCTGAGAATTTGCTGATCCGCTTGGCCAGCTCGAACAGGGCCTGGGTCTCCGGGTCATCGCAGATGATGTTGTCGAAGTTGTACCGGGCCACGAAGCCGCGCTGGTACAGCTCACGGCGCATCTCGCTGTCCATATCGATCAGGCGCTGGCCTTCCTGGAAGGTCAGCACCGCACCCTCGATCTGACTGTCCACCAGAATGGGGGCGATGTTGACGACAACGCCCTTGTGGTTGATGTCCAGCAGGAAGGAGTAGGCTTCTTTGCCCCGGAGCAGGGCGTCCTCCAGCATGGTGCGGTTCAGGTTGGGCAGGGCGTCGTAGATGGAGCAGCCCAGAAGGGTGCTGGAAGCCTGTCCCAGCAGGCTGTAGCCGATGCGGTTGACCCGGCGGATGACGCCGGAGGAGTCCACCTGGATGATGCCGTTGAAGGTGTAGTTCAGCAGGGCGTTGATCTCGGCGGAGTTGTGCTTTTCCAGATCGATGGCGTAGCCCACCCGGCTGGCGAAGTTCAGCGCGTTGTGGACGCTCTCGCTGCCGGTGGGAATGTACTTGTAGGCCAGTTTTTTCTGCCGGGCGGTCTCGCAGACGATATCGCCGCCGATGACGCCGACACAGCCGTCGGCCTGCGCCTGGGACACCGCATTAGCCAGCTCCTCGTTCTGGCGCACCATGTACAGCTTCAGCTCGATCCCGAAAAGCTCGTTGAACCGGGAAGTGTCGCTGAACATATTGGCAACGCCGATCAGACCGATCCGCGGACAGGGAAGTGCCAGCTCAGATTTGAGCTCGAGCATCACGGAGGCCAGCTCCTGCAGGGTCACACTGATCTCGACCACCGGCAGCTTGACGCTCTGCTTGATGATCCGAGCCTGCACACCGCGGGCCACGATCAGGTCACAGCCCTGCCGTTCCAGCTCTCTGGCCCGGCTCTCAGCCTGGCTCGTCTTGATGTATTCCAGGGTCATGAGCGTGATGGATGGGAATGTCCCGACAAGGGGCTGTGCCAGGTTGCACAGCTCCTGGCTGGGCACGAGAACGGCTACCTTTGCCATGCTGTTGTCCTCCTGTGTTCCGGGCTGATGAAAAAGGCGGCCCGCCATACAGCGGGCCGCCGGGAAGCGTCTGTGTCACAGCCCCGTTTTTACAGGTCTATGATAGCAGAATTCGAACGAAATGAAAAGTCCTCTGAGATCAGCGGCCGATCTCGATGCCGGTCAGCTTCTCGTAGTACTGGGCAATGGCGCTGTGGTCAGCCTGGCCCTTGCCGTTGTTGTGCAGCCACTGCAGCACTTCCTGGACCTCGGCGGTCATGGGAAGGGGTGCGCCCACGGTGTGTGCGCAGTCCAAAGCGTTGTTCAGGTCCTTGATGTGCAGGTCGATCTTGAAGCCGGGCTTATCGTTGCCGGCGATCATCATGGGAGCCTTGGCGTTCATGACGGTAGAACCGGCCAGACCGCCCTTGATGGCCTGGAACACCAGCTCAGGGTCCACACCGGCCTTCTGTGCCAGAGTCAGAGCCTCGGCCAGAGCCTGGATGTTGCAGGCCACGATGATCTGGTTGGCCAGCTTGGTGGTGTTGCCTGCGCCCACGTCGCCGCAGCGGACAACGGATGCGCCCATGGTCTCCAGCAGGGGCTTGTAAGTATCAAAGACTTCCTGCTTGCCGCCGACCATGAAGCTCAGGCTGCCGTCGATGGCCTTGGGCTCGCCGCCGGAAACGGGAGCATCCAGCATCTCAACGCCCTTCTCGGCCAGAGCAGCGGCGATCTCCTTGGAAGCCACGGGGTTGATGGAACTCATATCGATAAAGACCTGGCCCTTGTGCATGAAGTTTGCAACACCGGTCTCGGGGGTCAGCATGACGCTCTTGACGTGGGGGGAGTTGGGCAGCATGGTCAGCACGACATCGCACTGCTCGCCGATCTCCTGATTAGTAGCGGCCTTTGCACCGGCGGCCACGACCTCGTCCACTGCAGCCTTGTTCAGGTCGCTGACCATCAGATCCGTGTAGCCGTTCTTCAGGATGTTCTTTGCCATGGGCTTGCCCATGATGCCCAGACCGATCAGACCGATTTTCATAAGAAATACCTCCGTACTCATTTTCATTGCAATTCTGTCCGGACAGCTCCGGCCTTCCGGCCCGCTGTCTCCGTTTGAGGCTAGTATAGCGGGAAATGCGGATTCCGACAAGGAATAAAATGCCAAATTGTTGACTGATTTTTTGTAGGAAGGCACCAAAAACACAGCTCGTGAAAAGGAACGTTTCAAAATGAGGAATATCGGTTTCAAAACAGTTCACTGAAACCGAGGGGCTGTGTTGCCCCGCCGGGAGCTTCGTGCTACAATGAAGCTGCAATCCGAAACGGAAACCCAAAGAAACATCCTGAAAGGAGAAATGAACATGTTGTTTCAGACAGAATCCGGGCAGACCGTCGGCCCCATCGGACAGGGGACCTGGTATCTGGGGGAAGACCCCGACCGGTTCGATGCCGAATGCTCTGCCCTGCGGGCCGGTGTGGAAGCGGGGATGAACCTGATCGACACGGCGGAGATGTACGGGGACGGCGCTGCCGAGGAGCTGGTGGGACGGGCCATCCAGGGTCTGGACCGGGACAAGCTCTTTCTGGTGAGCAAGGTCTACCCCTTTAATGCCGGGCGGGGGGACATCCGGGTGAGCTGCGAGGACTCACTGATGCGGATGAAGACGGATCATCTGGATCTCTATCTGCTCCACTGGCGCGGTTCCGTGCCTCTGGCGGAGACGGTGGAGTGCATGGAGGAGCTGAAAGAGGATGGTCTGATCCGGGCGTGGGGCGTGTCCAATCTGGATACGGACGATATGCAGGAGCTGTTCGCCCAGCCGGACGGCACTCACTGTGCCGCCAATCAGGTCCTTTATAATGTCGGAAGCCGGGGCATCGAGTATGACCTGCTGCCCCTGATGCGGCAGCATCAGATCCCGGTGATGGCCTACTGTCCGCTGGCGCAGGCGGGACGGCTGCGGCGCGGCCTGCTGAACCACCCGGCCCTGCGGCAGATCGCTGGGGAGCATCATGCCACGGTGCCTCAGATCCTGCTGGCTTTCCTGCTGGCCCAGCCGGGGGTCCTGCCGATCCCCCGGACGGGCAGCGCACAGCATGCACAGCAGAACGCGGCCGCAGCGGAGATCCGCCTGTCGGCAGAAGAGCTTGCACTGCTGGACGCTGCGTTCCCCAAGCCGAAACGCAAGACCCGGCTGGAGATCGTCTGATCCGGCGGTTCAAAAACTGAAACAAATGAAACGCAGATGCTTTGCTGCGTTTCAAAAAGTGAACGATTTACGAATCTGATAAAAAATGGCCTCAGGCTTGGGCTGAATGCCGATTGTCATTCCGGTT
>OGIH01000698.1_pt1 | contig 22834 bp, 17 predicted proteins | sample 1571721 | NCBI WGS metagenome assembly OGIH01 (sample SAMEA2582068, study PRJEB24529) | metagenome | biome: Human gut stool | place: China | collected 2011
AACTCAAATTGTGCGGGTCTGCACCCAATGTCGCAAAAATACGGCTGATGTTCGCACTCTGCAAAGCATACGCAATCTGTACGCCAAAGAAGCCGAAGCTGATATTCCACAGCTTCCAAAAGCTCAAATCAGGTTTTACTTTCATTCTTAATTTTATGTATTAGATATTTATTCAGTTATTTCGTTGTTCCCCTCACTACAAGATTCGTTCTCACAATCTTGTTGCTACTCTTATCATCGCCCCCTTCCAGCTTACCTGTCAGAATGCTGAAAGCGCTTTTTCCGACTTCTTCTCCATGCTGTTCTACGGTGGTCAGTTTGGGATCTGTGCTTTGGGCGATGGCACCGTCGGTAAATCCGCAGATCGATACTTCGTCGGGCACTTTCTTTCCAACCAGTTTGCAGGCATACAGAATGCCTGAAGCTGTTTCGTCATTGATGGCGAAGAAACCGTCGGGATGCTCGGAACCTTCCAGTATGTCAGGGGTGATGGATATGGCGCGTTCCCTTGTATCACACAGCATAATCATGCTGTCGTCCACGGGAATTTTGTATTTCTTCATGGCATCCAGATAGCCATTCCGACGATTCTTGGTGATTTCCAGATGCGGGGCTGCTCCATAAAACAGGATACGCTTGCAGCCTGTCTGTATCATATACTCCACGGCGGCAAAAGAACCGGCATAGTCGTCCACTACCACCCGTTCTGTTTTCAATCCGGTGCAGATGCGATCGTAGAACACAATGGGGATATTATTATTCAGCAGGTCCTGATAATGATCGTATTGAGAGGTATCCTTTGCCAGAGAGGCAATCACACCACAGACGCGGGCGGCAAGGAATGAGTGTACGATTTTCACTTCCTGTTCATAAGATTCATTGCTCTGGGCTACCAAAATATTGTATCCTGCTTCGGCGGCAGCCTTTTCAATGCCACTCAGCACGCACGAGAAAAAGTGATGTACCAGTTGCGGCACAATTACACCGATTGTATTCGAACGGCTGGCTCGAAGATTTACTGCAAGTACGTTAGGCTTATAATTATGCTCGCGGGCGTAAGCATGTATAAGGTTGCGGGTTTCCTGGCTGATATCCGGGTTGTCCTTCAACGCTCTTGACACGGTAGAGGGCGAGACGTTCAACGCCCGTGCTATGTCCTTGATGGTAATCTGCGGTTTATTCATGGTATTCTCTAAGTATTCCTTTATCCAAAGGTAGTGCAAACCAAAAACAATACAAAATAAGCTTGCTTGTTTTTTTATTGCTGAGGTGCAGCTTATCTTATTGAACTGACTTATCCGGTTGCAAAAATAGCTGAATACATGAAATATCGCTTCTTCATTGACAGTTATCGGGTTAGTGATTTGCGCAAACGTTTGCAAACGTTACAGAAAGTCCCATTGTCTTTATGCCGGTATTGAACAGGCAGGGAAAGATGTTATCAATATATGAATTTTTAACAAGTGCTTCGGCTTTTGTGATTGCCATCATGCTGGCGACCACAACGATATTGCCGGAAAGCGGATTTGCTAAACTTCGTAGAGCCCGTAATATCCTTGTACCTTCTTATTTCGTGCCAATGCCAACCGGCGTCTCTTTTTATCCTGTCCCTTTCACTTTCTTTCGTATGTTTGTTGCCCTTTTCCGCAAGAAGATGTACCTTTGTGGGTAAAGTTATGTATTCCAAATTAATAATTAGAGAAATGGAAGAACGTCAAGACAAATATGTACGTTTCGACTGGGCCATCAAGCGCCTGTTACGCCAGAAGGCAAACTTCGACGTGCTTGAAGGTTTCCTCACCGTGTTTCTGGGTGAGAAAGTCACTATTTTGGAAATTCTGGAGAGTGAAAGCAATCAACTGTCCGCTGAAGATAAATTCAACCGTGTGGACATCAAGGCCCGTAACAGTAAGGACGAGATCATCATTATCGAGATACAGAATACCCGCGAACTTTATTATCTGGAGCGGATTCTTTATGGCGTTGCCAAGGCTATCACTGAGCATATCTCGCTGGGTGAAACGTACTATAAGGTGAAGAAAATCTACTCCATCAGCGTTCTCTACTTCGATATCGGAAAGGGAAACGACTACCTGTATTACGGTCAGAACCATTTCGTAGGCGTCCATACGGGCGACCACCTTCAGGTGAATGTCAAGGAGCGTGATGCCATTGTCTCCCGCATGCCAGCCGAGATATTTCCCGAATATGTCCTTATCCGTGTGAATGAGTTCGACAAAGTGGCTGTCACACCACTTGAAGAATGGATGAAATATTTGAAGGACGGTACCATTCGCCCCGATACCACCGCTCCCGGTCTGAGCGAGGCTCGCGAGAAACTGAAATACTTCTCCATGCCCCCTAAAGAGCGCATGGCTTATGACGAGCATCTGAGCGCCGTGATGATTCAGAACGATGTGCTGGATTCTGCCAAACTGGAGGGAAAGATTGAAGGACGTGCGGAAGGACGAGATGAAGAACGTTTTTCCATAGCCCGCAACATGAAGCAACTGGGTATTCCTGTTGACGTGATAGTAAAGTCTACAGGGCTGACATCGGGAGAGATTGAAACTTTGTAGAATTTTTATAAAGTATGCGATACCGCCCTGTAGCCAATGAATTTTCTTCGTAGGCTATGGGGCTTTCGCCTTGCTTCCCCACCATTATGAATTTTGTATGCCAGTGGTTTTAGGTAATTTTTTAGAAAGGTGCAGGGCGTTTGTTACAGATTAATTTTATCTTTGTCCCCCACCTTTAACAAACCGAAGTGTATGCGCAGACCTGTTTTTCTTCTTCTACTTATACTTTTGCAGATAACGCTTCCCGTCAAGCTGTCCGGACAGAAACCGGATTATCGCTTGTTCGATAATATCAGTCTGGGGACGGAAGCCTCTGTAATCAATTGCTTCCTGCAAGATACACAGGGACTGATATGGATCGGTTCCAATAAAGGGCTGTTCAGTTATGACGGTTATTCCACGCAGCCACATTTCACTTTCGCCAAGCGTAACAATACACAGATTTATTGCGGTACGGTGGTAGACAGTACCTATCTTTATCTGGGTGCCGACAATGGTCTGCTGATTTATAACTATCGCACAGATACCTACGAAGAACCGGAAACGCAACTTCCGACCGATATCCGTGCATTGCTTGTACACGACGGTATGCTGTGGTTGGGAACATTGAACGGCCTCTATACCTATTCGCTGAACGACCACCAACTCTCTGCCGTTACCGAAGGTATTCCACACCAGACCATCTATTCCCTGATCCGCTCTTCGGACGGGCTTCTTTATATCGGTACCTATAACGGCTTCTGTCGTTATATCCCCGCTACCCGGCATTTTGAAGAAATAGACCTGCCTCTCAGTGGCAACCGGAGCAATCAGTTTGTCAATTCCCTACTGGAAGATACGGCGCGTGGCTGCATCTGGATCGGTACGGAAGGGTGTCTTTTCAGATATACGCCTGCCGACGGCCGTACTCAGCGGATTGATGCTTTCCACGATAATTCCGTCAAGTCATTGGCACTGGATGGCAGTGGGCAGTTGCTGGTGGGTACGGACAACGGTTTGTATGTATATCAGGAAGGAGAACCTTTGCTGCACGTGGTCCACGACTCCCGAAATCTGCAATCACTCTCCAATAATATCATCTGGACTATCTTTGCCGACCGGGAACATAACATCTGGCTGGGTACGGATTACGGAATTTCCATGTCACGGAATAACAATGCGTTGCGTTATATCCCCATTTCACAAATCACCGGAACGGGAGAGGGGAACCAGTTCTATTCCATGCTTCGCGATACACACGGAACCTACTGGTTTGGCGGAACCAACGGACTGATTCGTTTCACTCAGCCCCTGGGTGAAGAACAAGATGTGGCCTGGTATAAAATGGGTGATCGGAAATATCCCTTGTCGCACAACCGGGTACGCCATCTTTATGAAGACCGGGAGCGGCAACTCTGGGTGGCTACCGATGGCAGCATCAGCCGTTATGATCCGAAGAACCGCCAGTTCGTCCATTATAGCATTGTGGATAGCACCCGCCGCTACAATGCCAACTGGGCGTATCATTTATTTGAAGACCGGGAAGGGAAACTCTGGATAGCCACTTGTCTCGGTGGAATTTTTGTGGTAGACAAACAGAATCTTATGCGTTCTTCCGGTGGTCCCTATATGGCAGAGAAGACGTATTCCATACACAACGGTCTTTCGGGTATGTTCATCAACCAGCTAATCCCCGACCGTGAGGGGAATGTATGGGCATTGCTGTACAACAGTGCCAATAGCATCGAGAAGATAAATCCCCGCACGGGCGAGATAACCCATATCGCCCCGGACGAACTGACAGGCGAAAGAACCCCCAACTTCATCCTCTCTGCCCAAGACGGTCATATCTGGATAGGCTTTCCCGGTGGTGTGATGCGTGTACAGCCTGATAACGATAGTATCCGTATGCTTCCTTTCGATGAGTACAATCACTATGCAATACTTTCCATGGCTGAGGCTGACGGAAAAATCTGGATATCTACTACCGACGGTTTCTGGGTGGCAGACCAGCAAACGCTGGAAATCCGTCGGCTGAATATCACTGATAAACGTTTCACCAGTATGTTCTTCGACCGGACAAGCGGAGAATTTTACTTGGGTACGGCAGATGGCTTTGCCATATCTTCACCGGAAGCTCTGCTGGCGGAACACACCGAAAAGCCGCTTATCCTGACTGCCATTTATATCAACAACCAACTGTATCAGCCCAATATCTCACAAACTGATCTTTCACATTCCGATACCGGACGCTCCGGCACTTCCTCATTGCCTGAACAAAGTATCCGCTACTCGCAACGGATAGAACTGGCTTATGACCAGAATAACCTTGCCTTTGAACTTTCCGACCTGTCTTATTCTCTTGAAGAAAAAAGCAAACTTGTATATCGTCTGGAAGGTGTGGATCGTGAGTGGAACTTGCTGAAAGCGAATACGAACCGTATCACTTACAATAACCTGAGTTATGGAGACTATCGTCTGTTGGTGAGTAAGTTGGACGCTTATGGAAAACCATCGGACCGGGCTTATACACTGGAGGTTCATATCATTCCCCCCTGGTACTATACTCCGTGGGCCAAGGCGCTCTATGTCTTGCTCTGTCTGATACTGGTGGTCTGGACCATCAACTTCTTCCGCGTTAAGAATCGCTTGAAGCTGGAGCGTATGGAGAAGGAGAAAATTTTGGAACAATCGCAGGCGAAAATGGAGTTCTTCACCAACCTTTCCCACGACCTAAAAACTCCGTTGAGCATGATTATCGCCCCTATCAGCAAATTGCTGCCCGGTATCAAGGATCAGCAGGAGAAGAAACAACTGGAGCAGGTGCATCGAAATGCCATGAAGCTGAATTCACTCATTCATCAGGGATTAGACTTCAACCGGGTGGATAGTGGCAACAATACGTTGTTGATACTTTCTCAAATCGAACTGGTATCTTTTGCGCGTGGCTTATTTGCTTTGTATGCAGAGGAGAAGGCGAAAGAGAAGAAACTAACTTTTCATTTTCATACCGACCGTGAAAAGATATACATACAGATGGATGCCATAAAACTGGAATCTATCTTGGATAATCTTTTATCCAATGCCGTGAAGTATACTCCGGAAGAGGGTGAGATAACGCTTCGTTTGCAGGCTTCTGATAAAGAAGTGCATATCTCTGTATCCGATACAGGTATAGGTGTTCCCCGGCAGGATCAGCCGTATGTTTTCCAGCGTTTCTTCCAGTCTCCCAAGACGGCAGGCAAAAAGGAGGGAACGGGTATCGGACTATATTTGGTAAAGACTTATACGGAACTGCATGGTGGTAATGTTCAACTTTCTTCAGAAGAGAATAAAGGTACTACCATTACGCTGACCCTTCCGGTGATTGCTATGGAACACTCTGCCGTAGAGGTTTCTCCGGAAACTGTTTCTTCTGATATCGAACCTGTCGCTGCCGGAGTTGAAGTTGTGGTTCCAGATACAGGTATGCCTGCTTCGGATGCACCATTGCTTCTGATTGTGGATGATACTCCGGAGGTTTCAGAGTTTATCTATCAGATACTGCATACCAAATATCGTTGCCGTTTAGCGGATAATGGTAAGATAGGTATGGAACTCACTATGGAATTAATGCCCGATCTGATTATTGCTGATGTCATGATGCCCGTAATGGATGGTCTTGAAATGGTGCGTCATATCAAGAAGCATATTCCTACATCCACTATTCCCATCATCTTGCTGACGGCGAAAAGTGATAAGGAAACGGAGCTTGAAAGTATTCAGCTGCATATAGATGCTTTCATTCCTAAACCCTTTGAACCGGATATTTTGCTTTCGCGTGTGGAGCAATTATTACATAGCCGGGAGACGCATGAGGCGAAAGCCCGCATGGAAGTTCTTTCCACCCCGAAAGAGATAGAGGCGGTTTCTTATGATGAGAAGTTTCTGGCAAACGTGATTCATCTGATTGAAGAACATATCTCGGACTCCGAACTGAATGTGAATGCCCTTTGTGAATGGACCGATATTAATAACAAGCAGATGTATCGCAAGATAAAGCAACTGACGGGTATAACACCTGTGGAATACATTAAGTCCATCCGCATGAAAAAGGCGGCTATGCTGCTGAAACAGCAGAAGTTTACTGTGGCCGAAGTGATGTATATGGTTGGTTTCTCCAATCATTCCTATTTTTCTAAATGCTTTCAGGCTGAGTTTGGGATGACGCCGAAGCAATACGTTTAGTTCAGCCTTATAATTCTTTGCCACCTTATTGGCAAGGTTTTGCCAATAAGGTGGCAGAGTCTTGCCAATAAGATGACAACAGTTTGCCAGTAAGGTGGCAAGGAATTGGCACAATTAAGTGTTCAGGAATACTTCTGCTCCTAATAGATTATTAAAGTAAGTGGCATTCCGTTCATCCTCAAGTCCTCCGTCGAGGGTGAACAGTAGTTGGTATCTAGTTTGTGTATTCGCCATTCCCACAACTACGGAAATTACTGATTGTTTTTCGGGAAATTGAACCAATGTGACTCCCTGCACCATTCCATCGGAATATTCGCTTGCTGCAAAAGCATTGTACACGGCATTGGGCACTTCGTCCATTGTTCCCCAATCAATCTGTCTCATTTCCCATTGTGCTTCAGAGTTGAACCAGACTTTTGTGTCGAACCCATTCTGTATAAAGTCCGCTACATAGTAAATCTCATCCCGTGACCAGGCAACATCCTTGGCGGCAGGATACATCTTTTTCAGTGCTGTCTGCACATTGACAGGCGCATAATCGGCCAGGGCCGGAACTGATGTCAGGAGCATCAGAAGCAATAAAGAATACGTCAACTTTTTCATTGTTCCTTCATTAGATTGTTATCGTTTCGAAAAGAACAACGAGTGGTGAGTTTTGTTTAGCAGAACTTTATTTATCAGGCACACTGTCGAGCGGAAGTATAAACAGGAAACGTGCTCCTCCGGTATAATTCTTATCCAGTTTCACTTCCCCTTTCAGGCGTCCGGCAATGATGGAACAGATGTTCAATCCGAGTCCTGTGCCCTGTTTGAATTCATCCAGCTTGCTGAACCGGTCGAAAACGCAATCTGCCTGGTCTGCCGGAATCCCCGGACCAGTATCTGCAACGGAGAAGGTTATCTTTCCCGGATTCTCCGTAAGAGAGCAATGAAGGTGAATCTCACCCCGTTCCGTGTGTTTCTCCGCATTGGTCAGGAAATTGATAAGTACCTGTTGCAAGCGTTCTTTGTCCGTTACAAACAGGTAGTCATTTGGCACATCGGAAGTGAAATAAGACTTCACTTTTTTCGGATTACGATGCACAACGGAAACCATTGCTACCTGGCATAATTCATTGCAACGGTGGGGCGCCAAATGCATTCTGTATTTACCACTTTCCAGACTGGCAAGGTCGAGGACATCATTGATCAGTGTAGTCAGCAACTCGGAATTCTGCTGGATGAGCATGCTGAACTCTTCCTTTTCTTCGTCGTCAACTTCCATGTCCGGAGTAGATAATACCTGTGAGAATCCGACTATGGCATTGAGTGGTGTGCGAATTTCGTGACTCATGTTCTGTATAAAGAAGCTTTTCATCCGGTCCGATTCCTCAGCATGATCGCGTGCAACGGTGAGCTCTTCGTTTTTCTCCTGTAGGATAGCCATTGTTTTACGGCGTCTGTACAGGTAGAATATCAGGAAGCAGGTGAAAAGAAACAAGAATGAAAGCACAAGACTGAGGGTTACGATGTAATGTTGGGAGGCGCTTTGTTGCTCTTTTAAAATGGCCTTTTGCTTTTCCGCTTCTACATTGAGGCGTGCCAGATCCAGATTCCGGTTTTCCAGTACTAACTTACTATTCTCGATATTCATCATTTCCAGTTCAGACTGCGACTTTGTCCGGTCCAGTTCCAGCTGGGTATTCTTCAGGTTGAGTGCTGTATTCTGATATTCCAGGGCTTTGGCGTCCAATTTTATGCGTTCAGTACCTATACGTGCATTTAGTTCGGCGATGTCTGATGACTGTACCTGACGGTTGACAGAATCCTGATAATTGTGGAGCCAGTTATTATAGATATAAGCTTTTTCATAGTTTCCTGATTTCAGATATATTTCATGATGCATCTGGTTGGCTGACAATAAATTGCGTAGGGAATCCGCTTCAGTATGTGCCTGATCGTAATTTTTATTTAGAATGAGTTTATAGATATGCAGGCGTTGTACGGCTGTCTTGCGAATGACACCATATTGTTCTATTACCTGCGTGCATTCATCATAACAAGCATTAAAATCATCAATACGCTTCATGGAATACAATACTTCGCATTTATTTAGCAGGGAGGCTACACGACTTTCATTGGTTTTAGCGGCTTTAGCAGCTTTCTCTGCATATTCCAAAGCCACTTCACCTTCGCCTTTATCCCGATAATATTCAGAAAGGTTTATATACATATATGTCGGGTCCTGATCGGGTAGGTTCTTTAGCATATATTCCAACGCATTTTTGTAGTACTCTGTGGCTACCTCCCTGTTTTGACGCATGTAGTAAATGTTCCCTAAAGTGAAGATACACGAAAATATCCCATACTCGTGCTGATCTTTGAAAGCCTGTATTTTCATTTCTTCAGCTTTTTGCAGGGCTCGCAATGAATGTCCGTTATTCAACAGGCAGTTTATTTCGTTGGTACAGGCAGAATAATAATATTGGAGATAATTATTTTTTCTTGCTTCTTCTTTAGCTCGGGTTGCTGCTTGTTCCAGTTTCTCATAATTATTGGTACTCAGATAAAAGCTGACAGGGATTGTTAACGCCAGGCATTGTGCTTTCTTGTCTTTCTTTTGCGTGGCTTCCGCATAAAGCGTATCAGCAATAAGTAGTCCTTGGGGTTGAGTACGCCATTTGATGGCACGTTGGAAGATGGGATATAATGAGTCGTCTATCTTATAGGGATTATTTTGCGCCCCTGCAGAAATGCAGAGTCCTGTGAGGAGCAGCAAAATTAGTATGTTGGTGTGTCTTCTCATTTAATCTCTTGTATAAAGAATGCGCCAAAGATACTTCTTTATGCCTAATAATTACAAGAATCTGGAGAAAAAATACCAGTTCGTCCGATTAATTGTTTCTGGTTGTTATTATATTCTAATTCGGAATTTGCCTATGGATATCACTGATAATCAATGCATGTCCTTTTTGTGTTGTTTTATGTCCGATATCTGCTTTGACAAATAATAGCCCTCCATTACTTTTGCCGTCAAGAAAAACCAACTTGAATTTGATGACATGCAGAGACACATTCTTACCTTGATTATTTGTTTGCTGGCAGTAGTTGCTCCGGCACAGAACAAAGTACCCAAAAGCGTTCCTACTATTTATGTAGATGCCGGCGGCGTCATGCGTTGGTCGGATACGAAGAAAGAAGCTTCTTTCTTTGGTGTGAACTATACCTTACCCTTTGCACATGCTTACCGGGCGATGGGTTATCTGGGAGTGGATCGTAAAGCTGCCATCGACCGTGATGTCTATCACATGGCACGCTTGGGATTGAATGCTTATCGTATTCACATCTGGGACGTAGAGATTTCTGATGCAGAAGGTAACTTGCTGGAAAATGAACACCTGGAACTATTGGACTACCTTATCCATAAATTACAGGAACGCGGTATCCGTACCGTTATCACGGCACAGACAAATTTTGGTAACGGTTATCCGGAACGTAATCAGCCTACCAGTGGTTTCTCTTTAAATTATGATAAATGTGCCGTTCATAGTGATGCAGATGCTATTGTTGCACAGGAAAAGTATATTGCTGCTCTTGTACGCCACGTGAATCCTTATACAGGTTATGCTTACAAAGACGATCCTTATATCGTAGGCTTTGAAATAAACAATGAGCCTTGCCATCCCGGCACTGTAGTCGAAACGCGTAATTACATAAATAAGATGCTGTCCGTCCTGAAACGTGCAGGCAACCGTAAACCGGTGTTCTACAATGTCAGCCATAACCAGCATGTGGTAGAGGCTTACTATTCTACAGCCATACAAGGTACTACCTATCAATGGTATCCTATTGGTCTTGTATCCGGACATACCCGCAAGGGAAACTTCCTGCCTTCCGTAGACCGCTACGATATTCCTTTCTCCAATCTGAAAGGTTTCAATAAGAAGGCTCGTATGGTTTATGAATTTGATCCCGCTGATATTCTTTATTCCTATATGTATCCGGCAACTGTACGCACTTTCCGCACAGCCGGTTTCCAGTGGATTACTCAGTTTGCCTATGATCCTATCGACATGGCGGCCTACAATACCGAGTACCAGACTCATTACCTGAATGTAGCATACACTCCGAATAAAGCTATCGGATTGATGATTGCCGCAGAAGTGGCACAGAAAGTGGGCAGGGGAGAGAGTTTTGGCAGTTATCCGGCAGATACATTATTCAATGATTTCCGTGTCAGCTACGTGCAGGATTTAAGCGAACTGAATGACGGAGAGAAATTCTACTATTCCAATACAACTCAAACCCGTCCGAAAGATATTTCTCAGCTTCGCGCAATTGCAGGTTGTGGCAAATCTCCGGTGGTGAATTATGAAGGTACGGGAGTTTATTGGCTGGATCGTTTGGAAGAGGGTGTTTGGCGTTTGGAAGTAATGCCCGATGCCGTACAGGTTAGTGACCCGTTTACAAGGCCTTCTTTGGATAAAGAAGTAATGCGCATTGTTTCCGGTGCATGGGATATGACTCTGAATTTACCTGATTTAGGTAAGCAATTCCGGGTGAACGGCTTGGATAATGGAAATACGTTCAGTTCACAGGCTGCGAATGGCAAGATTTCGACTCTTCGTCCGGGTGTTTATCTGTTACAGCGTGAAGGTATATCGGCTTCCGGTAAATGGACTACTGATGCTCATTGGCAGAATATTACTCTTGGTGAATATGTATGTCCATCCATTTCTGATGATAAAGGTTTTACTGTTACTCATTCTCCTGCCAAGACAGTAGATGCCGGTAAAGATTTACAGATAGAGGCCATTGTAGCGGGTAATGAAATGCCCGATTCCGTTATTATCTACACAGATAAGATATCTTTCTGGAATGAAAAGAATCCTTATCTGAAAATGAATCATACAGGTGGTTACATTTATCGTGCTACCGTACCTGCTACAGAAATAAAAGAGGGTTGTTTTAGGTATAACATCGTCGTTTGTCAAGGCGATAAGCGACAAACGTTTCCTTCGGGAGTAGCCAGGAGTCCGCTGGATTGGGACTATACTTCGGCTACCCTGTGGGAAACCAACGTAGTTGCTCCTGAAAAACCATTGTCTCTGCTGGAAATAGGGGATGCTGATAGTAAATTGGAAACATATACTATGCCCGGATGGAGCCTCACGAACCGCCAGTTAATGCAAAATGCACCGACAGAGAAGCCGACCTTGCGCATTACCTTTGAGTCTAAAGATAAGGCGCCTGTCTTCGTTCTTCGTCGTTACATTAAGGAGGATATCGATGGACGCCCTGAGCGACTCGCTTCCTGCCGCACTTTGTGTATCCATGCAAAGAAGATTCCCGAAGGACTAAAAGCAGGCTTCATTACTTCTGACGGATATACCTATCTTGCTTCGTGTGCCGCTGCGACTGATGGTATCATTCGTGTATCCTTGCAGGATTTGAAGCAAACAAATACAGCTTTACTTCCCCACGTCTATCCGGTCTTCCTTGATAATTATTTCCGTCCGCAGACTGAAATACCTTTCAAGGTAGAGGGGATTGAAACTCTCGAACTCTCTTTTGATGGAGTTGCTGAGAAGTCTACGGAAATAGAGATAGGGAGTATCTGGCTTGAATGATTATGCTTTTATTTATTATATTTGTATCATTGATAACTATATTTGCCATGAAACACATGAAATTTTTGTCTTTCTTTTTGGGTGTTACTTTTTCTATAGTAGCGTGTAGCAGTAATAACGAAATAATTCCTGTGCCCGATGTCGATCCCGATGGTGACGATGGAACTACAGAGGTAGAATTTGCCAAAGGTGCTGACATAGGGTGGGTCACCGAATACGAATCCAAAGGCTACAACTTCTATAATGCCAAAGGTGAGCAGCGTGAGTGTACGGCTCTGATGAAGGAACTGGGGCTTGATGCCATTCGTATTCGCGTATGGGTAGATCCGAGTAAACATGGCAATTGGTGTAACACTGCCGATGTGGTGGAGAAGGCCAAAAGAGCCAAAGAGTTGGGGATGGATGTAATGATAGACTTTCATTACAGTGATTGGTGGGCTGATCCCGCCCAGCAAAACAAACCCGCGTCATGGGTAGGAAAGAATCTGGCAAACTTGAAAAGTGCCATTAAAGACCATACGGTGAGTGTGCTTCAGGCCTTGAAGGAGATAGGGGTTATTCCTAAATGGGTGCAAGTGGGGAATGAAATTCGCCCGGGCATGTTGTGGGATGAAGACGTGGCTTTGAGCGGCGCATCTTATAATGTGACGGAGAAGGATTTGAAAGATGCACCGGCAAGTGCTACCGACAAAGTGGTATATCCCATGAATTGGGCCAACCTTGGTGCTTTCGTCACTACCGGATACGATGCTGTGAAGTCGGTTTTTCCCGATGCTATTGTGATTGTTCACTTGGACAATGGATGGGACAGCGGTTTGTTCACTTGGTTCTTCGATGAATTGAAGAAGAACGGCGGCAAGTGGGATATGATAGGTATGTCGCTTTACCCTTATTGGTCGCGTGATGCCAAAGAAGGCTATTCATCTGCCGATGCCGTCATTACGGACTGCATCAGCAATATCAAGGCTTTGAGCACCAAGTACAATTGTGATGTAATGGTGGTAGAAACCGGTATGGAGTGCGCCGATGACAATGGTAAGTTGGCAAGTACCTCTGTTTTGAACGAGGGAAAGAGGCAGCTTGCCCGTATCTTGAAGGAGTGCAAGGAAAATACCAACGGTCGTTGTAAAGGAGTGTTCTATTGGGAACCGGAGTGCAGGCCGAGTCAATATAGGTTGGGAGCATTTACAGAAGGCGGTTATCCTACTGTTATAATGGATGCTTTTAAATAACATTAATTAAATACTTTGATTGAAAATGAAGAAGATACTATTCATCTCTTTCTCCTGCTGTATCCTTTTTTCTTTGATGGCAAAAGCTCAGCGTATAGAAACACTTTTGGAGAAGAACTGGAAGTTTACGAAGGGTGAAGTAACAGAAGCTATGAAGCCTGAATTTGATGATCGCAAATGGGAAACTGTAACGGTACCTCACGACTGGGCCATCTTCGGTCCTTTCGATCGCAGCAATGACTTGCAGGAAGTAGCGGTAACGCAGAACTTCGAAAAGAAGGCTTCTGTCAAGACCGGACGTACAGGTGGACTCCCTTACGTAGGAATAGGTTGGTATCGTACTACGTTCGATGCTCCCGCTAATCAGCAGACGACACTTGTCTTTGATGGTGCAATGAGTGAAGCCCGTGTATACGTCAATGGGCAAGAAGCATGTTTCTGGCCATTCGGATATAATTCTTTCCATTGCGATGTCACCGGATTTTTGAAAAAAGACGGTAAGAACAATATCCTTGCCGTGCGTTTGGAGAATAAACCGCAATCTTCCCGTTGGTATCCCGGTGCAGGGCTTTATCGTAATGTGCGCGTAGTGAGTACTGATAAAGTGCATGTTCCAGTATGGGGTACTCAGCTGACTACTCCTCATGTTGCTGATGAGTATGCCTCGGTACGTCTGCTGACGACTATTGCTAATGATGAAGGAAAAGATATCCGTATCGTGGCTGCCGAACCGGCCTCCTGCCCGAAACTGACACGTGGACAATTCCAGTACGACTTCGGTGACGAAACCGGCTACACGCCACTGCTTCCGATGTTCACTTTAGGGCATAACTTCGCCCCGGCCAATATACACGCAGGCGGTCTGCGTTATCACGGTGCAGGTTCTATCGTCAGCCAATTAAAGAAAGACGGCCTGATGGATGCTGTAGATATCCAGCAGCTTGAGACATTCAAAGCTGCCACGTTATTCGCTCAGAGCGAAGGCATTATACCGGCACCCGAATCTTCCCACGCTATCGCTGCCGCTATTCGCGAAGCAGAGCAGGCTAAAATCGAAGGCAAACCACGTACGATCCTGTTCAACCTGTCCGGTCACGGCTTGATCGACATGGCCGCTTACGACCAGTATCTGGCAGGCGACCTGACAAACTACGAAGTCACAGACGCCGATGTAGAGAAGAATCTTTCGGAAATAGAGAAGATCATTAAATAAAAACAAGATAAACTCCGATCATTTTCGTGAGATCACGAAAATGATCGGAGCAAATGAAAATGGCGCTAATAACAGGAATGTATACCCCTTATCTGATAAAATGCTATCGGTCAGATCCTCTCCGGTTTCCAGACTTACAATAGAGAAGTCGTGAATCGGAGGCTCGTATCCTTTTTCCTTCAACACCGTACGTGTTTCAACAAACGTCCATGTGCTATCCGGGTAATTATCCAGTGTAAATTCCTGCTTTTTTCCGTCTTTCTCCAGAATGAACTTGCTCTCAAACACACTGGGTTTTGCTCCTTCGGGTATTTCCATGCCTTCTTTGATATTCTTTCCGATCTTGTAAGGACGGAAATCCAGAATAGGCAGATTGTCCAGGCAATAGAATGAAAGCACAAACACAAAAAAGAATGTATACATAGAAACCATCCATGCCATCTTTGCCGTAATAAAGCGGATGATTTGTTTTCCACCTTTGAAGACAGATACGGCTGCAATAAACAATACCACATTCTTGCCGAACGTTTCCCAATTTGTCAACACCCATGCATCACCGAAACAACCGCAATCGGACACCGGGTTCGCTAATGCCAGATACAGTGTCAGCGGTGTCATCACGATCATCAACAACAGTGCCAAAGTCGTAGCAAACCTCCGCCGTATACCGAAGAACAGGAATACTCCCACGGAGAATTCCAACGCCGACAATACGATGGCAAACAGTAGTTGCAAATATGTAGGAAACCACGCGGCCATTCCGAAAGCCGTCAGATAATCCTGAATCTTATAAAAAGAGCCTAACGGATCGACTGCCTTCACAAAGCCGGAAAAGATGAATACCGCCGCCAATAAAAAACGGCAAACATTCACCCAGCTCTTCCAGATTATATGTTTCTGCTTAGTCTCCAAATTCAATCTTAATCAAACCGAATACGGAATAATTAATCATGTCCATATAATTAGCATCCACTCCTTCCGAAACCAAAGTCTGTCCTGACAGGCTTTCAATCTGTTTCGTACGGTAGATTTTCATCAATATCAGATCAGTGTATGAACTGACACGCATGCTGCGCCATGCCTCATCGTAATCATGATTCTTAGCAAGCATCAGATCCAATGAAGTTTTAGCATATTTGTCATACAACGCCATTGCTTCTTCATTCGTGATATCGGCTGATTCCGCATATCCCAGTTCCAGCTGTATCAATCCGACAATGCCATAGTTGACTATCGCAATGAACTCGGAACGTATTCCTTCGTCCACCAACGTCACTCCTTTGGTTTCAATACTCCTGATACGATTGGCTTTAATGAATATCTGGTCAGTCACGGAAGCCGGACGGAGAATACGCCATGCCGGACCGTAATCATGTAGTTTCTTGGAGAACAAATCACGACAGATGGCAATGACATGCTCAAATTGTTGTTTGGTATCTTTCATTTCCTTACAAATTGGTTGCAAAGGTAGGAATAATTAAAGAAAAAAGAAAAGAGGGCACTCTAAATTATATTAAAGTGCCCTCTTCTTTATGGGTTTATTGATATCTTACGAACAACGTAATACCTGTCCCGGACGTAAGATTGTTTTCCGTGTAATGCGATTCAACTGACAGAGCTTGTCAATAGATACTCCCTGACGGGATGCAATCTTAGACAATGTATCGCCACTCTTCACTTTATAGAACAAACCTTCACCGGAAGCCATGCTGCGAGCAGTTCCTTTTGAAGTCTTGGTCTTAGTGAAAGTATAATGATCAGCAACAATATCTTGCTTTTCAAAGTCGAACATTAAAGCGGGGTTAATAGGAATTCCTAAAAAGCGGGTTTCAAAGTGAAGATGCGAACCGGTAGAACGTCCGGTATTGCCACCTAAAGCGATAGGTTCTCCGGCTTTAACCAATTGATTAATTTCTACGATCTGTTTGGACAAGTGTCCGTAAACAGTTTCCAGTCCATTGTCATGACGAATAACGATATACTTACCATAGCCACGGCGTCCCTGATTCTTTACTACGCGTACTTTACCATCGAAAGCTGCTCGAATCGTATCACCGATGAATACTTTAACATCCAAGCCATAGTGCATTCTGCGTCTTCTGGGGCGATAACCGAATACATCGGTAATCTTCGTATGCGTGGTAGGCATACAGAAACCCGTCAGGTCCACTTTATAGCTTTCAGGAACGATAGCATCGCCATAAGCTTGTACATACTCATTGTTCCAAGTCGGATATAGACTTAGACCTGGATAAGCAGATTGTTCAGCACGTATCTGTTTCTGTAAAGCCAACGAGTCAACGCTCTTTAGTTTCCTGTCGATGGGGGCTTGTCGGGCAATCAAATCCTGAGAAAAAGAATTCAGGCTGACCATTGCCGTCGCAGCTATTAGGATCGTTTTAATGCAATTGAAATTCATTCCGTTTCGTCATTCTTTTAAAAAATTCTCCCAAAGGTAGTATTTCTTCTCTAAATGAAAAGGCTGTTCTTAACTATTTTTTCGGTAAGGGACTAAAAGATACATATTAAAACATTCCCTAACTCCCTGTGTATCGGAAAGATAAGAGCTAATATGTTTTACAACATAAAAATGCAAATAAAGTGTATGTTTAACCGTTATTCAACTAATGGAAGCCCAATTAACGTTAGTTTTCCGAAGTGCCTTTAGCTGACGCCACAGGATTTCATTCTCCGGACGAATACCAGTAGGATCAGCATCCACCACTTCTTCAGCAACATTGCGCACATATTGCAGCAGTTGTCCGTCGCGCGCTATATCGGCAATTTTCAGGTCGAAGGCAATACCACTTTGCTGTGTGCCTTCCAAATCACCGGGACCTCGTAGCTTCAGATCGGCTTCCGCTATTTCAAAACCGTCATTTGTCCGTACCATAATTTCCAGGCGCTTGCGGGTTTCCTCGACCAACTTATATCCGGTCACTAAAATACAATAAGACTGTTCTGCTCCACGACCTACACGACCACGCAACTGATGGAGCTGTGACAAACCGAAGCGCTCTGCATTCTCAATAATCATCACGGAAGCATTCGGCACATTTACTCCTACTTCAATCACAGTGGTCGCTACCATTATCTGTGCTTCGCCCGAAACAAAAAGCTGCATCTGCGCATCCTTCTCAGCCGCTTTCATCTTGCCATGCACTTTGCAGACTTTACAACCCGGAAATTCCTCACAAATATGAAGGTAGCCTTCTTCCAGGTTCTTCAAGTCGATTTTCTCACTTTCCTTAATCAAAGGATATACAATATATACCTGTCTGCCCTCTGCAATCTGCCTATGGACGGATTGGTACAAGCTTACACGGTGCGCATCATATTTATGAATGGTCACAATAGGTTTACGTCCCGGCGGCAGTTCATCAATGACGGAAACATCGAGATCACCGTATAATGTCATGGCCAGCGTACGTGGAATAGGGGTAGCTGTCATGACTAGCACATGGGGGGGCTGTGCATTCTTAGTCCATAAACGTGCGCGTTGTGCCACACCGAAACGGTGTTGTTCATCTATCACGACCAGACCCAGTGAAGAGAAATTCACGGTATCTTCTATCACGGCATGCGTACCGATCAGTATTCGTACATCTCCTGTCAACAGACCGGTGAGAATGGCTTCCCGCTTTTTTCCTTTCACAGAACCGGTTAGCAATTCCACACGTATATCCATTCCGTACAACAACTCGCGGATTGTTTCAAAATGCTGATTAGCCAGAATCTCGGTAGGCGCCATCATACAAGCCTGGTAACCGTTATCCAACGCTATCAGCATACTCATCAGTGCCACCAGCGTTTTCCCACTACCTACATCCCCCTGCAACAGACGGTTCATTTGCTTACCGCTCCCCACATCCCGGCGTATTTCTTTCAGTACACGCTTCTGGGCACCTGTCAGTTCGAAAGGCAGATTCTTGGCATAGAAAGTATTGAATATCTCTCCTACCGTTTCAAATACATATCCACGATATTTCCGTTGCCTGTCTTTGGCATAGCGGAGAATATTCAACTGTACATAAAAAAGTTCTTCAAACTTCAAGCGATATTGCGCTTTACGAAGCAATTCCGGATTTGCCGGAAAATGAATATTCATCAAGGCCTCCGTCAGTGGCATCAAATGATGCTCTGTCAATATAGCGGGAGAAAGCGTTTCAGGCAGCGGTTCGCGGAGTTGCTGCACTACGGCGCTCATCATCTTCTCAATTGCATGAGAATTGAGGGAACTCCGCTTCATTTTCTCCGTTGTATTATAATAAGGTTGCAATCCCATTGTCGAGAGCTTCAGTTCCGAAGCATTATCTATATCCGGATGAGCAATGTTGATCCGTCCGTTAAAGACGCTGGGTTTACCAAATACAATATATTCCTGATGTACCTTATACTTACCGACGAGAAATTTAATTCCCTGAAACCAGACTAAATCCACAATCCCCGTACCATCCGAGAAATGGGCAATCAGACGGCGCTGCCTACCTTCTCCAATCGTCTCAAAGCCCAGGATTTCGCCTTTCAACTGGATATAAGGCATCGTACCGTCTATCTCATGGATATAATAGATACGGCTACGGTCTACATATTTATAGGGGAAATAATACAATAAGTCGTGAAGGGAATAGATATTCAATTCCTTATTGAGTACTGAGGCACGTTGCGGCCCTACACCCGACAGGTATTTTATGTCACGAGAAGCTAAATCAAACATGAATCCAACAAAGCAGCGGCTATTTTCAAATCAAAGGGAGTCGTAATTTTAATGTTTTCCCGATTACCTGCCGCGAGGTATACAGATACTCCCATCGCTTCCACTACCGAAGCGTCGTCCGTAAAGAAAGAAGTATAAGGTTGTTCATAGGCCTGTTTCAGTAAATCGGCATCAAACACCTGGGGAGTTTGTACCAATTTATACTCATCCCGGCTGACGGTCACACTTTCTTCTCCTTTGAGATGACGTACAGTCTCCACCACATCTATCACGGGAATCACCGCTTTTTTTTCAGCAGCCAATTCATAACAACGGGCTATGACTTCCCGGGAAACAAACGGACGTACCCCATCATGGACACCAACCAATCCCGGAGTGGTTACGTGAGACAATCCGTTCTTTACTGAATGGAAGCGTGTTTCACCTCCGTCCGCCACTGTATGCGGCAAAGAAAAAGAATGCTCCGCACATAGCTCTGTCCAATAAGACTGCTGGCTATGCGGGAGCACTAATATTATATGTATCTCCGGATTGTAGGCATAAAAGGCTTCCAAAGTACGCATCAAAACAGGTTTTCCACCTATAGGCAGAAACTGTTTGGGAAGTTCGCCTCCCATGCGCAACCCTTTACCACCGGCAACTATCAGAGCATACTCCATCAATTAAAAATTAAAAATGAAAGTTAGATGACGCACATTGCCTCTTTCAATTCCTGTACCTTCTCTTTTCCGAGCATCATATCTACAACCGTCAGAGCAAATTCCATCGCAGCACCCGGTCCTTTTCCGGTAATGATGTTACCGTCTCTTTCCACCGGAGCACCTGTACATTCAGCACCTTCCAAGTATTGTTCAAAGCCGGGATAGCAAGTTGCCTTGCGGCCTTTCAGCAAGCCAAGCTTACCCAATATCATAGGAGCGGCACAAATGGCAGCAATCGGTTTATTCTTTTCAGCAAAATCCAAGACCAGTTTCCGAAGTTCCGGGCACTTCTCCAAAGTAGCTGCTCCGGGCATTCCACCGGGTAAAAGAACTAAATCTGCGTCATAGAAATCACAGTTCACTACATTCTTATCGCAAAGCACTGGTACATCATGTGCACCTGTTACTATCTCATCGGGAGTCACCGTTATCATTTCCACGTTCAGCCCTGCACGTCTCATTACATCCACAGAGGTGAAAGCTTCCACTTCTTCAAATCCGTCTGCAAAAAAAACATAAACTGTACCCATAATTGTTCTCCTTATTATTTTAGTTTAAAGTAATATGTTATCGTTCCTGTCTGGTTATTCAAACCGCTTACAGCATTGAAACGCGCTTTCTTAGCAGCATCTTCAGCTGCCTTCCGCAAGGCAGAATTTATGGTATTGGTCTTCCGGTCAATACTGGTAGCAATAACATGTCCTGCCGGATTTACAGTAATAGAAACCACCACAATCCCTTCATCCTGCACATTATATGCCGGACGCGGCAAACCACCTTGTCCTATAGAACGCCCGCCGAGGTCAAAAGTTCCGTAACCTCCCGTTCCGCTCGACGCACCTTCCGGCGCATTTCCGGTGGGACTTCCTTGGATACCTGTTCCCTCAGTCGTACCTTTGCTTCCCATTTGCGCTCCTTTTCCGAAGGCACCTGCCACCCTCTTGCGGGCAGCCTCTTCCGCCTCCCTCCGTTCCCGCTCAGCTTTAGCTTCCGCCAACTTCCGGGCTTCTTCCGCTTTCTCGGCTTCCGTCTTCTCCGGTTTTTCCGGCTTCTTCTTTACTTCTTCCTTTTTAGGTTCCGCTTTGGGCTTGATAACAACGGTTTCTTCATCCTCCTGGGTAAGCATCTCTTGTTCTACCGTCTCCTGCACTTTAGGGGCAACGGTCTCAGGCATTACATCCACTTTCACCAAAGAGGGATCAGCACTTCCAAATGCATTGGGCACTTCACCCAGCATTACCGGCATACCGTCTTCATCCTGCTGCTCCGGCAAAGCGAAGCCCACCAGTATCAACAGGAGAATGAACGCTACATGTACCAGCAGCGCACCTACCATTCCTATATATTTGCCTTTCTTCTTCGGATCCACCATTGCCATTTACTATTTAACCATTTACAATGTACAATTTACCCATCGTACATTTATTTCCCTTCAGGCGGGCGTGTAGCCAGCACCATCTTGAACTTATTCTCATTGGCAATATTCAGCACTTTCACGATTTCCCGGTAAGGCACAGCTTCATCAGCATAAAGCGCCACATACATTTCCGGTTCTTTCGCAGCGCACGATTGCAGGAAAGGAGTCAATTCTTCCAAAGAAATCGCCTGCTCCTTATCATTTCCAAACGCCGCGTAAAAATTCAGGTCCTTATCGATAATCACTCGCGTCAAGGGCTTAGCCGACGTCTGCTGTTTTCCCTGCGGAAGCAACACCTTGATAGCATTCGGCGAAACAACCGTAGACGTGATCATAAAGAAGATCAGCAACAGGAAGATGACGTCCGTCATGGATGCCATACTGAAATTGGGCGATATTTTAGCTCTACGTTGTAGCACGCTTAATTCAATTATTAATTATTAATTACTAATTATTAATTATTTAGGAAGCGGGTTCATTCAAGAGGTCCATGAATGCCATGGTCTTAGCCTCCATCTTATTCACCACGCCGTCCACCAGAGTCACGAGGTAGTTATAGGCAAACATCGCAATAATACCCACGATCAAGCCACCTACCGTAGTGATCATAGCTTCGTAGATACCGCCCGAAAGCAATGTGATATCGATGTTGTTGCCTGCATTGGCCATTTCGTAAAAAGCACGCACCATACCGGTCACCGTACCGAGGAAACCAATCATCGGCGCACCTCCGGAGATGGTTGCCATAATCGTCAATCCTTTTTCCAGTTTCGCTACCTCAATATTTCCCACATTCTCAATGGCAGCCTGCACATCATTCACCGGACGTCCCAAACGGCTGATACCTTTCTCAATCATACGGGCAGCCGGAGTATTTACGCTGCGGCAATAGGCTATGGCAGCTTTTATTTCTCCATCCAAGATATAATCCTTTATCTTATCCATGAACATCGGGTCCTCTTTGCCGGCTTTCCTGATCACATAGTTGCGTTCGAACAAGATGTAGAAACAAAGAATGGACAGCAGGCCAAGAACGATCATAATCCAACCACCCTTGACAGCCATACTCCATAAGTTCATCTCTTCAGGACCAGCTACCGGAGTCAATACCGGATTGGCGCCCGCAATAGAATCGGTCAGCGCCGGAGCCACTTGGGCTA
>OGIH01000700.1_pt1 | contig 22814 bp, 12 predicted proteins | sample 1571721 | NCBI WGS metagenome assembly OGIH01 (sample SAMEA2582068, study PRJEB24529) | metagenome | biome: Human gut stool | place: China | collected 2011
GCTCTTCCGATCTGGCTTTTTCCTTGGGGCGGGACAAACAAACGGCACCCCGGAGGAAGGATTGCCCGGCGGCCTCCAGTATGCCCCCCGCCTGCCGGTACGAAAGCCCCCCGGACAGCGGAGATGCTTGCGAAAATGCGGTAACAGCCTTATAATCCGCATGGCGGACAAAAAAACGATACCGGACGCCCCGCCCTACCTCCCCCTCCGAACGGCAGCAATGGTAATCCTGCGGTCGATTTTTTCCGGCCGCTATTTGGAAATAAAAAAATTTCCGTTATCTTTGCACCCACAACGGGGGATTAGCTCAGTTGGCTAGAGCGCTTGCATGGCATGCAAGAGGTCACCAGTTCGACCCTGGTATTCTCCACAACCCCGGTAAGGATGGACACAAGTCCATCCTTATTTTTTTATCGGAATCCGTCCCCTGCATCCACAAATATCCCCCTCTATCATCCTGCAGCGACCGGGCGCAGACTGGGCGCGGCACCATCCGGATACGGACAAAACCGCGGGCAGGCTCGGCCCGGGCAAAAAAAACGGCAATCGGCCGCAAAAAAAAACGCAATCACCAGTAATACAGAACAATGACAGGCAACGAACGAGGCTTTTGAAAAAAATATCCGCCCTGTACCGACATTATCGGGAACATAGATTTTGACAATTCGGATATTTTACGTTTATTTGCATGAACATATTGACAAATATCAGAACATATACAAGATACAAAGGTGAACATAGCGGGTCGAACAGGGTAAAAATTCCCCTCAGGAATGACTCAGGGGAAAGCCCCCCGGGAAAGGCCTGCGCCGATGCCCGCAGCAAACCGCCCTACGCGCCAAGCTATACGCCGATCCCGGCACGGCTATAATCCGGGGATAACACAAAAGCCCGAACGACATGAAATTACAACTCGACCCGAACTCTTCCAAACCGCTGCACCAGCAGGCCGAGGATCTGCTGCGCCGGATGATCCAGCAGGAAGAGTACCGCAAAGGCAAACTGCTTCCCAACGAGGTGGAGCTTTCGAAAGAACTGAATATTTCGCGCAACACCCTCCGGCAGGCCATCAACCGGCTGGTGTTCGAAGGGCTGCTCATCCGCAAGAAAGGATACGGGACGACCGTGGCGCCCCAGAACGTGATGAGCAACGCCCGCAACTGGATGAGTTTTTCGCAGGAGATGCACGCACAGGGCATGGTCGTGCAGAATTTCGAACTGCACATCAGCCGCAAGACGCCGCCCGCCGAGGCTTCCGAGTTTCTCAATGCCCCGGAAGGAGCCAGGCTGCTGTGCCTGGAGCGCCTGCGCGGACGCCCGAACCTGCCGTTCGTCTATTTCATCTCCTATTTCAACCCCGCGATCCCGATGACCGGAGAAGAGGACATGGCGCTCCCGCTCTACGAAAACCTCCGGAAGAATTACGGCATCGTCGTCAAGACCTCGCGCGAGATGGTATATGCCCGCAGCGCAAACGCGGAGCTGGCCGAAAAGCTCGACATCAACGAAGGGGAGCCGATCCTCGTCCGCAAACGTTTCGTGCTCGACGTAAACGACACCCCGGTGGAATATAACATCGGCTATTACCGCGCCGACAGCTTCACCTACTCGATCGAATTCATCAACGGCTGACAAATACTACAACCCAAATGAACAAGTCACTCCACAAATTACTGCCCGTCCTGTTCGGTTTCTTCGTCATGGGCTTCTGCGACGTGGTCGGTATCTCGACCAGCTATGTCCAGCAAGATTTCGGGCTCAGCGAAACCCTCGCCGGATTCATCCCCTCGATGGTTTTCATCTGGTTCCTGCTGCTTTCGATTCCGGCGGCCCTCGCCATGAACCGCCTCGGCCGCAAGAACATGGTACAGATCAGCAACGGCATCACGGCCGTCGGTATGCTGATCCCGTTCGTACACTACAACCTTGCCACGTGCATGACGGCATTCGTGCTGCTGGGCATCGGCAATACGATCCTCCAGGTATCGCTCAACCCGCTGCTCACCAACGTGGTCAAGGGGGACGCGCTGACCAGTTCGCTGACCGCAGGCCAGGTCGTCAAGGCCGTCTCGTCGTTCTGCGGCCCCTTCATCGCCGCATTCGCCGCCGGCACGCTGGGCAACTGGCAATACCTCTTCCCGATCTTCGCGCTCATCACGCTGCTCTCGGCCGCATGGCTCATGTGCACCCCCATCCGCGAAGAGGCCGAAGCGCCGCAGGCCTCGCCCGTCGGTGCGACGTTCGCCCTGCTGAAAGACCGCACGGTGCTCCTCCTCTTCCTCGGGATCGTCTTCGTCGTCGGCGTCGACGTGGGGATGAATACCGTGGCGCCCAAGCTGCTGATCGAACGCGGCGGTTACCCCGTCGAGCAGGCCGGACTCGGGTCGAGCGTTTACTTCGTCTGCCGCACGGTCGGTGCGCTGATCGGTTCGATCCTGCTGGTGCGCATGAACGACGTGCGTTATTTCCGCATCCACATCTTCGCGGCCATCGCCGCCATGGCCGTCCTCTACTTCGTACAGGGTACCGTGGGAATGCTGGCGCTGGTCGGACTGATCGGCTTCGCCTGCTCGAGCATCTTCTCGGTGATCTACTCGACGGCGCTGAAATGCCATCCGGAAAAAGCCAACGAGATTTCGGGGCTGATGATCACGGGGGTCTGCGGCGGCGCCGTCATCCCGCCCCTGATGGGCTTCACGACCGACCTCCTGGGCAGCCAGACCGGTTCGCTGCTGGTCATTTCGGCCTGTATGCTCTACCTGGCAGGCTGCGCCCTCGCCCTGCGCAGGTTCGCCGCGAAATAGACGGACGCCACGCACCTCATGTATATACATTAAACAGAAAACCATATAACCCAAAGGCGGCTGCAACGGCCGCCGGCAAACATCAACGATGAAAAAACACCTGCACAAACTGATCCTCTTCTCCGCGACGGCCTGCCTGTCGGCATGCACGGCTCAGGAGCCGCTGACGGACTACGTCGACCCGCGCATCGGCACCGCACATTCGCGGTGGTTCTTCTTCACCCCGGCGGCCGTACCGTTCGGCATGGCCAAACTGGCTCCGACGACCGACGGCCACCTGGGGAATCCCAACGGCTGGGAAGCCGTGGGCTACGACTCACGCCACACCTCGATCGAGGGCTTCGCCAACTTCCACGAGTTCCAGGTCGGCGGCGTGGTGGTGGCTCCGACGGTCGGCGAACTTCAGACCGTACCCGGGCCGCTCGACAACCCCGACGCGGGCTACCGTTCGCGCTTCGACAAGAAGGACGAGGTGGCGCGCCCCGGCTACTACTCCGTGCTGCTGAAGGATTACGGCGTCAAGGCCGAGCTGACAGCCACCGAACGGGTCGGATTCCACCGCTATACCTTCCCGGCGACGGAGGAGGCGAACCTGATCTTCAACATCGGGACGCGCATGGGCGAAAGCGGCCCGGTGCGCGACGCGTCGGTGACCTACACCGACGACGGACGTATCGAGGGCTGGGTGGTGACCGAGCCCGCCTATGTCGACATTTACCAGAAAGGCGCCACGGTGACAATGTATTTCAGCGCCGTACTCGACGCCGAGCCTACGGCCTGGGGCGCGTTCAGCGGCGAGCAAACCTTCGCGGGGGAGCGCAGCCGCACAGGCGTCGGAGCAGGGCTCTACCTGCGTTTCGACACCCGCGAGCGTCAGCAGGTGGGGCTGAAGATCGGCCTGTCGTACACGTCGGTGGAGAACGCGCGGCTGAACCTCGAAAAGGAGGCTGCCGGCAAAGATTTCGACCGGGTGCGCCGCGAGGCGAACGACACGTGGGAAGAGGCGCTGGGCCGGCTTCGCGTCGAGGGCGGCCTGCACGATGACCGCGTGAAGTTCTACACGGGGCTGTTTCACGCCCTGCTGGGACGCGGCCTGGCCAACGACGTGAACGGGGCCTATCCGGCCAACGACGGCACGGTCGGACAAATTGCCCTCGACGGTGCGGGCAGGCCGGTGCACGACTATTACAATACCGATGCGATCTGGGGCGCCTACTGGAACCTCACGCAGCTATGGAGCATCGCCTATCCCGAATACTATGCCGACTGGGTGGCGAGCCAGCTGCTGGTCTACAAGGACGCCGGATGGCTCGGCGACGGCATCGCATGCAGCAAGTACGTCTCGGGCGTAGGCACCAACTTCACGGGGCTCGCCATTGCCGCGGCCTACAACTGCGGCATCCGCAACTTCGACGTGGCGCTGGGCTACCAGGCCGCCCGCAAGAACGAGCTGGGCAGCGAAGGCCGCCCGGCCGGCGCGGGCAAACTGGACGTGGGGAAATTCGTCAGTCAGGGCTATTCGCCCTACCTGCCCGAATTGGGCATGCAGACCACGCCCGACGGCTCGGGATTCGCGGCATCGCATACGCTCGAATACTCGTTCAGCGCCTATGCCGTTGCGCAGATGGCCCGCCAGTTGGGCCATGAGGCCGATTACGAACAGCTCGAGAAGCTCTCGGGCGGGTGGGAGCTGCTTTTCGACCCCGAAACCAAGTACATCCGGCCGCGGGATGGCAGCGGTGAATTCATCGCCGACTTCGACCCCTACGCGGCATGGGCCGGATTCCAGGAGGGCAATGCCGTACAGTACACCTACTACGTGCCCCACGATATCGACCGGCTGGTCGAGCTGGTCGGACGCGAGGAGTTCAACAACCGCCTCGACAGCACGTTCCTCATCTCGCGCGCGAGCGTCTTCGGCGGCGGCAAAACGATCAATGCCTTTGCGGGAGTCCATGCCTATTACAACCACGGCAACCAACCGAACCTCCACATCTCGGCGCTGTTCAACTTCTCGGGCAAACCGTGGCTCTCGCAGAAATGGATGCGCACGATCTGCAACGAATTCTACGGCACGGAGGAGATCCACGGCTACGGCTACGGGCAGGACGAAGACCAGGGACAGCTGGGGGCATGGTACGTCATGGCCTCGATGGGGCTCTTCGACGCGAAGGGGCTCACCGCCCCCGACCCGACGTTCCAGATCGGCAGCCCCCTGTTCGACAAGGTGACGATCCGCCTCAACCCCGATTACTACACGGGCAAGGAGTTCGTGATCGAAACGACGGGCAACACGCCGGAGAATTACTATATCGGTTCGCTGGAACTGGACGGCAAACCCTTGCAGAGCGTACAGCTTCCCTTCGCCGAAGTGGTCGGCGGCGGCACGCTGCGAGTGAACCTCGCCGCGGAGCCCAACACCCGGCTGAACAAATAACTACGAAAAATATACCGTCATGGCACAATCGGCACATAATCGCTACGCCCTGGGCGTGGACATCGGCGGCAGCCATGTCTGCTCGGCGGTGGTAGACCTCGCCACGGGGCAACTGTGCGGGGAACCGCACACGGACAAAGTCGACGCGGCGGCCGGGGCCCGCACGATCGCCGGGGCCTGGGCCGCGAACATCCGGCGCACGGCCGCGGCATCGGGCATCGGACGCATCCGGTGCGCAGGCTTCGCCTTCCCCGGGCCGTTCGACTACGAGCGGGGCATTTCGCTGATCCGGGGCGTGCGGAAGTTCGAGCGCATCTACGGGCTCGACGTCGCGGCGACGCTCTACCCGCTGCTGCGGGAGTGCGGCACGGAGGAGTTCCGCTATGTCAACGACGCGGCGGCCTTCGCGCTGGGCGAATGCCTCGGCGGGGTCGCGGATGGCGCCGAACGCGTAGTGGCGCTGACGCTCGGCACGGGCGTCGGGTCGGGCTTCGTGGCCGGCCGCAGGCTGGTGACCTCGGGCGACGAGGTGCCCGCCAACGGCTGGGTATACTGCCTGCCGTTCGAAGGGGGCATCGTCGACGAGGCCTTCTCGACCCGCTGGGTATGCGGCCGCTACCGGGAGCTGACCGGGCAGGAGATAAGCGGCGCACGCGAAGCTGCCGAACGCCATGCGGAAGACCCCGCGGCACGGCGCCTGTTCGACGAATACGGGGAGCGGCTGGCGGCATTCGCAGCCCCCGTGGCGGAACGCTTCCGCGCCGACATGCTGGTGCTCGGCGGGAATATCTCGCGGGCCTACCCGCTGTTCGGGCCCGCCATGGAACGCCGGCTCGAAGCCGACGGCCACCGGATCAGGATAGGGCTCCCGGCCCGGCCCGACCATGCCGCCCTGATCGGCGCAGCATCGTTATTCATATAACCAAACAATAGTCATGTCTCTTTTAAGGAAAACAACACAGAACCCACTTCCGGTATGCAAACCGGAAACCGGAAAAAACCAATACGACATCTACCCGACACATGACCTCGGGCCGGATAAGATTTTCTGCGACTACACGTCGCTGGCACGGCGGCTGGCCGGGCAGAAGCAGGTTGTCGTCGACGGCTATGTCGGCGTACGCTTCGACCTCTTCCGGCAGGAGCTGAACCGTGCGCTCACGCAGCTGGGCATCCGCCCCGTGTGGTGGAGCGTCGACGCGGCCCTGCGGCCGCAGGAGGAGATCGAACGCCTGGTCGCCCCCTATCTGGGCGGCGACGACCCGATCTTCGGCTTCCGCACCCCGCTGCGGCTGGAGGAGTTCTTCGACGGGGAAAAACTGCGGGCGATCGCACCCGACCCCGAGGCGGAGATGAACATACTCGTCGGCACCGGCGCCGCGCTGGCCGGCTGGCAGGGCGAGTTGGTCTATATCGACATCCCGAAAAACGAGATCCAGTTCCGCTCGCGTGCGGGCAGCATCGCCAACCTGGGGGCCACGCAGCCCGAACCCCCGAAAAAGATGTACAAGCGGTTCTATTTCGTCGACTGGGTCGTACTGAACCGCCACAAGAAGGAGCTGCTGCCCCGCATCGGCATAATCGTCGACGGGCAGCGCGAAGGGGAGATCACCTGGGCCGAGGGCACCGACCTGCGCCGCGGCCTGGAGCACCTCGCCGCAAACGGATTCCGCGTCCGGCCGTGGTTCGAACCCGGGGCGTGGGGAGGCCAATGGATCCGCGAACACATCGGCGCACTGCCCCACGACGCGCCCAACTACGCATGGTCGTTCGAGCTGATCGTACCGGAAAACGGGCTGATCTTCGGCAGCGACGGCAAGATGCTCGAAGTGTCGTTCGACATGGTGATGTTCCAGGGCGGCGAGCAGGTCGTCGGCAGCGCGTGCTACGACGCATACGGCGACGAATTCCCGATCCGCATGGACTACCTCGACAACTTCGACGGCGGCAACCTTTCGATCCAGTGCCACCCGCAGCGCGAATATATCCGCAAGAATTTCGGCGAGGTACTGACTCAGGAGGAGACTTACTATATCCTCGACACGGCACCCGGGTCGGTCGTATACCTCGGGTTCAAAGAGGATATCGACCCTGCGAAGTTCGAACGGGCGCTGACCGAAAGCTTCGAAAAAGGCACGGAACTCGACGTGCCGCGCTACATCAACGCCGAACAGTCGGCGCGGCACGACCTGTTCCTCATACCGCCGGGCACGCTCCACAGCTCGGGACGCAACAACCTCGTGCTGGAGATCAGCACCACGCCTTACATCTTCACATTCAAGATGTACGACTGGCTGGCGCTCGACCTCGACGGGAAACCGCGCCCGCTGAACATCCGCCGCGCAATGGAGAACCTCTGCTTCGACCGCAAGGGCGAAACCGTGAAACGGGAGCTGGTGTCGCACCCCGCGCTGCTTGACAAGGGGGCGGACTGGGAACTGTGGCACCTGCCCACGCACCGCAACCACTCCTACGACGTGCACCGCTACAAGCTCAACACCTCGGTGGAGGTCGCAACGCAGGGAAAATGCCATGTCCTGAACCTGGTCGAGGGCGAAAGCGCCGAAGTCGAAACCGCGGGCGGCAGCCGCTTCCGCCTGAGCTATGCCGAAACGCTGGTAATTTCGGCGGCGGCAGGCTCCTACCGCATCGTCAACACCTCGGGGCGCGAGATCATGGTCGTGAAGGCCTTTATGAAATAACGGGTATATTCCCGGGCTGCGGGCCGGAAAAGGAACCGGCGAGACGATATTATTCGTATATTCATGCAATACGAACCTTAACGCAAGCACATCGCGATGAAAAAAGAGCTGTTAACCCTGTTTTGCGTGGCGGGAATCTCGTTCCCGGCACTCGGCGGCACCTACAATATCGCCCCGAAGGCCCGCGCCACGGCATCGTCATCGCTCAATGCCGACGGCGATGCCTCGAAAGTCAACGACGGCTACATCCGCCTCGACAATGCGGGCGAATGGGTATCGGCAGCGCAGATGCCCTACTGGCAGCAATTACCCTACCCCTGGATCCGGCTCGACTGGGACGAGGAGGTCACCCTCTCGCGCATCGTCCTCTACGACCGGCCGACGGGCGATGCGCATACGGCAGGCGGCGACCTCTTTTTCAGCGACGGTACACGTATCGGAGTAGTCGGGATCCCGGACAACGGGGAGCCCAAGGTCGTGGAATTCGCGCCCAAACGGGTCAGATGGGTGAAATTCGAGGTCAACGACGCCGTGGGTTCCCATGTCGGGCTCTCCGAGATCGAGGCATTCCCGCCCGCCGAGGCCGGAGGCGATTTCGTCTCGCAGGTCGACCCGTTCATCGAAACGACCAAGGGGCGCTATTTCTTCTTCATCACGGGCAACCAGCCGTTCGGCATGATCGGCGCCGCACCGCTGACCCGCAACCGCAACCAGTACGGCGGGGGCTACAACTACAATTCGACCGAGGTGCTCGGCTTCCCGCAGATACACAACTGGGTGCTGGCCGGGCTTACACTCATGCCGACGACCGGCAACGTCGATCCCACCCTCGGCGAAGGGCACTGGAAATCGCACTTCCGGCACGAGGGCGAAATCGCCCAGCCGGGTTACCACCGCCTCTTCCTGGAGGATTACGGCATCTGGGTCGAGCAGACGGCCACTGACCGCACGGGGTTCTACCGCCTGACCTTCACCCGGGACGCCGAAGCCGGCATACTCCTGAACCTGGGCGGCTATCTGGCGTCGACGACCATGTGCAACGCCCGCGTGCAGCGGGTCGGAGAGCACGAAATAGAGGGCAGCTTCGACACCTACGGCCGCCACTGGGGCGGCCCCGAGAACGTCAGGGTTTACTTTGTCGTCCGTTTCGACCGGCCGTTCGACCGGCTCGACGGATGGGTCGGCACACGCCGTTATTCCGGAATCGACTCGCTCGAAGGCTCTTCCGAAATCACCAGGCGCCACCCGCGCGAAGCGCTGAGTTACCTGGACTCCCCCACATCGGGCGTCGCGGCACATTACGGCGTCCGTACGGGCGACCGCATCCATGTCCGCACGGCCGTATCGTACGTCAGTACGGAAAATGCACGGGAGAACCTCACGCATGACGCCACGACCTGGGACTTCGACGCCGTGCGCCGCGCGGCACAGGACGAATGGAACGAATGGCTGGGACGCATCGAGGTAAAAGGCGGCACGCAGCAACAACGGACAAAATTCTACACCGACCTGTGGCATGTCCTGCTGGGCCGCCACAAGATCGACGACGTGAACGGCGAATACCCCGACCTGACGGACGGCCAGCGCGCCGGCTCCTTCACGCGCGACATCCGGGTCAAGACCCGCACGCTCCCGCGCGATGCGGAAGGCCGCGTCGTGCATCACATGTATAATTCCGACGCCTTCTGGCTCACGCAGTGGAACCTCAACGTCCTGTGGGGGCTGGGATGGCCCGAAATGCCCGACGAAATGTCGGCCTCGCTCATCCGCTATGCCGACAACGGCGGGCTGATTCCCCGGGGGCCCTGCGCCGGAGGATATACCTACATCATGTCCGGATGTCCGGCCACGCCGCTCATCGTCTCGGCCTATAACAAAGGGCTGATGCGCAAATGCGACCCGATGCACGCTTTCCGGACGATGCAACGCAACCATATGCCGGGCGGCATGCAGGGAATCGGGGAATTTTACCTCGAACACGGCTACCAGCCGAAAAACGCCGGGATGACGATCGAGTCGAACTTCCAGGATTGGGCGCTCGCGCAAATGGCCGTGCGTTTGGGACTGGAGGATGAGGCCGCCTACTTCGGCAACCGATCCCACGGATGGCGCAAGCTATACCGCCCCGACCAGCAGTTGCTCTTCCCCAAGGACGAGCAGGGCCAATGGCTGCACGACGATCCGCTCAGGGGCACCGGCTGGATCGAGGCCAATGCCTGGCAGGCCACCTGGGGCGTTTCGCACGAACTACCGACCCTCACAACGCTCATGGGCGGTTATGACAAATTCTGCGAGAAGCTCAATTATGCATTCGAGCAGGCCGCGCCGCAGGATTTCGTGTTCGGCTACGGACAAGGCTACGTCAGCTACGCCAACCAGCCCGGATGCTCCAACGCACACGTATTCAGCTGGGGCGGGAAACCCTGGCTCACGCAATACTGGGTTCGCCGGGTGAACGAACAGGCTTACGGGGGCACCACGCCCGACCGGGGGTATGGCGGGCACGACGAAGACCAGGGGCAAATGGGCGGCGTGAGCGCACTGATGTCGATCGGGTTGTTCAGTACGCGGGGCACGGCCGCTGCCCGCCCCGTATACGAGATCACCTCGCCGGTCTTCGACGAGGTGTCGATCCGTCTCGACAAGCGTTATTACCCGGCCGACCGTTCCGACCGGTTCGTCATCCGCACCTACGGCAATTCGGACAAGAACTGTTATATCCAACGCGCACGCCTAAACGGCCGGGTGCTTAACAACTTCTGGTTCCCTCACGAAGAATTCGCACGCGGCGGCCTGCTCGAGCTATGGCTGGGGCCCAAGCCCAACACTCGCTGGGGAACCGGGAAACTCCCCGAATAGCGGCAGGCATATCCCCCATCGGCGGCGCATCCGGACAACGGCTGCGCCGTTACTTTTTCGGGGCGTCCCCGCCCGGGGAGGGAGGGGCCGGGAACAACGCGAAAAAGCCGGGAGCAACGGAAGGAGCCGGGAACAATGCGGGTACCGCAATGCCAGAAATGCCAGACAACGCCGCCCGCCACGCGAACCGGCAGGCGGGGGCAACCTGCCGGACAGACGACAGGCGGCAGGCAGCGGGCGGCACACAGCAGAAAGCAGGCAGCAGGCGACGGGCAGCAGGCGGCAGGCGGCACACAGCAGAAAGCAGAAAGCAGGCGGCGGGCGGGCAGCAATCCGCCGGGCAGCAATCCGTCGGGCAGGCGGCAGCATCGCGCATCGAGAAGATTTCATGTACATACAAACAGCCCGCAACGGCCGCAGATGCACACACCGGCACGGCGGTAGTCCCCGGCACAGGGAATCGGAGATCGCTTCGGAACCGTGCAGACTCGGCTCCGGCAAAAATCATGCAGGCAAACAGGTACTATCCACAGAGATACCGGAAATCCTCCGAATAAGGGAAATACAGCGGATGTTCACAAATTATCATAAAAAAAGAGCTGAAAAAAGTTGTATTTTAAAAATCTATGTATAAATTTGCAGTAGGCATTAATGTTCATACATTATTAAAAATGTTCAAATATTAATCGTCCAACCCAAACCACACTAACCTAAACTACTGAACCATGCAACGTTTCTATCCAATCATCCAGGCCGGCCGGCGTCCCCGGCACAGGCTATCGGGCATTATGAGAGGCGGTTTTGTCCTGGTGCTGTCGGCCCTGATGTTGCCGGCGGCGGCAAATGCGACCGCAGAAAGTTCCGTAACAGTAACCATCAGCCCCCAGGATACAAGGGGGGGGGAATTCGGCGTACGGTATCCGGTATCGTCGAGGACACGCACGGGGCAGCCGTTGCAGGCGCTTCGGTCGTAATAAAAGGATCGTCCCGCGGCACGCTGACCGACAACGCGGGACACTATGCACTCGAAGGGGTGGAAGACGGTGACCTGCTGGAAATATCGTTCCTCGGTATGCTGCCGCAGACCGTCAAGGTAGGAGCCGGGCGCACTTCGGTGGACGTAGTCCTGTCGGAGGACATGATCGGACTGGAGGATGTCGTCGTGACCGGCTATACGACGATGAAACGCAAGGACATCACAGGTTCCGTCAGCTCGATCTCGGCAGACCGTATCGAGCGTATTCCGGCCTACAACATCACCACGGCGTTGACCGGCATCGCCGGGATTAGGATGGACGGGGGTTCGATCCGCATACGCGGCACCCGCTCGCGCAATGCCAGCAACGACCCGCTGATCGTCCTCGACGGCATTCCCTACGACGAAACGCTGGCCTCGATCAACCCCGGGGACATCGAGTCGATCGACGTGCTGAAAGACGCGTCCTCGACGGCCATCTACGGCGCCCGCGGTGCCAACGGCGTTATCCTGATTACGACCAAACAGGCCAAACAGGGCAAGACGACGGTAACCTACGACGGGTTCGTGGGTGCAGGCGTCAACAACTGGGGGTCGCTCGACGTAATGGACGCCGACGAATACATCGCATTTCAGCGCGAGGCGAGCCGCGCGGCAGGCACCTGGCACAGCGAAGCCGACGACGCAAAGGCGTTTTTCGGGATCGAACTGGCCAACATGGGCAAGGTCGACAATGACTGGATGGGAAAGTATTTCAACAAGAAACGCCTGTGGACAAGCCACTCGCTGACCATTTCGGCGGCAACGGACAAAAGCGCCTACAAAATCGCATTCAACTACAAGAACGAAGACAGCCGCTACAAAAACGCGGGGCACGACCACTTTTACCTGACCGCAGATCTCTCGCACAAGGTGTTGCCGTTCCTCAAGGTAGGACTTTCGAGCCGCGCATACTACATCGTCAAGAACGACAAGCCGGACATGTTCAACCAGTTCCTGCACATGTCCCCGCTCACACAGACCCGCAACGAGGACGGCAGCTACAACGTCTACCCCTTCGGCGACCCGTTCGTGAAGAACCCCTACATGAACGAGAGCGACGACGTATATAAGGACAAGACCGAGGAGTGGAAACTCTTCCTGCGCTTCTTCGCCCAGATCGACCTGGCGAAGGGGCTCACGTTCAATACCAACTTCGCATACAGCCCCGCCTTCTCGTCGCGCGGCTATTACTACGACAACCGCTCGGTATCGTATACCGACGAGCGCAACGTGGCCTTCATGCACAACAACCGCAAGGCCGACTGGGTCTGGAACAACGTGCTCAGCTACAAACGCCAGTTCGGCAGGCACAATATCGACCTGACAGCCGTCTATGAAATGCAGAACCGCCAGACGGTCAACGCATCCATGTCGGGCAAAGACCAGGAATCGCCCGCCTACCTGTGGTACAACATGGGGCGCCTGACCGATTCGAAAAGCCTGTCCTCGGGCTTCGTCCGCAGCCAGATGGTTTCGGTCGTCGGGCGCGTGCAATACTCCTACGACGACCGGTACATCATCACCGCGTCGTTCCGCGAGGACGGTGCGTCGCAGCTCTCGCCGGGGCATAAATGGGCATTCTTCCCTTCGGGGGCCATCGCGTGGCGCATTTCCGAAGAGCCCTTCCTCAAGGACGTGGAGTGGATTTCGAACCTCAAGCTGCGCGCCTCGTACGGCATGACGGGCAACTACTCGATCGCGGCCTATGCCACGGCAGGTACGCTGCACGGCAAATACGCCAATTTCAACGGCGGTGAGCTGCACCGCCCGGGGCTGGAGCCCGAAACCCGCCCGACGCCCGACCTGGAGTGGGAGCGCAACAAGATGCTCGACATCGGCCTCGACTTCGGGTTCCTCAAGGGACGTATCCACGGTACGATCGACTATTACGATTCGAAGAGCTACGACCTGCTCTACCTCAAGGTGCTGCCCTATACTTCGGGCTTCAACCGGGCGTGGACGAATATCGGCGACACCCGCAACCGCGGTTGGGAGGTAAGCCTCTCGACCGTCCCCGTGGAAACGAAGGACTTCCACCTGGGGGTGAACCTCTCGTATTACCGCAACAAGGAGGAGCTCATACGCCTGCAGGATCCCAAGATGAAGGAAGACATCAACAACGGCCTGTTCGTAGGCTATCCGGTCAACGGCGTACACTATAATTACAAACAGGTAGGCATCTGGCAGGAAAACGAAGCCGACCTGGCCGCGATCTACGGACAGAAACCCGGCGAGGTCAAGGTCGCCGACCTGGACGGCAACGGCAAGATCGACGGCAACGACCGCACGATCCTCGGCACGACACGCCCCGACTGGGTCGGCGGCCTGCAGATCAATGCGGAGTGGAAGAACATCGACTTCTCGGTCGACGTATACGGCGAGTTCGGCTCGCTGGCCCACGACGGCCGCAGCACGAGCGAATGGGCGAACCAGCTCGGGCGCTGGAACACCTACAAGATCGACTACTGGACACCCGAAAAACCCTCCGACCGACATCCACGCCCGGTCGAAGGACAGTCGATCAAATACCTCGACGCCACGGGCTACTACAAGAACAGCTACGTGAACATCCGCAACATCACGCTCGGCTACACCCTGCCCCGGGCATGGATGGGGCGTGTGGTGAAGAAGACGCGCTTCTATGTGACCATGAACACCCCGTGGCGTTACAGCCAGTTCCAGAACACGGGCGGCATCTCGTGGTGGGAGTCGTTCTATATCTTCGGCGCGAATGTCCAGTTCTAACTTAAAATCCGAAAACCAGACCATGAAAAAGATATTCATCCTGTTTGCGGCGGCACTTACGATAGGGCTGACCGGATGCCAGAGCTTCCTCGAAGAAGAAACCTACGGGTCGACGACCGAGATATTCAAGGAGGAAAACGGCATCAAGGCGCTGGTATACCAGAGCTACACCAAGATCAACAACCTCTACGGCGGCGACGGACAGTGGCCGCTGATGACCGAGCTGGGAACGGACATCTGCCTGCGCGGCAAGAACCAGGGCGATGTGGGCCTGTGCGACTACTACGGGCTCGACGCCACCAACGGCAATGTGGCATGGCTGTGGAACCACTGCTACAAGGCGCTGTTCAACATCAACCTGTTCTTCGAAACGATCGACCAGACGCCCTTTGCCGACGAGGACGAAAAGAGCCAGTTCAAAGCGGAGATGTATGTCATGCGGGCTCTGTTCCTGTGGATCGTCACCGAGACGTGGGGCGACAGCTACCTGCCGATGACAACCGACGAGACCGAGGGCACCGAAGCCCGCCGTTCGCCCCGCGCGAAGTTCTACGAAGAGATCATCGGCGCACTCGAGGCAGCCATCGGGCTATTCCCCGACACGCGCACCACGGAATCGGGGCGCATCGACATGCCCGCAGCCAAGGCGCTGCTCGCACGCATGTACCTCTACAACGAACAGTGGGACGAGGCCGCCGACATGGCATCGCAGGTGATCGGCCACTACGGGCTGGCGCTCTGCCCCTCGCTCAAAGACCTGTGGGCCGACGACAAGACCAACAACGAATTCATCTGGACGACGGAATTCACCGAGGACGACGCCTTCCGCCAGGCCAACGGCTACTGGTCGTGGTATGCCATGTATATCGACCGTTTCCCGGGCGTGCAGACCATGCTCAAATGGACGGGCTACGGCGGCTGCCAGGCGATCCCCTCGACCTACTTCATGGATCTGTTCGACCGCGACGCCGACAAACGCTGGAGCGACCTGCACCAATGGGTATGGTATTACAACGACCCGGCCGACGACCGTTCGGCCTTCCCGCTCAACCAGTGGCGCGAATACATCGACACGGCGCTCTACCTCTGTCCCGACGTACTGCCCGTCGAGGAACACAAGCGCATGGAAAAGACCTTCACGGTATTCGACCGCAACGACATGTTCGACGCCGACGGCATCCCGCAGGATCGCTGGACGTTCATCGGCATGACCAAGTTCTACGACCACACCCGGCCGGGCAACATGTCGGAGCTGTCGGATCGCAGCTACCCTGTGATCCGGCTGGGCGAACTTTACCTGATCCGTGCCGAGGCGCGTATCCGGAGCACGGAGAACCGCGACCTGAAGGGTGCCGCCGAGGACATAACCCAGCTGCGCAAACGCGCCGTCAACCACGAAAAGCCCGAATACGAAGAGGCCATGAAGGTCACCGAAGAGGACATGACGCTCGATTTCATCCTCGAGGAACGCGCCCGCGAGCTCTTCGGCGAGTGGCAGCGGCGGCTCGACCTGAAACGCTTCGGCAGGCTCATCGACCAGGTGAGGATCTACAACCCCGATGCAAAGGACAACATCAAGGAGTACCACGTCGTACGCCCCATCCCGCAGACGCAGTTCGACGGCATGCCCGACTGGAGAACCCTGGGACAAAACGAAGGATATTAAACACCTAATGCAGTAAACGACCATGAAAACCATACTGAAAAAATTCGCAGCCTTCCTCTGCGCGGCACTGGTATTGTGCGCATGCAGCGACGACGACTATTCCGAAGCACATCAGACGCTCATGGCATTGATCCGCCAGGCGGAATCGCTCGTCGAAGAGTCGACGGAAGGGATCGAAGAGGGCGACACGGCCCCCGGATCGAAGAAGGCATTGCAGGCCCGCATCGACCAGGCCTATTACATCATGCACAACACCTCGCGGGACGAAGGCTACCGGAACGCCTGCAAACAACTCGAAGAAGCGATAAAAGCCTTCCGGGAGAACATCGTCAAGGCCGGAATCCCCTATTTCAACGCCGGGTCGAAGATGAACCTCGGGCCCGCAGGCGACTGGGATCTCACGGAAGAGCTGACGTGGGAGATGAAAATACGTTTCGACGAATTCGCGGCGGGCGACCAGAACGTCATCTCGTGCGAACAGGGCAAGGGTGCCATCATGATCCGCAACAACGGCGCGAACCTGCAGTTCTACGTCAACGACGGGAGCTGGAAGGGCGGCACCTGCTGCACGATCGAGCTGAACAAGTGGTACCACATCACAGCCACGTACAAGGCCAACGACAAGATGCACTTCTATCTGGACGGACGGCTGGTAAAGAGCTTCGCGTGCGGCAAGGCCATCGTGGAGCCGACCTGCAACCTGCAGCTGGGCACCGCCCCCTCCTACTCGAACCGCTACATGCGCGGCAACATCCAGCACGTTTCGATCTGGGCGGACGTCCGCACCGAGGCCGAGGCCGCAGCCGATGTGGCATGCGACTTCTCCGGGACTGAGGAAGGGCTGAAAGCCTACTGGCCGCTGACGCTCAACGTCGGCTCGGAGATCACCGACAAGACCGGAAGGCATGTGGCAAAAATGACCGACATAAAGTGGACTGACCCCGAATAACCCAAAAATTCCGATATGAAAAGACACAAGCATTCCATCCTCGCCGTATTGGCGGCCCTGCTATGGGGCAGCCTGTCGGCAACACCCTACAGGCCCGTATGGGAAATCGGCCGCAAAGACGGTTCGGCCGCCGAGTTCGCGTTGTACGACGGCGCGTATTCCGACCTTCTGGGCCGGTTCCCCGGCGCGGCGGCCGCGTACGACGTAGGGCGCAGCACACCGGGAGAAATCCCCTACATCCTGCCCGGGCCCCAGGACGGATGGGCCGGCAACGGATCGCTGCTGATCCGCTTCGGGGCCGATGCGCAAGCCTCCCGGGCGGAGATGCGGCTGACACTCTACCTGGTCGAATCGCAGGCCTCGTCACCCCCGACGATCGAAATCTCCGCAGGCGGGTTCCGCACCTCGGTGCAGGCGCCTGCCGGGGACGACATCAACTACCCGGACACCAAACGCACCTCGGCACGCGGCCTTGCGATCGAGGCCCTATTGCCGGCCGGGACATTCGGCGCCGGGGAAAACCTCCTCACGATCCGCAATACCGGCGGCAGCTGGCTCGTCTGGGACGCCATCGTCCTCGAAGCCGACCGCAGCGTGAAATGCACACGCCCCGGCGACGGCATCGCACTCATCGGAAGCCACTCGCAGCCGGGGCTGATTTACGGCCGCACCGAAGAGGAGCTGCTGCACCCGGTGACGCTGACCCTCGTCAACTGGGGCAAGCCCCAGCGTGCCAGATGGAACTACGACGGCAAACCGGGCGGGACGGTCACACTGTCTCGCGGGATAAACACCGTCGAGGTCAACATTCCCGAAGGGTACGAAGGCCGCACGGTGGATTTCGAAGTGCATCCCAACCGCGGGAAAGCCCTGTCGGCGGCGGTGGAAATCGCCCCGGCGGACAAATACACCGTCTACCTGGTGCAGCACACGCACACGGACATCGGCTATACCAAACCGCAGACCGAAATACTCACCGAGCACCTGCGCTATATCGACTATGCCGTGGAATACTGCGACCTGACGGCCGACTACCCGGACGACGCGAAGTTCCGCTGGACATGCGAAGCCTCGTGGCCCGTACGCGAGTGGTTGCGCATACGTCCCAAGGCACAGGTGGACAAATTCATCAGGTACGTCAAGGCAGGGCAGATCGAGGTGACGGCCATGTTCTTCAACATGTCCGAGCTGTCGGGCGAGAACAATTACAAGACGTTCCTCGAGCCCGTGGCCCGATTCCGGGAATTGGGGCTGCCGGTCGAAACAGCCATGCAGAACGACGTGAACGGCATCGCATGGTGCCTGGCGGACTATCTGCCCGACCTGGGCGTGAAATATTTTTCGATCGGATCGAACAACCACCGCGCCCTCGTCCCGTTCGACCGTCCGACACTCTACCGCTGGGAGTCCCCGTCGGGCAAAGGACTGCTGATGTTCCGCAGCGACCATTACCATACCGGGAACTCGTGGGGCATCCACACGGGCGACATGGCCCGCCTGGAAGACGGCGTATTCGGGTACATCCGCAACCTCAAACGCACGGGTTACCCGTTCCCGGTCATCGCCGTGCAATACTCGGGATACCTGACCGACAACTCGCCCCCGTCGATGCGCGAGTGCGACCTGATCCGCGCATGGAACGAACGCTACGCATGGCCGAAGCTACGCAGCGCCACGGCACACGAATTCCTCGGGCGCATCGACTCCCAGTACGGCGACAAGCTGCCCGTATACCGGGCCGCCTATCCCGACTGGTGGACGGACGGGTTCGGGTCGGCGGCACGCGAGACGGCGGCCTCACGCAAAACGCAATCCGACCTGGTCGCCATCGAAGCGATGCTCTCGATGGCCCAAATGGAGGGGACAGGCCAGAGCGGCGGGACACACGAAGAACTGCGCCGCATCCACGAAAACCTGCTCTTCTACGACGAGCACACCTTCGGGGCTGCGGAAAGCATCTGGAATCCCGGATGCGAAAATTCACAGGTACAATGGGCTGAAAAGGGCTCCTACGTATGGGAGGCGCTCAAAAGCACCCAACTGCTCTATGAAGATGCCATAGGCCGCCTGCAAGGCGCCCTCTACCGCTCGACGCACCCGACGCTCACGTTCTTCAACCCGCTCGGCTGGGAACGCTCGGAACTGACGACAGTCTACATCGACTTCGAACTGATCCCGGCAGACCGCGAGTTCCGGATCGTCGATGCAACCGGGAAAGCCCTGCGCGTACAGCCCATCCGCTCGCGCCGCGAAGGACGCTATTACGCCATCTGGGCGGAAGGAATCCCCGCCATGGGCTACAAGACCTTCGAAATCGTACTCGGCGACGGCAAGGCCGCGGCACCCCGCCGCACGGAACTCCGGGACAACAGCCTCGAAAACGATTTCTACCGGATCGTCTTCGACCCGGCTTCGGGGACGATCGCCTCGCTCTACGACAAGGAGCTGGGACGGGAGATGGTCGACCCGGACTCGGAATGGAAGCTGGGGGCTTTCGTCTATGAATCGCTCAACGGCGACCGCCGCCAAATGGAACGCAAAGTATTCGACAATTACCGGCGCTCTTCGCTCTCCGACGTGCACTGCCCGGGCGTAACGTCGGGCGATATTTACCAGAGCGTCCGCTTCACGGGCAAAGCCGAGGGATGCGACGAAAAATTCGGCGTGCAGGTCGAAGTACGCCTGTATAACGACGTGAAACGCGTGGAGCTCGGCTACGATTTCATCCGCAACCCCGAGCCCGATCCTTCGGCGATCTACGTCGCCATGCCGTGGCTGCTGGAAAATGCGAAACTCACGTTCGACGTACCGGGCGGCGTAGTCCGTTCCGGCGAAGACCAGATCCCCGGCACGAGCGCCTCGTGGAACACCGTGCAGAATTTCGTCGCGGCACGCAACGACGACGCCCAGATTCTCGTAAGCGGCAGCGAGGTACCGCTCTACCTGCTCGGGAAACTGCTCGACGACCCCTATGGTCAGCCCCGCACCTATGAAAAACCGCATGTCTTCCCGTGGCTGATGAACAATTACTGGACGACGAATTTCCGCGCTTCGCAGGAAGGGGAATTCAAGTGCGGGTTCGTCATCAGCTCAACCCGGGACACCTCGAACACGGCCGCATCGCAGTTCGGCTGGAGTGCACGCATCCCGCTCTGCACCCGCGTCATGCCGGCCGCCACGAAGGCCAACGGCAACACCCGCGACCGCTCATTCCTGCGCAGCGGATGCAGCCATGTGCTGATCACGTCATGCACCCCCGCAGCCGGCGGAGAGGGCATCCTGGTCAACCTGCGGGAAACCGACGGGCAGACAGGCACCCTCACCCTGCTCGACGCCTCGGGACGCGAACTGCCCTTTACGGCGGCCGATGCGACAGGGCGTCCGCTGGACGGCCGAAGCGTCACTTCGCTGGCGCTGAAACCCTATGAAAACAGGTTCGTCATCCTGAAATAGGCGGGAAAAGACTACGGCGGGGAATTTCCCCCGAACCGCCCTCCGCAAAGACAGGCTGCACCCGATTCCGGTGCAGCCTGTCCTGTATCCAAGGCTTTTACAGGCAGGTATCCGGCGGCTCACGTCCCGGCAACGGCAATGCCACTGTCTATCACCCGCCTAAAAATCAATGTGGTTTTCGATGTACGATTTTCAGGTTCACAAATACAGCGATCGGAGCTATAAAAACAATATCCATTGCATAGGGTGTTAAAAGTACCTGAATTATTTGTATACGAATAAAAAATTGCTAAATTTGTGTAGAGAAGTTACGAAAAGAGTGTAATTTATTGGAAATGAGCATTGGGTAATCGCTCATAATAGTAATAGGTTACGAATTAGTTAGTTATCTACTGCATTATTCTTCTGTGCGTTGCGTAACCTTCAAAGAACTCTTCGTATGCAAAAGTAACAATAAAACGGGAGATTTAGAAATGAATCTCCTGATTTTTTCTTCTCACACAAGTTTTTCCGTAAAAGCGATTTTATCCGTCAGCACACCATCGCCCAAAAAGATTTTGAACGAACGTGTGCCGACTGCCGCATAAGCGGAGAAAAGGGCTTTGCCTCACGCCTAAACAATAGTTTAGACTGATGAGACAAGGCCCCTTTCTTTTGTGCTTATGCCAAAGAGGTGCTTTTACGGGGTTTTGACGATTTTTCTTTTTTCGTTGTCCTTTTGAGCCGGAAGCGGAAAGCCGTGTATGACCGCACATTCCATAAATGGAACAAGCCGTCACTCACGGCAGACAAACCGGGAAGAATGATTTTATCCATCCGACCAAACACGTTTGGCCAAACAGATAAAAACATACTTCCTTGCCGATGGTTTGCTCGGTTTCACGCTACCGGCTATGTTCTTTTCTGTTGGGGATGTCTTTTTCACGGATTTCTCTTTTGAAGTTTTCCTGTCTAATCTGCCTCCACTTCCGTTTACCTCCATTTTCGCGCCTTTCAGTGAGCCGCATCAGGCAGTCATTTTCGTGCTGGGTGCAAAGGTAACTCCGGGATTGTACGGGAAAGCAAGGTCAAGCCTCCTGTTTTCTGGAAAAATCTCCAGCCTTTCGGGTAGTATTTTTCCGAAAAACCTTGCATTCCCTAATCCCTACCTTTTTAAGCACCCGAAACGAAAACGACCGATGCGACAGAAAGACGCATAAAAAAAATGTCGGATAAACGAGAGGCAGATAAGATAGTTTGAAACTCAACTCCCTCAGCTCTTGAATCCGCATTAAAATAAAAAATCAAAAACAAAACGGATATGAGAACAGCAATAGCAACAAAATTCGTGGCTTGGGAAGTGCCGACATTGGACGCACTGAAAGGCAGCAAGGTTTACATCCTACGTGAGAAACTGAACAACGGAGGGCAGATGAACCGAGAAGAAAAGGATTGGCTCACCGAAAAAGTGAACAGCAACACCTATTTCAAGAGCGCAGTCCCCTTGCAAGGCTGGAGGTTTGACTTCTCCGACATTCTCCGAACCTACATCGTGAAGCAATACGGACATTGGGCGGAATACAAGGCTACCGACAAGACCGCACTCCGCAATTTCCTTTACGGCAGGATTGACAGCATCGTGGAACTTAACAAATGATACGGCTATGACAGCAACGGTATACTTCAGACAAATGACGCAATACATGGGGCTTGCGATATGCACCCTAATCGTGCGCACCACCCTTTGGGTGTTAGGCATCCTTTGGGGTATCGTAAGAGAGATAATAAACGGAGTGTTCCGAGTGGCGATAGGCATAATCGTGGCTGTCCTTTCCACTATCGCCTTCTTCGGCTTCATCCTTTGGTTATTCACCCTTTAATCCTTACCGACATGAACAAGACAACGGAAAAAATGCCTACATGGAGTTTATGTTACCTCATAAATGGGGACGCAACAGGATTGACGGACAATGAAATCCTCTTGATTGATAGATGGATGAATGATTGGCAGGTACAAATCGTTTCACCCGTTACGGATGAGGAAGGAAACGCACAACCATACTTTTCACGCTATCCGCTTTTCGGACTTCCTGCCGAAGTGGAGGACTGCGACATACTTTATTTGAATGACAACCCATCAAAAATATAGCGATATGAAAACGACAGACCATTTCAAGAGAACGATACAGATGTATTTGGAGC
>OGIH01000726.1_pt1 | contig 22167 bp, 20 predicted proteins | sample 1571721 | NCBI WGS metagenome assembly OGIH01 (sample SAMEA2582068, study PRJEB24529) | metagenome | biome: Human gut stool | place: China | collected 2011
GGAGCGGAAGATCTATTTGACAATCAAAATATGGCCGGCGGCCGGCTCGGCACGTACCGGCAGAAATTCGATTTCGTTCTGCTCGTATATCTTGCCGTCAAGGGTGAAGTTTCCCACTTCGGAATGCCCGTACTTAATTTGTCCGCCGGCTTGTGCGATGTATGCCATACACTCGGTACGGAATTCATTGAACTTGGCATACGGAGCAGACTCGTGATAACCGCGCTGGTCGGTAGCCGGGAACATGCCGCTGTCTTCCGAAATGACGTAATACTCCAATTCGCCCATGGCCTGGAACTCCATACCGGTTACTTCCGTAAACGCCCGGCACGCCTTGCGCAGAGTGTGTTCGGGAGAACTTTCCAGCGGTTCGCCGTCTTTATTGAAGAAAGAGCAGAGCATGGAAAGCGTAGGCTGCTCGGCAAACGGATCTATAAAAGCCGTACAGAAGCGGGGGATTACATATAAATCGCTGCTGCCCGCTTCAATGAAAGGAAACAGGCTGGAACCGTCCACACGCTCCCCGCACGTAAGTATCGCATCGAGATATGCGGCATCGTTAATGACAAAGTTCAAAGTTTTCAACCGCCCGTCGGCAGCAGGATACATGAAGTTCACCATAGTGATTCCATTCTCCTTTATATAAGAAACGATGTCGGCTTTTGTAAATTCGGAAGCCGGTTTTTGAAGCTTGGCCACCAACGGATTGGCATGCATTGAGAAATCTTGTTCCATGATTCTGGTTGTTTTTAGTTGATGATACGGTTAACAAAACATGTCCGTATTAAAAGTTTGGAACACGGACTCACAAATATACAAAAAGACAGCCAATTGCAATAAACCGACTGTCTTTATTTATTCCCAATATGGATAAATATTGCAAAAAACAGATAGAACCCGACTTTCTGTTCCCTGCCTACAGAATGTCATTCCAATAAATTCTCTATGGAATAGTTTTCCCAAAAAGTCCGGGTAGAGTTCACCAGCGAACTGCCCATATAAAGCAAAAACAACACCGCTATGACAATCATCAGGAAACTGACCAGCGCATTATGCTTTTCTTGTTTAAATTGAATGGAAACCATACAAACCTCCTCTTTTATTGTCACTGCAAAGGTAAGAGCCGAATATTACATTCCTGCAACACCTGCGTAACAAATATACAAAAAAAGGAGCACAAACAGGCTCCTTTTTAATAGTATTTCAGTTTTTATTAACTCAGTTCGCTAACCAGCTCTTCGGGGGTAATCAATTTCTGCTCTCCCGTTTCCATATTCTTCAAGGTTACCTTGCCCTCATTCATCTCGTTTTCTCCCACCAAAGCAACAAACGGAATCATCTTGGAGTTGGCATAACCCATCTGCTTCTTCATCTTGCTGGAATCGGGAAAGATTTCAGCACGGATACCTGCTGCACGTACCTGAGTAAGCACATTCATAGAGAAAGCGGCTTCTTTCTCACCAAAATTGATAAACAGAAGCTGCGTACCGTTCACCGCTTCTTTCGGATAAAGTTCAAGCTGGTTCAGCACATCGAATATGCGGTCTGCACCAAACGAAATGCCCACTCCCGAAACACCTGCCATGCCGAATACACCGGTCAAGTTGTCATAACGACCGCCACCGGTAATGCTGCCAATCTGTACATCCAGCGCCTTTACTTCAAAAATAGCACCCGTATAATAGTTCAAGCCGCGAGCCAGCGTCAGGTCAAGCTCGATTTCGTTCTTCAATCCAAGCGCGGAAAGCGTCTTCAAGATAAATTCGCTCTCTTCCACACCCTTCAAGCCCTCTTCACTGGCAGAAAGCACCTGCTTCAGTGTGGCGAGTTTCTCTTCGTTACTACCGCTCAACAAAATGATAGGCTGCAACTTGGCAACAGCCTCATCACTGATGCCCTTCTCTTTCAGTTCGGCGTTGACATTGTCCAGCCCTATCTTGTCCAGTTTGTCAATCGCTACGGTAATGTCCACTATCTTATCGGACTCACCGATAATCTCGGCAATGCCGCTCAATATCTTGCGGTTGTTGATTTTAATGCATACACGGATGCCGAAACGCGTAAATACGGTATCGACTATCTGCATCAGTTCCACTTCATTCAGCAAGGAGTCGCTGCCCACCACATCGGCATCGCATTGATAGAACTCACGATAACGCCCCTTCTGCGGACGGTCGGCACGCCACACCGGCTGAATCTGGTAACGCTTAAAAGGGAACGTGATTTCATCCCTGTGCATCACGACATAACGGGCAAAAGGTACGGTAAGGTCATAGCGCAGACCTTTCTCACAAAACTTGCTTGCGAGCTTCGCGGCATTACGGCTCAACAGTTCCTCGTCCGTCAGACCGGAAAAGTAATCACCCGAATTCTGTATCTTGAACAACAGTTTATCGCCTTCTTCACCATACTTCCCCATTAAGGTGGAAAGCATTTCCATGGAAGGAGTCTCTATCTGCTGGAAACCATAAAGATGATAAACATCACGAATCGTATTGAATATATAGTTACGCTTCGCCATTTCTACGGGCGAAAAGTCGCGGGTTCCTTTGGGAATACTTGGTTTTGCTGCCATAATCGTATCAATCATTTATAAAATCAGATGACAAAGTTACGGTATTTTATTGATTAAGAAAAAAAATGCTTTCTCCATTTAGCATGAAGAAAGCATTTTTCTATTTCTACGGAACAGAACGTTCTTATTCTCTGCGTCCCATGAATATCATTATATAGTAAACAAGCGTTGCCAATGAACCGAGCGCAGCTACCACATACGTATAAGCGGCCGAACGAAGCGCGTCTTCCGCCTGTGTATGATTGCGGGCATTCGTAATGCCGGAACTGCTCAACCATACCAATGCACGCTTGCTCGCATTGATTTCCACCGGAAGGGTGATGAAGCTGAACAGTGTAGTCATGGCAAACAGGATGATACCTGCCAGCAGCAACTGCGGAAAAGTGTTCAGCATCAGGATACCGCCCAATAGTACCCACGTCATAATGTTGGAAGCGAACGAAACCACAGGCACCAGCTTGCTGCGCATCGTAAGCGGTGCATAGGCGCGTGCATGCTGCACGGCATGTCCGCACTCATGGGCGGCAACGGCTGCTGCCATAATGCTGTTGCTGTTATAAACGCTTTCGCTAAGGTTTACGGTCTTATTGGCAGGGTTGTAATGGTCTGTCAAGTGTCCCGGAGTATGTGTTACGGTTACATCGTAGATGCCGTTATCGTGCAACATCTTCAAAGCCACATCGGCTCCCGTCATTCCGTTGCCGGTGGGGATTTTAGAATATTTCTTGAATTTACTCTGCAGGTTCATCTGTACCAGCCAACTGACCACAGCCACCCCGATAAAGATAATCCATTGCATGCCTATCATTCCTGTTCCCATAATTTTCTTCTTTTAATAATAAATAAATGAATAATGTGTCGTTTCTGTTTGTATAACAAATTGTCTGCCAAAAATAAAGGGAAACTGCGAGCTATCTCCCGGTTCTCCCTATCTTTTAGGAAGAATTAAAGATTTACCGACATAACGGTTACAGTTTTAGCAATTCACCGGCAGCAGGCTACTCTTCCAGGTGCAGTTCGATGACTTTGTCAATATCTGTCGGGACTTCGGAAAGATAAAGCATGACACCATCCCGGCATTTCTGTATTTTCAGCGGCCGGCGGTCGGTATAACCTACAGCCTTCTTCACGCGCTTTCCATCCAAAGGCAGGAAAAGCGCTTTATCCTGCAAATCCAGAATATGCACATACAGCTTATTTCCCTTCTGCGTTGTCACTCCCCAAGGGTGAGGAGCCACACAGCCGCCACGTGTTCCGTAAATAGTTTCACCGTACACTTTCATCCACTCTCCTATCTCTGCCAGTCGCTCCATGGCAACAGCCGGCAGTTCGCCATCGGGCTGCGGACCTATATTCATCAGGAGATTGGCATCCTTACCGGCTGCTTTCACCAGATAGTGAATCAAAGTTTTTGCCGGCTTATAGTTTTGGTCTGTAATCTTATATCCCCACATGCCATTCATTGTCTCGCACGTTTCCAATGGCAAGTTACTGACACCTTGTCCGGAAAGTCCCGCCTTATTCTCACCGGGCAAATCACGCTCAAAAATCTGTATATCTTCTCCCTCGAAAGGTGTCCGGTGATGATTATTACCAATCAGACAGGCAGGTTGCAGGCGGTGTATCAACGCATATTGTCCGGGCAACTGCCAATCGAAACCGGGATTCCGGTCCTGATCCCACCAGCCGTCGAACCATATTGCGCCTATTTTCCCGTAACCGGTCAGCAACTCCGTCAACTGGTTATTCATAAAAGCGTAATAGCTGTTCCAGTCTCCCGAAGGATCCGGACGTCCGGTTCCACGCCCCGTACGCCCTTGCGGAGCATCCTCGCGATACCAGTCTATATGTGAATAATACAGATGCAGGCGAATCCCCTGCTTATGACATTCATCCGCCAATTCTTTCAGTACATCCCGCCTGAAAGGAGTGGCGTCCACAATATTATAATCGGAATAACGGGTATGAAACATGGAAAAGCCCTCGTGATGCCGCGAAGTGAAACAAATATATTTTGCTCCGGAAGCCTTGATAGCTGCCACCCACTTGGCTGCATTGAACCTGGAAGGATAAAATCCGCCCGCCAATTTGGCATATTCTTTATAATTCAGGTTATTATTGGTCATGGTCCATTCTCCGGTTGCCAACATGCAGTATAGCCCCCAATGGAGGAAAATGCCGAACTTGCTGTCCCTGAACTCCTGGCGCGACTGTAAGTTTTCTGCCGTAGGCTGATAAGGTTGCGACCTCCCGGAAGAGCAGAGAGAGAACAGAAGCAATAATGAGATAATACGTGTTTTCATGGTAATAAATAAAAAAAGTACGGGTTACCCGAATTTATACAGTCCGTTATCGAAGCCACAAAATTCGCGTAACCCGTACGTAAGGTTGTCTATTTGTCAATCTATGTTATTCCTCCGTATAGCGTTCGATGGTCTGTTCGCGGTCGGGACCTACAGATACAATCTTCACAGGCACACCGAGCTGTTCTTCCAGGAACGACAGATAAGCGTTGAATTCTTCGGGGAATTCGTCTTCGCTCTGCATCTTTGTCATATCCGTCTGCCAGCCGGGCAATTCCACGTACACCGGTTCCACGCCTTCGATATCGAACGGGAAGTAATCGATTTCCTCACCGTTGACCTTATATGCCACACAGGCTTTGATTGTTTCGAATGAGTCGAGTACATCGCTCTTCATCATGATGAGCTTGGTTACGCCGTCTACCATAATGGCATATTTCAAGGCTACCAGGTCAATCCATCCGCAACGGCGCTTACGTCCGGTTACCGAACCGAATTCATGTCCCAGCGTACAAATCTGGTCACCGGTCTTGTCGAACAGTTCCGTCGGGAACGGACCCGCACCCACACGCGTACAATATGCCTTGAAGATACCGTACACTTCGCCAATCTTATTGGGAGCTATGCCCAAGCCCGTGCAGGCTCCTGCACAAATGGTATTGGAAGAAGTGACAAACGGATAAGAACCGAAATCAATATCGAGCATCGTACCTTGCGCACCTTCGCACAAAACAGACTTGCCGTCCGACAGCAGACCGTTTATTTCATGTTCGCTGTCCACAAACTTGAACTGCTTCAGGTATTCGATACCCTCGAACCATGCCTTTTCCAGTTCGCTCAAATCATATTCGTAATTCAAGCCTTTCAGGATTTGTTCGTGACGGGCTTTGGCGGCAGCATACTTCTTGTCGAAATCGTGCAGGATATCACCTACACGTACACCGTTGCGGCTAATCTTGTCCGTATAGGTAGGACCGATGCCCTTGCCGGTAGTTCCCACTTTGGCATCTCCTTTTGCAGCTTCATAGGCAGCATCCAGAATGCGGTGCGTGGGCAGGATGAGGTGTGCTTTCTTGGAAATATGCAAGCGTTCCTTCAAATTATGACCGGATGCTTCCAATGCTTCCGCTTCCGCCTTGAACAGCGCCGGGTCGAGCACTACACCGTTACCGATGATATTCACCTTATCACCCTGGAAGATTCCCGAAGGAATGGAACGGAGCACATATTTCTGACCTTCAAACTCCAATGTATGACCGGCGTTCGGGCCGCCTTGAAAACGTGCCACTACATCGTATCTCGGAGTTAATACATCAACGACTTTGCCTTTGCCTTCGTCGCCCCATTGTAATCCTAATAGAATGTCTACTTTCATTTCTCTTTCTTATGGTTATTATTTTTCTTCTTTCTTTTGTTTGCGCGGTCGCACTTGCTACACAAGCCGTACATGTACAGCGAATAATGCGTCAAGTTAAAGCGGCTCAACCTGGTATTCTCAATGGCGTGCTGCAATTCCTCGTTCTGGAATTCGGTAACCTTGCCGCACTGCGTGCAGATTTGGTGATGATGCGTATCACGGTTATAGCATTTTTCGTATTGAGAGGAATTTCCGAACTGATGCTTGATAACCAGCCGGGCATTGATAAGCAATATGATGGTGTTGTACAGCGTCGCACGGCTCACTCTGAAATTCTCCTGGTCTGCCATCAGCGAATAAAGCGTGTCAACATCGAAATGGCCGTCTATGGAATAAATAGTGTCGAGTATGGCATATCGTTCGGGAGTCTTGCGATGCCCGTTCATATTGAGATATTCGGTGAATATCTGTCTAACCGTATCTTTCACGTTCTGACTTTCCATTTAAAGGCGCAGTTTTTTAACAGCCAACAAAGTTAAGCCTTTTTTGCGGAAAGCAAACAAAAAAAGAAAAATTAATGATGAGAATGGTAAAGTAGCCGGCACTCTATCACTTTACCGTTTTATCATAACGCTATCTCTTCCTTTACCAGATTGTAAAGCAGCCGTTCTGTCTCCGAAGAGGAATCTCCCATGCCTTCTACCCTGCGGCAAACCTGAAACGCATTTTCCTCGCTGTGCTGCATGAAGCGGCGGATAGCGGTCAGCGCGGCATTGCGCACATGATAAGAGCCTGAGAGGAACGCCGATATTGCCTGGTCAAGGAATTCATTCTCCACCCGTTCGTTCATATCGCCTTTTTTCATTAACAGCCGGGCAATGGTAAGGAAACCGCAGACCTGCGTATATTCATCTTCAGCGGCAATCCAGTGAAAAGACTTCGCAGGAGCATACGGAAGATGTTGGAAAAGGTTCATACAGGTAAGTTCCGCAATCTCGATGTTCCGGATATTCTCCACCCATATATCCGCTATTTCGGGCAAGAAGCTGTCGACAGGCTGGAGCAATCCCGCCAATATTTTACATTCGCGAATATCTTCTTTCCAAAGTGCCTGCGCCAAGGCATGATCTTTCCCGTAAGCAGAAGCAATACTTTTGATACGGGGCAGTTCCACGCCGAAGTTAAGTTTGTAGACCAAACCTTTCTCACGCATACTTTGAGACACAGCCCCATTCATGGAGAGGCGGAGTTGGGTTTTTATTTCTTTGAGTTGTTCTTTTAGTTCCATTAGTTTCAGAAATGAGAGTTCCGGTTATCACCTGAGGCAAAAAGCCTTTTATCTTAAAAGAGGTGTGTCAAAATGCACCTGATGATTTTTTTAGGCACGGATTACGCGGATTTCACGGAAACGGAAAAAAAGGATAAAGTAAATCCGTGTAATCCGCGTAATCCGTGCCTAAAAGAAAACAATAAAATCTCTAAATTACCATTCAATCGTTCACTGAAGGCAATACCGAGTAGTCCTTGCTATAACGCAGCATCTGTTCGGCATACCCTTCATCATAAGTCACCTTCACATCGGTTATGTTGCCGTCCGCATCCGTCACAGCCTCATACTTCGGGTTGACAAAGCCCTTATACGGAGCCAGGTTCAGCTTCTTGTAACGTTCCAATACTTCCGCGTGCAGTTCCGGGTCTACTTTCACGGCATAGGACTCTACCAGTTCACGGGCTGCGTCATAGTCGCCCGTGGACTTGATACGCTGTATTTCGGCAAGCAGTTCGCCAAACAGTTCCCGTACCTTTTCATAATCATTGATTACGACATAAGTCTTTCCGTCCTTCTTCACCAGTTCCACCACTTTGTCGGCAGCACCCTTTTCATATACCCAACGGGCTATGAGCTGGCGGTTGCGCATATGTGCCTCTTCCACGTTGTTTCCCGGTTCGATACGCACAAGCTGTGTCATCAGACCGTTCATCAGATAGGTATAGAATTGGGCCTTGTAGGCATCCGCACTCGGAGTCAGCCCCAGTTCCACCAGTTTCGGATCGGCCACATAATACAGTCCGAACAAGTCGGCACGCGCCTCTTCGATAGTAGAGCCGTAAGCCTTCAGCGCGTCGGGGTCTACGCCCGGAAGCAGTTTGCCGGAACCATGTCCCAGACACTCATGCAGGTCGGTATGCAGTTCATCGGTCGTATCGGCATATTTGTCTATCAATTGCAGTTCGGCATCGCTATATACAAACTCTTCGTTGAAGCCGTTGCCATGAGCCGCCTTGTTGTAGGCATCCGTTATATTGCCAATCGTTACGGATTTGGAGCCGTGATGGCTGCGGATCCAGTTGGCATTGGGCAGGTTGATACCGATAGCCGTCGAAGGATAGAGGTCGCCCGCCAGAATAGCGGCAGTGATTACCTTGGCTGAAACACCTTTCACCTTCTCTTTCTTGAACTGCTTTTCCACCGGAGAGTGATCTTCGAACCATTGCGCATTGCTGCTGATAATCTCCGTGCGGCGGGTAGCTTCCAAATCCTTGAAGTTCACCAAAGATTCCCAGCTTGCCTTCATGCCCAGCGGGTCGCCGTAGCTTTCGGTGAATCCGTTTACGAAGTCGATGCGGGAATCCAAATCCTTCACCCACAGAATGGCATAATCATCAAAGGTCTTCAAGTCACCTGTTTCATAAAACTCTATCAGCTTGGCTATAACCGCTTTCTGTTCAGGGTTCTCGGCCACGCCTTCCGCTTTCTTCAGCCAATACACAATCTTCCCGATAGCCGCGCCGTACAAGCCCCCCACTTTCCACACTTTCTCCTGAATCTTGCCGTTCTCTTTCACCAGGCGGCTGTTCAATCCGTAAGAAACCGGCGTTTCATCCTTGGGGTCCTTCATGGCGCTGTAAAAGGCTTCGGCTTCCTGCTGCGTCACCCCGTCATAATAATTACATGCCGAGGTCAGCACCAAATCCTCACCGGCAGCCTGGTTCACACGCTTCGGCATCACTTTGGGGTCGAAGATAACGGGAGCCACCTCTTCATAAAGCTGCTCCACCGTCTGCCCTTCTGCAAGCGGCAGTGTAGCGGCGTCCACGCTTAAAAGGGCTTGCTTGAAGAATTCGGGAGTAAAGCCCGGTACGAACTTCTCGCAGCCGTAATGATGATGAATGCCGTTGGAGAACCATACCCGTTTCAGGTACACTTCCATAGCCTTGAAGTCTGCCGCAGTCTTGTCGCCGGTATAGCCCGTATAGACGGCTTCCAGCATCCGGCGGATTCTGAGGTTGTATTTCCCGTTCTGGTCGAACAGGATGTCACGTCCCTGCAAAGCGGCTTCCGTGAGGTAATAAACTAATTCTTTCTGTTTGAGAGACAAGTTCTCAAACTCCGGTACGCGATAGCGTAAAATCTGTAAATCTGCAAATTGTTCCACTGTATAATCAAATTTTTCTGCCTTGGCAGTAGTTTTCGGTGCTCCGCCGCAAGCTGTCAGCAAGGACGCGGCAACCATTACGGAAATCAGTTGTTTTTTCATGCGTGTTTGGAAAAGATTGATTAGTATTAAAATAACAAAAGGAAGTATTCCGGAGCACATGACTCGGAATATTTCCTTTTATAAGTTCAGTTTTACTGCATTATTTACCTTTCACTGCATTTTTCTTACGATAACCGTTAGGAGTTTCTCCTACATTTTTATAAAATGCAGCATAAAAAGACTGACGATTGGCAAAGCCTACCATCGTGCTGATTTCCTCAACATTCTTGTCAGCATATCTCTTATCTGTCAATAAATGCAAAGCGTCTTTCACTCTGTACTCATTCAACAAACAAGAATAATTCATGCCGAAACGGGAGTTCACCACTGCCGACAAATAACGGGTATTGGTCTGCAGTTCTTTCGCCAAATCCTTAGCAGAGTAATTGGGGTCTCTGTACTTCTTCTGCACGACAATGATATTCAGTATCCTGTCGTACAGCTCGTCTGCCAGTTCCGGCCGTATCAAGGAACGGTAGGCAGCCTTCTTTTCTTTCTTTTCGCGCAGGTTATAGGGATGCTTCTTTGTAGCCTCCTCCTGTGCATTCTTTTCTAAATCACTCATTGAATTAACTGGTTAGGGTTGTTTAAATACGGAAATCTAAAGGAGTTTCCCTTAGATTACACAAAAGTCTAACATTTTTTTTTAATACGCAACTTTTCCCGTACATATTTTTAATATACAAACAACGAAAAAGCTTGAAAAGAAGCAGGATACGTTTAATTACAAGCTTATTTAACACAGTTGCTTAATTATTAAGTTATTTGACTGAACGCCACTTCCTTTTGCATTTTATGCAAGAATTAACGTACCTTTGTCCCCTGATAAAAAGATACCGGCACTGCTTATGCTACAAACGCTTAAAACATACTTCGGATACGACAGTTTCCGTCCCCTGCAGGAAGAGATTATCCGTCACATCCTGGACGGAAACGACGCACTTGTGTTAATGCCCACCGGCGGTGGAAAATCAATATGCTACCAGCTTCCCGCCCTGCTGCGCGAAGGAACCGCGGTAGTCGTTTCTCCGCTTATCTCGCTGATGAAAGACCAGGTAGAGGCATTATGCGCCAACGGCATCAGCGCCGGTGCGCTGAACAGCAGCAATGACGAAACGGAGAATGCCGCCCTGCGCCGTGCCTGCACGGAAGGCAGACTGAAACTGCTGTATATCTCGCCCGAAAAGCTGCTTGCAGAAGCCAATTATCTCCTGCGGGACATGCACATCTCGCTTTTCGCCATCGACGAAGCGCACTGCATCTCGCAATGGGGACATGATTTCCGGCCTGAATACGCACAGATGGGGATTCTGCACCAGCAGTTCCCGAACGTGCCCATCATCGCCCTGACCGCCACCGCCGACAAAATCACGCGCGAAGATATCATCAGGCAGCTTCACCTGAACCATCCCCGGACGTTCATCTCCTCGTTCGACCGTCCCAACCTGAGCCTCACCGTAAAACGGGGCTACCAGCAGAAGGAAAAATCCAAGACAATTCTTGACTTCATAGCCCGCCATCCCGGAGAAAGCGGCATCATCTATTGCATGAGCCGGAGCAAGACGGAATCCGTGGCACAGATGCTCCAGAAGCAGGGTATCCGCACCGCCGTCTACCATGCCGGACTCTCCCCCTCCCTCAGGGACGAAGCACAGGACGATTTCATCAACGACCGCGTGCAGGTAGTGTGCGCCACCATTGCTTTCGGCATGGGTATAGACAAGAGCAACGTTCGTTGGGTTATTCATTATAATTTACCAAAGAGCATCGAGAGTTTCTACCAGGAGATAGGGCGTGCCGGCAGAGACGGACTGCCCAGTGACACGCTACTGTTCTACTCGCTTGCAGACCTGATTTTGCTTACCAAATTCGCTACCGAGAGCGGACAGCAGAATATCAACCTGGAGAAACTGCAACGCATGCAGCAATACGCCGAATCCGACATCTGCCGACGCCGCATATTGTTAAGTTATTTTGGAGAAATAGCAGACCACGACTGCGGCAATTGCGACGTCTGCAAGAACCCGCCCGAACGCTTTGACGGAACTGTCATCGTACAAAAGGCACTGAGCGCCATTGTCCGCACAGACCAGCAAATCGGTACAGGCGTTTTAGTGGATATTCTCAGAGGAAACATGTCGCCCGAAGTCGTAGGCAAAGGCTATCAGCAACTGAAAACCTTTGCCGCCGGACGTGATGTTCCCGCCCGCGACTGGCATGATTATTTATTACAAATGCTGCAACTCGGATACTTCGAGATTGCCTACAACGAAAACAATCATCTGAAAATAACTTCCGCAGGAAGCGATGTCCTCTTCGGCAGAGCCACCGCCCGATTGGTAGTGATACGCCGGGAAGAAACAAACGAAACCAAACGTGGCAGAAAACGCAAAGCAACCGTCCCCGCCCAAGAGCTACCCTTAGGACTTCCCAATACAGAGAACGAAGCCCTCTTTGAAGCATTGCGCAAATTAAGAAAACGTCTTGCCGATGAAGAGGCCCTGCCTGCCTATATCGTCCTGTCCGACAAGGTTCTCCACTTGCTCAGCACCTCACGCCCCACCAATCTCGAAGAGTTCGGCAACATCAGCGGCATCGGAGAATACAAAAAAAAGAAATACGGCAAAGAATTTATCAACCTAATACGAAAATATAGTGATTAGCGATTAGTGATTAGTGATTAGCGATTAAGGATTAGTGGTGAGCAGTGAGTGTTTTGCAATTAGCAGTTAACTGTTTATTGTACATAACTTAATCACTAACCACTAAACGCTAAACGCTAATCACTAATCACTAAACGCTAATCACTAACCACTACCCCCTATTTCCCCGTTTGTTGTAAGAAGTTGCGTAAATCAGATTGCGGTACTCCTAACGATATGGCTTTCTCGAAATCGCGTTTGGCAAGGTCTTTCTTCTTTTGGGCGAGGTAGATTTCGCCGCGCATCAGGTATATTTCAGGCTGCGAGCTATCCAGGCTTATCGCCTCTTCCAGGTCTACCAATGCCATATCTGTATGGTGCAAGTCTTTTTCTACTCCGGCACGAGCCACATAAAGCATGGCATATTGGGAAGGAGACAACTGCCGGTTCTCTCCTTTAGCGGCAATCATAGTGTTCAATAGCCTCAGTGCTTCTTCGTATTTTCCCTCTCTCTGCTCTAAAGTAGCCAAACCGAGACGGCCGTTGTAGCTGGTGGGATTCACTTTCAACAAGCGTTCGTAATCCGCCTTTGCCATTTTATAGTCACGCTGTTGCATATAGATATAAGCGCGCATCAGCAGGGCTTCTTCGTTGTCTTTCTCCAAATCCAGCACCAGCGAATAGTCGGCTTGTGCCAGGTTGTTGCGCCCCAGTTCCATATAAATGGTCGCACGGTTCAGCAAGATAGGCACTGCCCGCGGGGCTATATTCAGGGCGAAGTTATAGGACTCCAAAGCCTTTTCGTACTTCCGCTGGCGGCGTTGTATCGTACCGAGGTTGGAGAACAGAAGGGCGTTATGAGGATTCGCAGGCTCCAGCTTCAAGGCTCTGCGGATGTACGTTTCCGCCTGCGGCAGACTATCCTGCTCCGTATAAGTTACGGCACGGTCGCAAAGCTCCTGATAGGTTTGCGCGAATGCAGGCATACCGCTTGCCAATAAACATACTGCGAGAAAAATCAGTTTCTTCATACTTATGATTCTAAATTTATTAATGCACCCGTATCCGTGTCACCTGCCGGTACGGAAAGTACCAAGCAAGGGTACAAAGAATATCAGGCGGTGGTACGTACAGTACCAAGCGGTGGTACAAAGAGTACCAAAGGATGGTACGGGCAATACCACGCGACGGTACAAGTGCTACCACCCGTCAGTATGACCGCTACCGCCGGGTGAAACAAACATCCGTCCCCGGCATTTAATCCAAAGGATAAGTGTCAAAAGCAAACAACTCCGTAGAGAGATACCTCTCTCCCGTATCAGGCAGCAAGGCCACCACCGTTTTGTCGGCAAATTCGGGACGCACCGCCAGCAGACGTGCCGCATAGACAGCCGCTCCGGAAGATATTCCCGCCAGCAATCCCTCGGTGGATGCCAGTTCGCGTCCGGCGCGAATGGCTTCATCATCCGGCACGGGAATCACCTCGTCCACTACCGAAGCATCGTAAAGGGCCGGAATAAAGTTTGCCCCGATGCCCTGTATGCGGTGAGGAGCATCCTCGCCCCCCTCAAGCACGGGAGACGATGCAGGTTCTACAGCCACAATGTAGACATTCGGATTATGCCTTTTCAAGGCGCGCGCCACACCGCAAATCGTGCCGCCCGTACCTACTCCCGCTACAAACACGTCCACTTGTCCGTCCGTATCCGTCCAGATTTCCTCGCCCGTAGTAAGTTCGTGTATCCGGGCGTTGGAAGGGTTCTCGAACTGTTGCAGAATCACGGCGCCGGGTATCTTGTTCCTCAGTTCCTGCGCCTTGGCAATAGAACCCGCCATGCCTGCCAGTCCGTCTGTCAGCACGATTTCCGCTCCGAGGGCTTTCAGCAGGTTGCGGCGTTCGATGCTCATGGTTTCGGGCATGGTCAGTATCAGATGATAGCCTTTAATGGTAGCCACCATTGCCAGCCCTACTCCCGTATTGCCGCTGGTAGGCTCTATAATGGTGGCGCCGGGCTTCAACTCTCCGCGCGCTTCGGCATCCTCGATCATCGCCAGCCCTACGCGGTCTTTTACGCTGCCTGCGGGATTAAAGGACTCCAGCTTGGCAACCACCTCCCGTTGCAATCCGTACTTCCGGCTGTATCCCGCCAGTTTCATCAGCGGCGTACCGCCGATAAGTTCCGTCAAGTTATTCGCTATTTTCGCCATAATTCGTCCGAGTTTATACAGAATAAGACACAAATGAGGAGACACACCAAAAGCAGGCTCGCTATTGCCGTACTCTTGACGCATCTCCTCGCAAAGGTAGGAAAAAAACGTTTCGCCCTTTCTTTCCTTAATAAAGATTAGTGTTTGATATAGTCCACAATCCACGCACCCACTTCTTTCGTGCCGTATTTGCCGCCGCCTTCCACCTGGATTTCCGGGGTACGGATATTGGCGTCGAGCGAAGCATCCACCGCCTTGCGGATAAGCGCGCCTTCTTCCTTCAGGTCGAAATACTCAAACAGCATGGCTACGGAAAGAATCTGTGCCAGCGGGTTGGCTATGTTCAGGCCCTTAGCCTGCGGCCATGAGCCGTGAATAGGCTCGAACACCGGCGTGCTTTCGCCCGTGGAAGCCGAAGGGAGCAAGCCCATGGAGCCGCTGATGCAGGAGCCTTCATCGGTCAGAATATCGCCGAAGGTATTCTCGGTCACCATCACGTCGAAGAACTTCGGTTCCTGAATCATGCGCATGGCGGCGTTGTCCACGTACATATAGTCGGTGGTGACTTCCGGATAGTCCGGGGCCATTTCCTGCGCAATCTGTCTCCACAGGCGCGAAGAGGCAAGTACATTTGCCTTGTCCACTACCGTAAGGTGTTTGTTGCGCTTCATGGCATACTCAAAGCCCACTTTCAGGATGCGTTCAATCTCCGGACGGGTATACATATTGGTGTCGTAGGCCTTGTCGTTGTCCTGATACTTCTCGCCGAAATACATACCGCCCGTCAGTTCGCGAATGCAGATGAAGTCCGCACCGTCCACCAGTTCCGCACGGAGCGGCGACTTGTGCAAGAGGCACTTGAAGGTCTGCACCGGACGGATATTGGCAAACAGCCCCAACTTCTTGCGCATAGCCAGCAGTCCTTGTTCGGGACGCACCTTGGCGGTGGGGTCATTGTCGAATTTCGGGTCGCCTACTGCCGAAAAGAGCACTGCATCGGCATTCTTACAAGCCTGATAGGTAGCTTCGGGGAAAGGGTCGCCCACTTTGTCGATGGCGTCCGCACCGCACACGGCATACTCATAACTTACTTTGTGACCGAATTTCTCGCAAACGGCGGTCATTACGTCCACACCTACGGCGGATATTTCGGGGCCGATACCGTCACCGGCCAATACTGCAATTTTAAAGTCTTTTTTCATCTTTATGATTATCTTTATCGGTTCTTTTTATTTTTACCTGATTGTTCATATACAACAAAAGATATGCTAACACATAATAAGGAACGGCAACTGCTGCTCCTATCAGCAAAATTTCCTCCCAATCAACCGGTTTATCATTCCACAGACATAACACGACTTTTACTCCACAATAAACTGCAATCAGCATGCAATCTATCAAAAGCACCTTAATCCATCTTTTCATATTCGGTTTCTATTATATTCAGCATCTTTACCGTAGCCTTAATGGCCGCTTCCGTCTGGTCGGCATCCAGCCCGCGGGTACGGAACACCTTGTCTTCAAAACTCCAGGTGATAACCGTCTGTACAAAGGCATCGGTACGTCCGCCGGGCGGGATGGTCACCGCATAGTTCGTCAGCATCGGGAACTTGCGCCCCAGAGTCACCTTGTATATCTTGCGCAACGCACGCACAAAGGCATCGTACTGACCGTCGCCGCTGGAACTCTCCTCATACTCCTTGCCGTTGATTTCTATTTTCAACGTAGCCATCGGTTTCAGTCCGTAGGCAAGGTTCACGATGTAGCTTTTCAGGTTCACCCGCTCGTCCATCATGCCGTGTTTCAAAACATCGGAAACGATGTACGGCAAATCTTCCTGCGTCACCAGTTCCTTTTTATCGCCCAGCTCGATGATACGTTCGGTAACCTTGCGCATGGCATCCTCGTCCAGCTCCAGCCCCAGGTCTTCCAGGTTCTTGCGGATATTCGCCTTGCCGCTGTTCTTGCCCAGCGCATACTCCCGCTTACGGCCGAAACGTTCGGGCAAGAGGTCGTTGCAGTACAGGTTGCTTTTATTATCTCCATCGGCATGCACGCCCGCCACCTGCGTAAACACATTCTCACCCACAATCGGTTTGTTGGCGGGAATTACGATGCCCGAATAAGACTCCACCACACGGCTCACATCATTTAGGCGGCTCTCGTCAATATTGGTTACAGCGCTGAAATGGTCTTTCAGGATGGCCTGCACGCTGGCAAGAGGCGCATTCCCGGCACGCTCGCCCAGACCGTTAATGGTGGTGTGTAACCCCTTGCAACCGCTCAACACGGCTGCCAGCACATTGCTCACCGCAAGGTCGTAATCATTGTGCGCATGGAAGTCGAAATGCGCATGCGGATAGCGTTTCACCATTTTCCGCATGAATTCAATGACCTGCAACGGGTTCAGCACCCCCAACGTATCGGGCAGCATATACCGCTTTATGTTGGTCCGAATCAATGCGTCCATCAATTGGAACACATATTCGGGCGAATCTTTCATGCCGTTGCTCCAGTCTTCCAGGTAGACGTTCACCTCCATGTCCTGCACGTTTGCGTAGTCCACCACTGCCAGAATATCTTCGATATGTTCTTCGGGCAACTTCTTCAACTGGCAGGAGCAATGCTTCAGCGAGCCTTTGCACAGCAGGTTAATGACGCGGCAGCCGGTAGCGTGTATCCAGTCCACCGACGTATGCCCGTCTACGAAACCGAGCACTTCCACCCTCGGCAGCATATTGCGGCGGGCGGCCCAGTCGCATATCATTTTCACCGCATCGAACTCCCCTTCAGACACCCGCGCGGAAGCCACTTCCACCCGGTCCGCCTTCAAGTCTTCAAGCAGCAAACGGGCTATCATCAGCTTCTCATGAGGCACGAAAGACACTCCGCTGGTCTGTTCGCCGTCGCGGAGCGTGGTGTCCATGATTTCTATCTTCGGATGATTATGCTTCATGTTTCTTCTCCCAGGATTCTATTTTGTCTTTGTTCTCTACAAGGAAATCTATATCGTCCAATCCGTTCATCAGGCAGTGTTTCTTGTAGGCATTGATTTCAAAATGCTCGCTCTTGCCCGTGGCCTTGTTGGTAATGGTCTGTTCGGGCAGGTTCACTTCCACTTCCGTTTTGGGGTTGGCGAAAACCGAGTCGAAAAGCTCCTTCAGGAACGGTTCGCTCACCACCACGGGAAGCACAAAATTATTCAGTTCGTTGTTCTTATGGATATCCGCAAAGAAGCTGCTCACCACCACGCGGAAACCATAGTCGGCAATGGCCCATGCCGCATGCTCGCGGCTGCTTCCCGAACCGAAGTTCTTGCCGGCCACAAGGATTTGTCCGCCGTAGGTAGGGTCGTTCAGTACGAAAGATTCTATTTTGTTGCCTTGCTTGTCATACCGCCAGTCGCGAAACAAGTTCTCGCCAAAGCCTTCTTTCGTGGTGGCTTTCAGGAAACGTGCAGGGATTATCTGGTCGGTATCCACATTCTCCAACGGAAGAGGTACACAAGTGCTGTTGATGATATTGAATTTCTGTTTCATTGTTGCTGTTATTTGATTGTTCTTTCTTCACTGCAGAGAACATAGGCCCTCAGTTTCTCCCTCTGTAGTGAACCTTGATTTAGATAAACTCCCTCGGGTCTGTAATCACCCCCGTCACCGCCGCTGCCGCAGCCACTAGCGGACTGGCAAGCAATGTGCGTGCACCCGGTCCCTGACGTCCCTCAAAGTTACGGTTACTGGTGGACACCGCATATTTCCCGGCAGGCACTTTGTCATCATTCATCGCCAGACAAGCCGAACATCCCGGCTGGCGGATAGCGAATCCCGCCTCTTCCAGCACTTTGTCCAAGCCTTCCTCACGTATCTGTGCATCTACCATCCACGAACCGGGAACCAGCCATGCCACTACATCCGCCGCTTTCTTACGGCCTTTCACGATAGAGGCAAATGCACGGAAATCCTCGATACGACCGTTGGTGCAAGCACCCAGGAACACGTAATCAATCTTCTTGCCCAACAACGGTTCACCCGGCCGGAAGCCCATATACTCCATCGACTTCATAAAAGACGCCTTGGCGGCCTCGCCCATGCCCTCGGTAGCGGGGATGTGCTGCGTGATGCCCATGCCCATACCCGGGTTGGTTCCGTAGGTAATCATCGGCTCGATGTCGGCGGCATCGAAGCGTACTTCCTTATCGAACACGGCATCCTCATCGCTTTTCAATGTTTTCCAGTATGCCAGCGCCTTGTCCCACGCTTCGCCTTTCGGAGCATATTCGCGTCCCTTGATGTACTCGAAGGTCGTTTCGTCCGGAGCAACCATACCGCCGCGCGCACCCATTTCTATGCTGAGGTTGCACAGCGTAAGGCGTCCTTCCATGGACAGGCTGCGCACCGCCTCTCCGGCATACTCCACAAAGTAACCCGTAGCGCCGCTGGTAGTCATCTTGGACATCATATAGAGCGCCACATCTTTGGCGGTCACCCCTTTGCCCAATTTGCCGTCTACGGTAATGCGCATCGTCTTGGGACGGGTTTGCAGAATACACTGCGAAGCCATCACCATCTCCACTTCGCTCGTACCGATGCCGAAAGCCACCGCCCCCATTGCGCCGTGAGTGGACGTATGCGAGTCACCGCATACAATCGTCATGCCCGGCAAGGTCAGCCCGCGTTCCGGACCCACCACATGGATAATGCCGTTCTTCTTGTCCATCATGCCGAAATGCTCCAGTCCGAAATCTTCCGCATTCTTGGCAAGCGTATCCACCTGCGTCTTTGACACGGGGTCTTCGATAGGTTTATCCTGGTCGTGCGTCGGCGTATTATGGTCGGGCATGCAGAATATCTTTTCCGGGCGGAAACACTTGATTCCCCTGGCACGCAATCCGGCAAAAGCCTGCGGGCTGGTCACTTCATGGCAATAAAGCCTGTCTATGTAAAGTTGTGTAGGGCCGTCTTCCACCTTCTGTACAACGTGGGCATCCCAAATTTTATCAAATAATGTATTCATCAGAATAAGTATTAATTACAAATTATCAATCACTAATCGTTAATCACTAATCGTTAATCACTAACCGCTAATCACTAACCGCTAAAATTTATTAATACAGTCTATATACGCTTCCACCGACGCAGCTATAATATCCGTATTGGCGCCGAAGCCATAGTAGATACGGTTGTCATATTCCACCTGCATGTGCACCTTACCCATATCATCACTCCCCTTGCTGATGGCCTGAATGGTAAACTCCTTCAACGTCATGTGGCGGTCTATTATCTTCTTCAGGGCTTTGATTGCGGCATCTACCGGACCGTTTCCGCTGGCGGCGGCCTCGAACTTCTCACCCGAAATGTTCAACCCGATGCTGGCTACCGAACGGACACCTACGCCGCTCGTCACCTGCAAGTATTCCAGTTTGATACGATGATTCTGCGAGCGGTCCGCACCTGCCAATACCAGAATATCATCGTCGTTAATATCTTTCTTCTTATCAGCAAGTTTCAGGAAATCTTCATAAATCTTATCCAGTTTCTGCTGATCCAGAGACACGCCCAACACCTGCAGGCGGTTCTTCAAGGCAGCGCGTCCGCTACGGGCGGTCAGTACGATAGAGTTGTCATCGATGCCCACATCGTGCGGGTCGATAATCTCATAAGTCTGCACATTCTTCAATACGCCGTCCTGATGAATGCCCGACGAGTGCGCAAAGGCATTACGGCCTACGATTGCCTTGTTAGGCTGCACCGGCATATTCATCAGGCTGGATACCATACGGCTGGTAGGGTAAATCTTCTGCGTGTTGATATTGGTTTCAATATCAATATCCTTATGACATCTGATAATCATAGCCACCTCTTCGAGCGAAGTATTTCCGGCACGTTCGCCGATACCGTTGATAGTAACTTCCACCTGGCGGGCGCCGTTCAGCACACCTGCCATTGTATTGGCAGTAGCCATTCCCAGGTCGTTGTGGCAATGCGTGGAGATGACAGCGTTATGAATGCCGTCCACATGCTCCATCAGATATTTTATCTTCGCACCATACTCACCGGGAAGGCAGTAACCGGTGGTATCGGGAATATTCACCACCGTAGCGCCCGCTTTGATAACGGCTTCCACCACACGCGCCAGGTATTCGTTATCCGTGCGTCCGGCATCTTCGGCATAGAATTCGACATCCTCTACATAGCGGCGGGCATACTTCACTGCCGCCACGGCACGTTCGATAATCTCCTCGCGGTTGGAATTGAATTTATATCTGATGTGCGAGTCGGAAGTACCGATACCGGTATGAATACGTTTATGCTTGGCAAATTGCAGAGCTTCCGCCGCCACGTCAATATCTTTCTGTACGGCACGTGTCAAGGCGCAAATCGTAGGCCACGTCACAGCTTTGGAAATCTCAATCACCGAGTTAAAGTCACCCGGACTCGAAATGGGGAATCCCGCCTCAATCACATCCACGCCCAGCGCTTCCAGTTGCCTTGCCACCTGAATTTTTTCCACTGTATTCAACTGGCATCCCGGAACCTGCTCGCCATCGCGGAGCGTTGTGTCGAAAATAAATAATTTGTCACTCATTGCTTTATTGTATTTAATTTATGTTCCATAAAAAAAGCCTTTCACACTTGGAAGTGAGAAAGGCTTCATATATCATTGCATCTTACATATATATTCACGCACAGCACTCACTTCCACTAAACTTTGCCAGTAGAATAATAATACCACACAGTAGAATATATGTAAAGTTCTGAATCATCTTGTTTTTTTGTTTAATGATGCAAAGGTATAGATTATTTTGTAGCATACAAATAAATCAGTAACTTTTTCATCTGAAATAATATCATTTTATAAGATTATATTCATTTATCACACCAATATATCACAAGAAAGGCGTACCAAACAGGCACGCCTTTCCTTTATGTTTCAGTTCGATACAAGTCCTGAATTACTTCTTTTCACAAGGTTTGTCACACTTGGCGCTGTCGCAAGCGGCCTCCGGACAATCAGCTTTCGGACAAACGGCAGAATCAGCCTGGCAGCAAGCCTTTGCAGAGTCACATACCTGTTCTGTTTGTGCAGCGCAACAAGAGTCTGCTCCGGCAGCATTGGCATCAGCAGCTTTTTTGTTACCACATGATGTTACAGCGAAAGAAAATGCTACTGCCACAGCAGCGAATAAAACTTTAGTTTTCATACTTCAATTTGCTTTAAATATTAATTAAAAAATCAGTTCGCTGACAAATATACGAAAAACAACCCGGTTTTCCAAAACGAGGAAGAAGAGAAGTAAGAATAAACTTATCGGTAAATTGATTGTTTGTCTGGTGACACTATCATTTTTTGTGACATTATTTTTATATTATTTTTTAGACAGAAGAACAAAAGAACGTAAAGAAAGGGGGATGTAGTTCGGGGTGTTGTTCTGGCTGTACAGTAAATTCTCTGTACTAAGGGGGATTTAGGAGACATAGCATTCATAAAAATAATCCCCACTAAAAATCTGCTGACCCCAAGAAAACAAGCAAAACAAAGAAAA
>OGIH01000755.1_pt1 | contig 21609 bp, 20 predicted proteins | sample 1571721 | NCBI WGS metagenome assembly OGIH01 (sample SAMEA2582068, study PRJEB24529) | metagenome | biome: Human gut stool | place: China | collected 2011
TGAACTCGGCCAATGAAATCGTACAGACTTCCACAACTGCACAGAACATGTGGAGCAATTTTCAGGAGACTGTAAAGATTTATAAGCAAGGGAAGGCTTATTATGATGCCTTGAAGTCGGTGCATGACCTGGTAAAGGGCGCCCGCAAGGTGCAGCAGACCATCCTTCTGGTGGGTGACATCAGCGACATCTACGTGACGAACTTCAACACGATGACGGGCGACCCCAACTTTACGGTGGAAGAGCTATCGGCCATCGCTTTCGGGTACAACAGACTGCTCAAGGAAAGCAGCGACCTGCTGCTGGACTTGAAGGAAGTGACCACGGCAACCGGACTCTCGATGACGGACAAGGAACGGCTGGACATCATCAACCGGATATACGGCGAGGTGCTGGAATACAAGAACCTGACATGGTACTATACCCGCAAGAACATCGGCGTGTCGTACCTGCGGAGCAAGGAAAAGGGGGATGCCGCACGGGTGCTCTCCCTGTACGGGACACACGGGCAGCGTTACTGGTAATCATTCATCCGTTAAATCAAGAAGACTATGTTATTATTATCAATAGACTGGACAAACCTTCACGAGCTTCTGCGCTCGCTGTATGATGAAATGATGCCGCTGTGTGAAGACATGGCTTCGGTAGCGAAGGGAGTGGCGGGCCTCGGTGCCTTGTTCTATGTGGCCTACCGGGTATGGCAGTCCCTTGCCCGGGCCGAGCCGATAGACGTGTTCCCCCTGTTCCGGCCCTTCGTGCTGGGCCTTTGCATCATGTTTTTTCCCACTATGGTACTGGGTACAATCAACGGGATTCTTTCTCCCGTATGCAAAGCGACTTCCTCCCTGGTCGAACAGCAGACCTTTGACATGAGGAAATACCAGGAAGAGAAAGACAGGCTGAAACGCGAGGCGATGCTGCGTGACCCGGCGAAGGCCTTCCTTGTGAGCGACGAGGCGTATGACAAGAGGCTGGACGAACTGGGCTGGTCGCTGGGGGACATGGACACGATGATAAACATGTACGGACAGAAGAAGATATACGAGCTCGGCGAGAAAATCCGGGGATGGTTCCGCGAACTGCTGGAACTCTTCTTCCAGGCGGCCTCGCTGCTGATAGACACGCTGAGGACCTTCTTCCTGATCGTACTGTCCATCCTGGGACCTGTCTCCTTCGCGCTGGCCGTCTATGACGGATTCCAGAGCACGCTGACCACCTGGCTGTCCCGGTATATCTGCATCTATCTGTGGCTGCCGGTGAGTGACCTGTTCGGAGCGATCCTCTCACGCATACAGATACTGATGTTGCAGCAGGACATAGAGAATATGCAGGACCCGGCATTCATACCGGACTCGTCGGGGAAAGTATACTGTATTTTCATGATTATAGGTATCATCGGTTACTTCTGTGTCCCCACCGTTTCATCGTGGATTATCCAGGCGGGCGGTGCCGGAGCTTACGGGCAGAAGGCAAACGGTGCCGGAAAGATGGCCGGTAACGGTGCCGCGGCGGTAGGCGGTGCAGCAGGCGGAGCGATAGCCGGACGTATCAGGAAAATGTTCTAACCTTACATCAATGATTGTATAACGACAACATTAAAAACAGAAGAAGAAAATGGAATTCAAATCATTAAAAAACATCGAGACATCGTTCCGGCAGCTACGGCTGTTCGGGATGATATTCCTGGGGGCGTGTACGCTGGTAACGGTATTTGCCGTATGAAAGGCTTATGATTTCGCCGAGGCGCAGCGACAGAAAATCTATGTGTTGGACAGCGGAAAATCACTGATGCTGGCCCTTTCGCAGGACGTGCAGCAGAACCGTCCGGTGGAAGCGAGGGAACATATCAGGCGTTTCCACGAGCTGTTCTTCTCCCTGTCACCGGACAAGAGCGCCATTGAAAGCAATGTGCAGCGTGCCCTTTACCTTTCGGATGAAAGCGCCATCGGCTACTACCGGAACTTGCAGGAAAAAGGCTATTTCAACCGGATGATAGCGGGAAACATCTCGCAGACGCTGACGGTGGACAGCATAAGGGGGAACTTCGACAGTTATCCCTACCGGATGAAGGCTTATTGCCGGCAGCACATCATCCGTTCGAGCAGCGTTACCGAAAGGTCGCTTGTCACCACCTGCCGTCTGAGGAACGTCACCCGGAGTGACAACAACCCGCAGGGCTTTCTGATAGAGAGTTTTACCATCATCGAAAACAGGGACATCGGACAGTATGAAAGATAAGGGGATAAAAAAGGTCTTCCACCCGTTCAGAACGGGGATAGACCGCCATATGGCCGGACTCCGCAGACGCTGGCTGCGGTTGAGCTGCCGGCAGCAAAAGGTTGTCATCCTTTACCTGCTCGGACTCTTCGCCGCCATCGACCTTGCCTGCATCGTGGGCGGTTTCTGCGGAACAGACAAATTTCCGATTGAGGTACGGCATCTCCAAAGGATTGCGTTTCCCCAGACGGACAGTATCCAACCATTAAAAAACAATATATCCAATGACACAATCCGATAAGAAAGAAAAGGAGAAGGAAATGCGGAAAGCGGAGTCCGTACCCGAAAAGGGGAAACAGTTAAGCCGCAAGGCTGCCGACAAGCTGAAATTCTATGGCGTGGCGGCTGTTCTGTCCCTGCTTTGCGCCGGGTTCATCTGCTTTATCTTCAAGCCGGACACAACGGAAACGGTGGAAGGGACGGCAGGCATCAATACAACGATACCCGACGCTATCGCACCGGAAACGATGACCGACAAACAGAAGGCTTACGAACTGGAGCGGATGAAGAAGCGCAGGCAGGAAAAGGTAAGAACCTTGCAGGACATGGCAGACGATTACCTGATACCGGACACGTCGGACGGGCTGAAGCCGGAAAAGGCGGCACCGGAACAGGACGCTATCCGGGAGTCACGGCAACAGCAACAACAAATATCAAGACAGATAGCCTCGTTCTATCAGAAACCGAAAGACAATCCCAGGGTAAGCGATCTGGAACGGCAGGTGAAGGAGCTTAATGAAAAGCTGGAACGGGAACGGAAGGGACAAGATCCGCTGGAACTGATGAAAGTTCCGCGCATGGGCGCAAAGGCTTTTGAGCAGTGTGCCGGCTTCCTGCGCATACCGGATGCCGGGAATCCGCTGGACAACACGGCGGTGCATCCCGAAAGTTACCACATCGTGGAGCAGATGGCAAAGGACCTGGGATGCAGCGTGGCCGAACTGATTGCCGACAAGGAACTGCGCCGGAAGATACAGCCGGAACGCTACCTCTCTCCCACCGTCGGAATGCCGACCTTGAAGGATATCCTGCAAGAGCTGGAGAAGCCGGGGCGTGACCCGCGCGGACCTATCAAGGTGTTCGAGTTCGATAAGAACGTGCGCACAATCGATGATTTGCGCATAGGCATGGAACTGCCGGGCATCGTGGGGAATATCACCAACTTCGGCGCTTTCGTCGATATAGGTATCAAGGAAAACGGCTTGATACACCTCTCCCAGCTTGCGCAGAAGTATGTATCAAACCCTAATGAGATTGTATCCATCCATCAGCAGGTACGCGTAAAGGTGCTCAGTGTAGATACCGAACGGAAACGTATACAACTGACGATGATTGGAGTTAGCGGTTAGCGATTAGGGGTTAGTGATTAGGGATTAGTACCTTGCGGTGTGAGTGCGCAGCCTGCTAATCACTAATCGCTAATCACTAACCCCTAATCCCTATATATCAGCTTGTCCTTGTCATTGCCGAAAAGGTTATCGCCCAAAGTTGTAATCTTATCGCCGGTGGCGAGGACATGACGAAGATTGTCGCATCCCATGAATGCACCGTACTCTATGGCAGTTACGCCGGAAGGAAGTTCCAACGTGCCGCACAACCGTCCGCATCCGCTGAACGCACGCTGGCCAATGCTCTTCAAGCCATGGGGCAGTTTGATATTGAGCAGGTATTTCTTTTGGGTAAACGTGTATTCGGGGATAGTTGTGGCATTGCACTTGGACAAATCCACGCTCACCAGATTGGGCATGTAGTTGCGTATCAACGTAAAGTCCGCCTCGTCCATCTTACCTTCTACCGTAAGGAAGTTCACATCTTTGGGCTGTATGCCCGCACGAAGCAGTTCGCTGGCAAGGCTGCCCATGGTGGCTATCTGCACCAAAGCTCCTACCGGTTCGCCCTCTATGAAAGCGAATGTTTCCCACCGCTTGCCGCGACGATAGGAATCGCTGCTGCCCAGAGGGACGAATATCGCCGTTACACTGTCCGCCAGGGCTTCGGGCAACAGGTTGGGGGGAGTTTTCTTGCGTATGCGGCAAATCTTCAGATTGGTGCATCCCTTGAATGCGCCGTCTTCGATGTTCTTGATCTTGTCGGAAAGGATTACCTCCGTCAAGGATGTTTTTCCGGCAAAAGTGCTGTCGCCAAGCTGCTTGCAGAAAGCATAGGACGGGATGCAATTGGCGGGATAGATGTAAAAGCGGTCGGGATGCGTACCGTTCTTTCCGGCATACATACTGATGGATGCATTGGAGATGTCCAGTATTTGCAGTTTCTTGAATTCATCGCGCAGGTGGCGGAAATCCACTGCGTTCAGCTTGCCTTGCAGGACAAGGTGGGTAATCTCGTTCGCTTCTTCTTCGGTGAGCATTTCCACCAAAGTACCGGGTTTGGCAACGGTATATCTCCTGGAAGTCTGGGCGGAGACGTTCGATATCATAATGCCCAGTCCGGCTACTAAAAGTATCTTTTTCAGGTTCATGTTTTGTGTCAGATTGATTTAATTTTCAAATATAAGAAGAAAGCGCCAACCGTGAATAATGATTTCTCTTTTTATTGCTATTTTTGTCGGATATTAATTAACCGAACTTATTTTTCTCATGGAAACCATCGGAAATGAATCCAAAGCCAAACGTTTTGGAAAAGCGGCAATCGACATTGTTTCATTCGCCGCGCTTGCCGTCATCATCATTACAATAATAAGCGTCCCTTTCGCAACCGTATTGCTGAAGTTAGGAAAGGAAGAGGCCGATACGATGTCCTATTTCATATTGAGCGAGACGCTGATGCTGGCAGGCGTATTCCTTTCCGCATGGATAGTATGGCATTTACGCGGCTTTTCACTGGAAGGGCTCGGACGCTCTTTTACGATGCGTTGGAAGGACTGGCTGTCGGGAATACTGCTGGCAACCGTTCTTTATGCGGTAGGGTTCGGCATATCCTTGTGGGCAGGTGCGGTAGAGATTGCAGGAGTGGCATTCAATCCTTCTTCCTTACTGATCAGCCTTGTATTCTTCCTGCTGGTAGCCGTGACAGAGGAACTGGCATTGCGGGGATTTGTATTGGAACGCCTGCTGCAAAGCGGAGTGAATAAGTTTTGTGCCTTGTTCCTCTCCGCCGCCCTGTTCTCCTTGATTCATATAGGCAATCCGAACTTCGACTTTCTGTCTTTTATCAACATACTCCTGGCAGGCATCCTTTTAGGTTCGTCCTATATATACACACGCAACCTTTGCTTCCCGATAGCTCTACACTGGTTCTGGAACTGGATACAAGGCCCGGTATTAGGCTATGAGGTCAGTGGAAATAAATTCTGTAACGGCTTGCTGGCCCTTCGGCTGCCCGAAGCCAATCTGATAAACGGCGGCGCTTTCGGCTTTGAAGGCTCCGTACTTTGTACGGTGCTGATGATAGTGGGAACAGGAGTGATTTTAAAATTAGCGATTAACGATTAGTGATTAGCGATTAACGATTAGGGGTTAAGGGTTGGTGATGAGAGTGGGATGTGGTTTGATAATTTCTTTTAGGCATGGATTACACGGACTATACGCATTTCATGGATTTTACGGATTTCACGGAAAAAGAATAAGGGGTAATATACCAACTGTTTTGATAATATTACCCCAAAATAAAGTAAATCCGTCAATCCGTGCCTAAAAAACCAACAAATAAGATAATATTACCATAATCACCTTTTTGTTTTGACACACCATTAATCACTAATCGCTAACCACTAATCCCTATTTATTGCACATTTTTGTTCTCAGTTCCTTGATGTGGTCGGAAGTGATGTATTCATCATACTCCATCATCTTGTCGATGATGCCGTTCGGGGTCAGCTCGATGATACGGTTTGCCACAGTCTGGATGAACTCGTGGTCGTGAGACGAGAACAGGATGTTTCCTTTATAGGTCTTCAGGTTATTGTTGAATGCCTGAATGGATTCCAAGTCAAGGTGGTTGGTCGGCGTATCCAGAATGAGACAGTTGGCATTACGCAACTGCATGCGCGCAATCATGCAACGCATCTTCTCGCCACCCGACAGTACGCTTGCTTTCTTCAGCACCTCTTCGCCGGAGAAAAGCATACGGCCGAGGAAACTCTTCATATATACCTCATTGCCCTCGCCAAACTGGCTCAACCAGTCAACCAGATTCAAATCCGTATTAAAGAAAGCAGTGTTGTCCAACGGCAGATAAGCGGTGGTAATCGTAACACCCCAGTTGAAAGTTCCCGCATCCGGCTTCATATTTCCGTTGATAATCTCGAACAAAGCGGTCATGGCACGCGGATCGTGTGAAAGGAACACGATTTTATCCCCTTTCTCCACATTGAAGTTCACATCACGGAACAGCACCGTACCGTCTTCCAGCGTTTTCGTCAGTCCGGCTACTTCAAGAATCTGATTGCCCGGTTCGCGTTCGGGAGTGAAGATGATGCCCGGGTACTTACGTGACGACGGTTTGATTTCTTCCACATTCAGCTTCTCCAGCATCTTCTTACGGCTGGTAGTCTGCTTGCTCTTCGCCACATTGGCGCTGAAACGGCGGATAAACTCTTCCAGTTCTTTCTTCTTCTCCTCGGCTTTAGCCTTCTGGTTCTGCTGCTGACGGAGAGCAAGCTGGCTGGACTCGTACCAGAAGCTGTAGTTCCCGGCAAAGAGGTTAATCTTTCCGTAGTCGATGTCCACCGTATGCGTACAAACGGAGTCGAGGAAGTGACGGTCGTGACTCACTACCAGAACGGTATGTTCAAAATTGGCAAGATAGTCCTCCAGCCAGGTTACGGTTTCCATGTCCAAGTCATTGGTAGGCTCGTCCAGCAGCAGGTTATCCGGATTGCCATACAAAGCCTGCGCCAGCATGACACGTACTTTTTCCTTGTTGTTCAGCTCGCCCATCAGCACATAATGCTTGTCTTCCTTGATGCCCAGTCCGCTCAATAAAGCGGCAGCATCGCTTTCCGCATTCCAACCGTCGAGTTCGGCGAATTTCTCTTCCAGTTCGGATACCTTCAGACCGTCTTCGTCCGTGAAGTCTTCTTTGGCATAGAGTTCTTCGCGCTGTTTCATAATGTCCCACAGCACGGTGTGCCCCATCATCACGGTATCCATCACCGTATAAGCATCCCACTTGAAGTGGTCCTGGCTCAATACGGACAGGCGCTCGCCCGGTCCCAGCATGATAGACCCCGTTGTCGGGTCCAAATCGCCCGAAATAGTACGCAGGAAAGTAGACTTTCCGGCACCGTTGGCACCGATTATACCATAACAATTACCACTTGTAAACTTCAGGTTTACATCATTAAACAACACTCTTTTACCAAATTGAACCGATACGTTCGAGACTGTAATCATCTTTATATTTACTGTTTTATTATGTACTACTTACAATTTAATACCTATAACTCTGCAAATTGCGGGTACAAAGATACGAAATAATACGGTAAAACAGCTTACAACGAGTTAACTTATTGCATGATATGAAGTTAACCCGATACATACAATAAAGGTAACTGACTGCAACCTATCGAGTTAACTTACTGTCCGCACAAGGTTAGCGCTCTATTTATAGCACATTACGCTGTCAATCTGACATAAAAATATTACCTTTGCAGCGTTTTTGGCAAAAGCCGTCAATTTGGCAAAGTTTTTGCTATTAAAACCGTATCATATTAACTTAAACCCTTAACAACAATGAAAGCAAAATCATTTTACAAGAATAACAAGCATAACAATATGGACTCTAAAGAAAAAGAAAACATCAACGAAGAAGAGTTAAAAGCACAAGACGCTCAAGACGAAACTTGTGAAGAAACAACAGAGAAAGAAGAAGAAGTTGCCCTGACAGAGGAAGAAAAACTCACTCAGGAACTGGAAAAGGCCAACGCTGAGATTGAAGACCAGAAAGACAAGTATCTGCGTCTCTCTGCCGAGTTCGACAACTACCGTAAACGTACGATGAAAGAAAAGGCCGAACTCATCCTGAACGGCGGAGAAAAAAGCATCAGCAGCATCCTTCCTATCGTAGACGACTTTGAACGCGCCCTGAAAAATATGGAAACTGCCACTGACGTAGCTGCCGTAAAAGAAGGTGTGGAACTCATCTACAACAAGTTCATGACAGTTTTAGGCCAGAACGGCGTCAAAGTAATCGAAACCAAAGAACAACCGCTTGACACAGACTACCACGAAGCCATTGCCGTAATCCCGGCTCCTGACGAAGCTTTGAAAGGTAAAATTCTGGACTGCGTACAAACCGGTTACACGCTAAACGACAAAGTAATCCGCCATGCCAAAGTAGTGGTTGGAGAATAACATACACAGTTATATGGAAAAAAGAGATTATTACGAAGTACTGGAAGTCGAAAAAACAGCATCGGTAGAAGAGATAAAGAAAGCCTATCGCAAGAAAGCCATCCAATATCACCCCGACAAAAACCCTGGCGACAAGGTAGCCGAGGAGAAGTTTAAGGAAGCGGCGGAAGCATACGATGTATTAAGCAATCCGGACAAGCGTGCCCGTTACGACCAATTCGGCCATGCCGGAATGGGTGGTGCCGCCGGTAACGGCGGACCGTTCGGCGGTTTCAGCGGCGGTATGTCCATGGATGATATCTTCTCCATGTTCGGTGATATATTCGGCGGACACAGCGGTGGGTTCGGCGGCGGTTTCAGCGGGTTCGGCGGATTTGGCGGCGGTGGTGCACAACAACGCCGTTATCGCGGTTCGGACTTGCGCGTAAAGGTAAAGCTGAACCTCAAGGAAATTTCTACTGGAGTCGAAAAGAAATTCAAACTGAAAAAATATGTACCGTGCAGCCATTGCCATGGAACCGGTGCAGAAGGAGACGGCGGTGCGGAAACCTGCCCTACCTGTAAGGGCAGCGGTACGGTAATCCGCAACCAACAGACCATCCTCGGCACAATGCAGACGCGTACCACTTGTCCTACCTGTGGTGGCGAAGGCAAGGTCATCAAGAATAAATGTAAGGAATGTGCAGGCGAAGGTATCGTTTACGGCGAAGAAGTCGTTACCGTGAAAATTCCTGCCGGTGTAGCCGAAGGCATGCAGCTCTCCATGAGCGGTAAAGGCAATGCGGGCAAACACAACGGCGTACCGGGCGACCTGCTGATTCTCATAGAGGAAGAGCAGGACAAGGAACTGATTCGCGATGAGAATGATTTGATTTACAACCTGTTGCTCAGTTTCCCGACAGCCGCATTGGGCGGTGCAGTAGAAATACCCACCATTGACGGCAAGGTTAAGGTAAAAATCGAATCGGGTACACAGCCGGGTAAGGTTCTCCGCCTGCGCGGCAAAGGACTGCCTAACGTAAACGGATACGGAACCGGAGACCTGTTGGTGAATGTCAGCGTATATGTGCCCGAAACACTGAACAAGGAAGAGAAAAAAGCGCTGGAAGAAATGGAAAGGTCGGATAACTTCAAGCCGAATACTTCTATCAAGGAGAAGATTTTCAAGAAGTTCAAGAGTTTGTTTGATTAAAAAACAATTCTTCCCGGCATAAAAAAAGCTACATTGGAAATGGAGCGTTTGGTATGCCGGGAAGAAAGTGACCTCTATTTCAACAGATGCACAAACTTTGCCGGCAACTCTGCTTTATCGGCGCAAACAAACAGCTTCTGACCCTCAGCGTCCAGTAAGAAAGATACACCACCCTGCGAAACAACAAACGACTCCACACCCGCCGCTTCTTCTACAAAAACACAGCCGGGGAACAGAGGTGCAAACACTTCTTTGGCCTGTCCTTTCCACTTCTTGAATACGATTTGCATAGGACAAAATGCCATATATCCTGCTGCATGCAGGCGCTGCACTAATTTACGTTCCGACTTTGGTGCCGTATACAGAACACACCAACGACTCATATCATTATTAGCCATCATATTGCTTTGTTTGCTTTTCTCCAATCTTTAAATAAATCCTTCACAAATAATATCCAGCCAACACATCCCACTCCTGCCAAGAATACAAAACCTATAAGAATCATAATCTTATTAGGCTTGGCGGCACGCAAAGGAACCGTAGCCGGTTGCACAACCGTATATACCGGAGTAATCTCCTGCACTTTGGCTCTTGCCATCTGCAATTGTCCGGAAACCTGGGTATAAACAGTATAAGCCAGCTCAACTTCGTTTTTTAAACGTTCCTGCTCGGCACGATAGCTTAACAGAACCACATTCTGATTGGCATCTGCAAAAGTAGCATATTTTTTCTGAGCTTTCTCATAATCCGCCTTTGCTTCTTTATATAACTTTTCTGTAAAAGCTAAATCATGACGGGCTTTATTGGTACGGTAATTTGTGATATAATTCTGCAAACAATGCATCACGGTATCAGTTAACGAAGCCGAAATCAAAGGGTCCTGCATAGTAACCTCCAAAGTTGTAACCCCTGTTTTTTTATCAATCGTAACCAAGATACGCTTACTCAAAGCATCCGCTACCTTCGCCTCATCCAATGTCAGGTGGAACGGATCGATTTTTCCTTCTTTCTTCTCCGGTTTATCCTTGAATAAAGACAAGGTCCAACCCAAAGCCTTGAATGGCGCAGACATTACAGCACCCATCCATGACGAACGCTGGTATTTATCCAGATAAGCATATAAGGTCGTATCTATTTTACCTTTCTGGTCTTTGACCCTTACATCAAACAACTCCAGCAGAAAAGGAGTTGACTTAACGATATCGGGATACAGTTCGGGCGACAAGGCATCTTCTCCGACAGAACCGCCTAAGTTGATGCCAGCCATAGCAGCCAATGCCCCCATACTCCCGGCATTCACTTTACTTGCACTTTCGGGAGCCAATGTCACTTCCGTAGAATACTCTTTAGGAATGCTGAATCCTACAATCAAGCCAATCACTGCCGCAATACCGCATACCTTATAAAGCATTTTACGATCGGCCCACACTTTCTGAGCCAACTCAATCAAATCTATTTCCTGTTCCTCCAGTTTTTGCGGAACCTTTTGTATTTTACTTTCGTCCATTGTCCTTATCACTTAAAGAGATTAACCAAAGTAGCAATCATTGTGCCTAAAGTGGCAATAGAAGTACCCATACCTACCATTTCGGCCACGCTCATACGCTTACTCGGATCCTTAGTCGGGATGATAATCTCACACCCGGGCTCGATTGCCGTCTTACTACCGGAGCGTATGCGGGATACAGTACCATTCATATAAACCACAAAAGCACTGCGCTTCTTGGCATTCGAAGCATATCCGCCCGCCTGATTGATGTAGTAACGGCTGTTCTCTCCCTCTTTGTACAGCACGGTATTAGGATACATCACGGCACCGTTAATTTTCACTGTGCTTACATATTCAGGAATAAACAATACATCCCCCTCGCGCAACACCATATCATAATCAGAACCCGGATTTTTCAAAGCCTCATCCAGATGAATACCTACCGTATATACATATAAAGTAGTTGAATCTGCACCGACCTTTATAGCCATGCGGGTGGCATCTTCCTTTCTGCGAAGCTCTTCCTCCGACATTTTACGGATAAGACGGGCTCCTCTTACATAAGCATCGGATGTAACACCACCGGCTTTAGCGACCAGGTCGCTCAAACGTTCATTCTTCTTGGACAACGCGTAAGTGCCGGTAAATAATGCCTCTCCTATTATCCCCACATTTTTCTGTTTGCGATAAGCAGGGCTTTTACGGACATACACTTCATCAAAAGGCTCCAAATAGAAATTCTCGCTCCCCGCTCCTATCAGCAAGCCGTCTTTCAGGTCAAAGGTAAATGTCTGGCCTACAATATTACTGTCGTCCGTGCTTTTGGGAGATTTAATACGGCGCGATACATCTATTTTCGTTGTAGAAGCCGCTTCAAGCAAGCCACCCGATTCCAAGACCAAATCCTCGATGGTCATCTTGTCGGCATAAAGATAAGTACCCGGATCTGCAACCTCACCATGGATAGTCACCGTAGGCTCTTCTTTCAGATCCTGAATGCTGGGAATATAAAGTATATCATTCTTTTGCAAAGGAATGTCCGCAACCACACCTTTCAACAAGCCTTTCAAATCTATGGAAATAACCTCGCGCGTCAAATCCTCATGTTCACGATTGATTACGGCACGATTTAGGAAAGCATCTCCACGTACACCTTCCGCTTTCTTTATCAACTGTTTCACAGTATTCACCTCTCCGCTCAGCTGATACAAGCCCTCACGGTAAACAGCACCGCGAATCTCTACACGATTTTCGAAACGGTTGAGAACGGAATCCACCGTAAGCATATCACCGTCTTCCAGGCGGAATACCGAATAATCCATTTCGTCCACATTGAAAATCTGATGCTCGCGTCCGCTCTTGCGTACAAGACGGATGGCTTTTTTATACGCATCGCCCGTAAAGCCGCCGGCATATCTCAGCAACGTACCGATTGTTTCCGTAGGCTTCATTTCATAATACATAGGGCGCTTTACCTTACCCAATATCTGCACCAGAGTCTGATAAGGATTGACAAGAATCACATCACCGTCCTGAAGACGGATATCATCCTTCAGCCGACCTTCCATGATAAAATCGTAGATGTCCAAATCTGCAACCGTCTTTCCGTCGCGTATAACTTTTATGCTTCGAAGACTACCGATTTTATTTACTCCGCCGGCCCAATACAAGGCATGGAAAACTGATGCGAATGAAGAGAGGGTGTAAGTACCCGGTACGACAACTTCACCCATAACATTCACCTGAATGGAACGGATTTCGCCTAACGTCAAATTTATTTGCGTATTGGGAGTTTCTCCCGCAACACCGGCATATATCTTGGCAAATTCGCGTTTCAAATAATCATTGGCTTCCTCTACGGTCTTTCCACTCAGATAAACCGGTCCTAACTTTGCGATTTGCACAGTACCCTCCGGCGAGATTTTTTCGCGAATCGTAGTCTGGGAAGCTCCCCAAACATCAATAATAACTTCATCGCCCGCCCCCAAACGATAATTGTCGGGTGTTGCCACATTTATATTGGGTTCAAAAGTCAGATATTCGTTATCGAAAATATTATGTCCGAAAATCTGTTGTGTAAAAGCGTCTTCCGCGCTTTTAGGACCATTATAACCATAACCCGGCTGTCCACTGTTATTCACCCCCGTTCCATATCCATTGCGTTGCTGGGCCGATTTCGCCCGCAGCCCTTTAATACTTTGCTTTTGGGAACCGAGATTATCCAAGCCGGATTCATCCTGAGAGATATTCTTGTTTTTGTTCTCGTAAGTTTTTTGCGTACGTAAACGGGAGTTTGCTTCTCCCATGAAATTGGCATTTTCCTCAGAGCTTCCGTCCGATTTGCCTGAATATTTAGACTGTATTCTCTGGATTTGTTCTTTTGTGACTCCTTTCTTCATCAATTCAACCAACATCTCCTGTTGTGTCTTCCCCTGACTCTGAGCCTCTTGCACGTACAGAATGACTTGTTCATCCGTCATTTGTTGGGCAAATACCACACTTGATACCGTAAATACCAACAAACACAATAGTATAAATTTACGCATAAGTAAGATCTTTGATTAATCTTTTAGTTATCTAGTAATGTTTTTAATTGGGGACAAAGGTAATACATTATTTTCATAATATACATTTATTTCCTTTTGAAGTTTTGGAAAAAGAATTAATTCCGGGCTTCAATATAACCGGTATTTTGCCACAAACTCCACTTATACCAAACAGTACTTTTCCAATCACCCAATAGAGTTAAACGTCTTTACCATACGGATTTATCCATAATATCTCCGATAAATACACAAATATAGAAAAAATGCCAGACAGAAATATTTCTAAAAAATCAGGCAATTCTTTTTGCAAATTCAAATAAAGATGTACCTTTGCACCTCGTAATCGAAAACCCATTGCCGCTATAGCTCAGTTGGTAGAGCAACGCATTCGTAACGCGTAGGTCGCCAGTTCAAGTCTGGCTAGCGGCTCTCCTAAAAAACGCTGATTGTCAAATAAATAATCAGCGTTTTCTTTTTTTTTAAAAGCCAGCCGTACGAATAAATCCATTTTTCTCATTCCCTTTATTCCCCACGCATCATAATAGAACAGATGGCATTTACCTGCAAAAGGAGCAGATAGCTTTTTATATGCTCACAAACATATTTCAAAGCAGACTTATCTCTTTAATTATCCGACAGTTCAAAAAAAACCCACTGTGTAGAACGTATCAATAAGCAGGGCATTTTACTCATGTATGATACTCAAAAACATTTTCGTAATTTGCCAAACACAATATTTATTTCTACATTTGAATTTTAACTAATTACACAATATCACCAAAATGTAAGTATATGAGAAAATTATTATTCGCCATGTTGGCATGTACAATTACACTTGCCTTTGCATCGTGCAGAGAAAAAAAGGCTAAAGACAAGGTTAAAGACCGTGTAGAAAATGTAAAGGAATCTGTTGAGGAAGCCCTCGAAGAGGCGCAGGACCAGATTGAAGAGGGAGCGGATGAGGTAAAGAAGGCTTTGGATGAAGCCGGCGATGAAATTGAAAAAGCCAAAGAAAAACTGGAATAGAAGTTGCCGGAAAACTGTCCAAATATTCGCACAGTAAGGAACAGAACTCCATTTAACTTAGAAACATTATGAAAAAGATTAATTTGCTACTGCTGTTTCTCCTGCTTGCATGCGCTTTGCCTGCCCAGGATGGCATTTCCGTCTTTATCGGCAGAGCTAACCGCTACGCATCTGTGGAACTCTCTGATTACAGAAAGCGCCTATGTCTGGAATATAATATTTCAAACCATTCCTTAGACGATTACTACAGACGCTGTGGCAATGACTGGGGAAATGTGGGAATTGCACTTGAGATAGCCAGGACTTCAGGAAAAAAGATGCGTGATGTATGCGACTATTACAAGCGGTATCATCGTTACGGGTGGAACCGTATCCTTGTGGAGATTGGCATAAAGCCGGGAAGTATGTATTATAACCCTTTCTATAACAGAGTCCATCACCACAGTGACTGCTGGCATGAATACTATAATTCATACTGTGAACGCCATGACAAATTCCACCATAAGAAACACAAATACAAAAAGCCGAAAAAACACCACAAGAGACATTGCCGACACTACGATGACGATGATGATGATGACGACGATGACGATTAATCGGGGTTTGAAATCCAAGTGCTGAAACACCCGAAGAGAATGTGTGTGTGCCAAAACTAAAATCCGCTTACTATTTGTTTTAGGCACGGATTACGCGGAAAACACGGATTTCACAGAAAAAGAATAAAGAAAATCTGTGAAATCCGTGTTTTCCGTATCTAAAAGAAATCGTCAAGTATATATTGACACATCCCCCTCTTCCTGTCATGAATAAAACAAGGGAAGCATTCTCTTTATTCCCAAATCTTGCTAACTTTGCCCGACTCAAAAACAATCAAGATTATGATGGAAAAAAAGAAAAAAAGAATCCTTTTCGGAGCACTGGCGGTTATTCTTTTCATAGGCATTGCAAGTGCGGGTACAATGTATTACTACCTGTTCACTCCGCAATTTCATCCGCAAAAGACAGTTTATATCTACATCGACTGCGACGATACGACAGACTCCATATACAATAAGATAAAAGCACAAGGAAAGCCCAATAGTTTCAACGGTTTCAAATGGATGTCCCAATGGCGCGATTACTCCGGTAACATCCACACCGGGCGCTATGCGATACGTCCCGGCGAGAACGTTTACCATGTATTCAACCGTTTCTACAGAGGATACCAAGCCCCCATGAACCTGACCATCGGAAGCGTACGCACTTTGGACAGACTGGCGCGTAACGTAGGGAAACAACTGATGATTGATTCCGCCGAAATAGCTGGAGTGATAAATGACTCTCTGCTCCAGCAACGGCTGGGATACAGCAAAGCGACAATAGCCTGCCTTTTCATACCCGAAACCTACCAGGTATATTGGAACATGAGCGTAGAGGATTTCCTCGAACGGATGCAGAAAGAACATCAGAAGTTCTGGAATCGGGAACGGCTCAATAAAGCGAAAGCCATCGGCATGACACAGGAGGAGGTATGCACCCTCGCTTCCATCGTTGAAGAGGAAACAAACAACAACCAGGAAAAACCCATGATTGCCGGTCTGTACATCAACCGTATCCACGCCGGCATGCCACTGCAAGCCGACCCTACCATCAAGTTTGCCCTGCAAGACTTCAGCCTGCGCCGTATTGCCAATGCACACCTCACCATCGATTCGCCCTACAACACCTACCGCAACCTCGGCCTGCCCCCCGGCCCTATCCGCATTCCCACCCCCATAGGTATAGACGCAGTCCTGAATTACACCAGACACAATTACATTTATATGTGTGCCAAAGAAGATTTTTCAGGAACCCATAATTTTGCAGCCAACTACGCCGAACACATGAAAAATGCCAGAAAGTATTGGAAGGCGTTAAACGAAAGAAAGATTTTCAACTAATATCATAATAAAACAAAAGCAAAAAGCTATATTTGCGATTGTTACTAAAACCATGATTAACACTTAAACACTAAAAAATGAGCAAACAACTCTTACTTGGCGATGAAGCCATTGCACAGGCTGCATTAGACGCCGGCCTATCCGGTGTGTACGCCTACCCGGGTACTCCTTCGACGGAGATTACCGAATATATCCAGACAGCAGCGATTACTGCCGAAAAAGGTATCCACAACCGCTGGTGTTCCAACGAGAAAACTGCCATGGAAGCAGCTTTGGGAATGTCGTTCGCAGGAAAACGTTCACTGGTCTGCATGAAACATGTAGGCATGAATGTGGCTGCCGACTGTTTTATCAACTCCGCCGTGACCGGCGTTAAAGGCGGCATCATTGTCGTTGCAGCCGACGACCCCAGCATGCATTCGTCACAAAACGAACAAGACAGCCGTTTCTACGGTGACTTTGCATTGATTCCGATGTACGAACCGAGTAACCAGCAAGAAGCCTACGACATGGTTTACAACGGATTTGCCTTTTCCGAACAAACCGGCGAACCGCTGCTGATGCGTATGGTCACCCGGCTGGCACATTCCCGTTCCGGCGTAGAACGCAAGGCGCAACAGCCTCAGAACGAGGTATCTTTCAGTGACGACCCGCGCCAGTTCATCCTGCTCCCCGGCAACGCCCGCAAACGCTACAAACTTCTGTTGCAGCATCAGGACGATTTTGTCAAAGCCTCGGAAAACTCACCTTATAACAAGTACATAGACGGTCCCAACAAAAAACTGGGCATCATAGCCTGCGGCATCGGTTATAACTACCTTATGGAGAACTATCCCGAAGGCTGCGAATTTCCGGTATTGAAAATCGGCCAGTACCCGCTTCCCAAGAAACAACTGATGCAGCTTGTAGAAGCCTGCAACGAAATACTCGTACTGGAAGACGGACAACCGTTTGTAGAAAAACAACTGAAAGGTTGCCTCGGCATCGGCGTAAAAGTCAAAGGACGCCTGGACGGCACACTGTCGCAGGACGGAGAATTGAATCCGGACAGCGTAGCACGCGCCGTAGGCAAAGAGAACAAAGCGGAATTCGCTGTTCCCTCACTCGTTGAAATGCGCCCACCAGCCTTGTGCGAAGGTTGCGGACACCGCGATATGTACACCGTGCTGACCGAAGTGCTCCGGGCAGAATACCCCAGCCACAAGGTATTCAGCGACATCGGCTGCTACACCTTAGGAGCCAACGCTCCTTTCAATGCCATTGACTCCTGCGTAGACATGGGAGCTTCCATTACAATGGCAAAAGGCGCCTCGGATGCCGGAGTCCATCCTGCGGTTGCCGTTATCGGCGACTCCACCTTCACCCACTCCGGCATGACAGGCCTGTTGGACTGCGTAAACGAAAACGCCAACGTCACCATCGTCATCTCCGACAACGAAACCACAGCCATGACCGGCGGACAGGATTCAGCCGGAACCGGCCGTCTCGAAGCTATCTGTGCAGGTATCGGCGTAGCGCCCGAACATATCCGCGTAGTAGTTCCATTGAAGAAGAACTACGAGGAAATGAGGCAGATAATCCGCGAAGAAATCGAATACCGCGGAGTATCCGTCATTATTCCCCGCAGAGAATGTATTCAAACTTTAGCACGTAAGAAACGAAACAAGTAAAGCCATGAAAAAAGACATTATACTTTCCGGCGTAGGCGGACAAGGCATCCTCTCTATCGCTACCGTAATCGGGCAGGCAGCCCTTAAAGACGGACTATACATGAAACAGGCCGAAGTACACGGAATGAGCCAGCGAGGCGGAGACGTACAGTCCAACCTCCGCATCAGCGACCGGCCTATCGCTTCCGACCTCATCCCTACAGGCAAATGCGACCTTATCATATCGCTGGAGCCCATGGAAGCGCTGCGCTATCTTCCCTACCTCAGTCCCGAAGGCTGGCTGGTAACCAACGAAGCCCCTTTCATCAATATCCCCCACTATCCTGCCGAAGAAGCTCTCAAAGCCGAACTTGACAGGCTTCCTCACAAGATTGTACTGAACGTGAACGAAGTAGCCAAAGAAGTGGGCTCTCCCCGCGTTGCCAACATCGTGTTGTTGGGAGCTACCATTCCGTTCCTCGGCATTGATTACCAGAAAGTACAGGACAGCATCCGCGACATCTTCCAACGTAAAGGCGAAGCCATCGTAGAACTGAACCTCAAGGCCTTGGTTGCCGGTAAGGAAATTGCAGAAAACCTGATGTAAATCAAAATACCAATAACCATGAATGACAAATACTGGGAAGAAGAGATAGAAACCATGCCGCGTGAGGAGTTGCACAAACTGCAACTCCGGCGGCTTAGGAAGACAATCGGCATTGCAGCAAATTCCCCCTATTACAAACAAGTTTTTCAAAAGCACGGCATTACGGCAGACAGCATCCGGTCGATAGAAGACATCCGGAAAATCCCGTTTACCACCAAGGCGGACATGCGCGCCAACTACCCTTTCGGACTTGTGGCCGGCAATATGCACGAAGACGGCGTACGCATCCACTCTTCCAGCGGAACCACGGGAACGCCCACCGTCATCGTCCACTCCCGGCACGATCTGGAGTCCTGGGCCAACCTTGTAGCACGTTGCCTATACGCAGTAGGCATACGAAAGACCGATGTTTTTCAAAACAGTTCCGGCTATGGCATGTTCACCGGAGGATTAGGTTTCCAATACGGAGCCGAGCGCCTGGGAGCACTGACCGTACCCGCCGCTGCCGGTAACAGCAAACGGCAAATCAAGTTCATCACGGACTTCAGAACCACCGCCTTGCATGCCATTCCCAGTTATGCCATACGCCTGGCGGAAGTATTTCAGGAAGAAGGTATCGACCCGGCATCGACTACTCTGAAAACCCTCGTCATCGGAGCCGAACCTCATACGGACGAACAGCGCAGGAAGATTGAGCGGATACTGGGTGTCAAAGCCTACAACAGTTTCGGCATGACCGAAATGAACGGTCCCGGCGTTGCCTTTGAGTGTACCGAGCAAAACGGCATGCACCTTTGGGAAGATTGCTATCTGGTTGAAATCATCAATCCGGAAACCGGCGAACCGGTTCCCGACGGTGAGATTGGAGAACTGGTCCTGACTACCCTCGACCGTGAAATGATGCCGTTGATACGCTACCGCACACGCGACCTTACCCGCATACTTCCGGGTACATGCCCCTGCGGACGTACGCATCTGCGCATCGACCGCATCAAGGGCCGCAGCGACGATATGTTTATCATCAAGGGTGTCAACATCTTCCCCATGCAGGTGGAAAAGGTATTGGTGCAATTCCCCGAATTGGGCAGCAACTACCTCATTACTCTGGAAACCATCAGCAATCAAGATGAAATGATTGTGGAAGTAGAGCTCAGCGACTTATCCACCGACAACTATATAGAACTGGAGAAAGTACGCAAAGCTATTTCCCGCCGACTGAAAGATGAAATCCTTGTCACTCCTAAAGTGAAGCTGGTCAAGAAAGGCTCCCTGCCTCAAAGCGAAGGCAAAGCCGTCAGGGTAAAAGACTTGCGGGATAACAAATAATATTCTACCGGTATGTCCAGTTCCAACCGTTAATGAAGCCGTGCCATACCGGTAAATATCCCTGCATTATACTCCCGAAACTCCCGGAATTTACTTCCCAAACACCGGGCATTCCAACCTAAAACTTCAGGCATTTCGGGAGTAAACACCTGGAGTTAAACGAGCAAAAGCCTGGACTTTTCCCCCTCACTGCAACCAATCCGATTTTTACTGAACTCTCTGATCTTCAAGAAGCAAAACCGTAAAATAACGACAAAAGAAAAAGGAACGGTAGTCAACCAAGATTACCGTTCCTCTTTTATAGAAAGCCGCACCGATGATGTGATGAAACTCCGTATGACATGATTTGAGTGCTCCTCCTCTTTGTAATCCACCGACTCAAGAGTTACCCCGAAGGGCGTGGCCCGCCATTGAGAACTGAAGCTTGTCTCGGTATTTCATTAGAATTGATGAGTTTCCCGATCCAATCAATGCGGCTATTTTTTCTACTTCAAAGGTAGTGAGTTTCTACGAAAGAAACAAGAAAAACAAGAAAATTGTTTGCCTGCATCTGATGTTTTCACATTTCCACAATACTGCCCAAAACAAAAAGCGCCGATTACGTATTCGTAATCAGCGCCTTGCAGGTTTATTCTTTTACCCCGGCTTATGCAGCTTTTGCTTTAGCTACAATGGCCTTGAAAGCTTCCGGATGATTCATTGCTAAATCAGCCAAAACCTTACGGTTGATTTCGATACCAGCTTTGTGCAGAGCACCCATCAGTTTGGAATAAGACATACCTTCCAGACGTGCAGCAGCGTTGATACGTTGAATCCACAAAGCGCGGAAGTTTCTTTTCTTATTCTTACGGTCACGGAACGCATAAGTCAAACCTTTTTCCCAAGTATTCTTGGCAACGGTCCAAACGTTCTTTCTTGCACCAAAGTAACCTCTGGTCAATTTCAAAATTTTCTTTCTTCTTGCTTTAGAAGCAACATGATTTACTGATCTTGGCATAGTTTTACTTGTTTTTGAATGTTAGCGCCGTTACTTCACGCAGCGGACTTAAAGCTAATGCATTCGGTTAATAACTTTAATACTTTTGTACGCTTTTCAATTACTTCATTGCTAAGAGCTCTTTCACCTGGCTTACATCTGTTGTACTAACAAGTGTAGAGTAGCACAAGTTTCTTTTCTGCTTCTTAGTTTTCTTAGTCAGGATGTGACTATGAAAAGCGTGCTTTCTTTTGATTTTACCTGTTCCGGTAAGAGTAAATCTCTTTT
>OGIH01000758.1_pt1 | contig 21567 bp, 27 predicted proteins | sample 1571721 | NCBI WGS metagenome assembly OGIH01 (sample SAMEA2582068, study PRJEB24529) | metagenome | biome: Human gut stool | place: China | collected 2011
ATATGAAGGTTTATTTTGTAAAAGTATGTCTCCTCAAATATGTTCTAATTTTGAGGAAGAGTTTAGAAGAATAATATATGATGAAATAGGAGATGACGAGGATTTATATATTGAAAATTTAACATTTCAGCATATTCCTGATAAAGATTTGGGAGATAATTCTTTACTTATACTTGGAGATATAGTAAAATATGACAAAGATTCAGATACAGGAAATACAATAGGATTAGGAGGATATACTTATGTAAATCCTCAGTATTCCCCTATTTTGACAAATCCTCTATTTGGAAATACTAGTAGCACTATTACAAGTACAAGTTCGTATAATACAGCTGATTTGTCAAGTAAAGCTAATAAAATACCATGACTGAAAACTATTAAATTATGGATAAAAAAATATTTACTATAAACCTTTATGGTTATCTTGATGAAGATAAATCTAAAATATGTAAGGAGTATCAAGATTGGAATAAATCTTTAATTGAGAAATTTCCTGAATTAGGATTTGAATATAAATTAGTTGATATAACTAAAGAGCAGGAAGATTTTCTTAAGGATAATACTGAACTATTTGAACTTAGTAATAAGCATAAATTTCAAATGATATCAGATTATGTAAGATACGAATATCTTAAGAATAATCCTGGATCAATATTTATAGATACTGACTTTGTCTTATTTGGTAGAGATAGCCTTTTAGAATTAGATACTTTAAGAAATATATCCATCAGAAATGGAATAGACTGGACAGCAGGAGAAATGGGACGTCATGGTCAACATTCTTGTAATTGGTTGATGATAAGTGGAGGAGGAGATAATAGTTTATGTTCTCAGTTATCTAATTTATTAGTTGAGAAATCCAATAAGGATTCAATAACTAACTGGAAATTAAATAATAAAAGAAAAGGATTAGAAGAAATTCAGATACTAAATCATTCTAATAGTCAGGAATCCTCTATAAAAAACTTTATATCATCTGAATCTGATGAAGATTATGAACGTAGAATGGTATTTGATTTATTTTGGGGGTATAAATTGTATGAATATGTAAATCCATCAGACTACCTACAAATACCGTTCTATAATTGGCAAGGATACTTTTGGAATGGATCTTGGACAGATACTAATGTTATTCATCCTGATAAGATCTTAGGATGTCACTTCTTTGGATTTGCTGAAGAAAGACCTGATATAATTGAATTCTTAAAATATCATAATATTAAAAGATTTTATAATGATGGAAGAGAAGAGTGAGATTCAAGTGACTAGTCTAAAAGGTTTATTTGGAGACTATATCATTAACAATGAGGAGGTACAACAAACAGGTGACTCATTGTCACATGATAAAGAACTAAAGGTCATTCGTAAATGGAATTTGGAATTTAATGAGGTATTTCTTAACAATGAAGAAAAGGATTATTTGGATAAATTTTACTTCATAAAAATAAATGACTATACTCCAGTTCTTCGTAATTGTATGAATTATACTATACCTAGGTATGGAGGTTATCTAAATCCTATGTTATTTATAAAATGTGATGAACCAAATCAGATTCCTATAGAATATCCAGAAGAAAACAAATATGGATATTTTATAATTAAAGGAATTGAGGATTCATATAGTTTATTTGTATGTTTTGAAAATACTATTGATATAAAAGTTGAGTCAGTAGACGGAACTAATAAATTACTAGCATTACACGGATGGTATTTAGTTGAAGGAGATATAAATATTGTAATAGGAGATAAGTATGAGTACTAGTCTTAGTGAGATTAAATGGACGGATTCAAATGGTAATGAAGTTCTCAATGAGGTGGATACTTATAATAAACCTAGTGGAATCGGATCAAATATGTATCCTTACTTAAATAATTCTGAGATAATATCATTAGATGAATATAAATATTTTATATTAAAACCTGATAACATAGGTTATATCTCTGATAGAAGATATATTCAAATGATTTATGAGGTTAGGAAGGATAATATAGAGTCTTATGGTTCTAGACAGGATTTAATAAGATTATTAGAAACTTGTTATAAAGGTTTAGGATCCAAGTCTGCAAAAGATTCCTTAGATATATTAAATAATTCTATTAAAATTTAGAAACCTGATCAAATTCCAAATAACATAGATGAAATATATGTTAATTGTTATATCTTAACAAAAGATTTAAATGGAAATACATCATTAATACTGAAATCTTTAGATGAGTATTATCTTGTTTGTGAAAATTTTAGATACAAAAGATCAAAGACTTAGGATATGATAAAATATGATGATATATTATATGTAGGGTCTATGAAACCTCTCATATGTAGAGATGGGAACGAAAAATATGCAAATTCCATGGACCTTAAATTTGTTGGTTATTCTCAATTTATAAATTCTATAAATAATAATTGGAATTATGATAAAGGAAAAGCAATAATATTTGATATAGCAGTTGGATGGACTACACTAGATGAAATATCTGAGATAGAAGATTACTTAAAGTACCTAAGACATCAAGATTGTAAGGTATTCTTCAGGTTAGTAGATCAATTTAAGCATCAAGAATCATCTGACATATATACTATAATGAAAGGATTATCTAATGTATATAATATTCCAATTATAGGTACATATCAAGTTGATTACTATGGATTAAAGGTATGTGGTGTTATCCCTTACCCTTATCTTATGGAAGAGGAAAGATCAAATAAAGACATATATGATAGAGAAGATTCTATTATATTGACTGGAGCTGATATCCCAGATATATATCCACTAAGATGCTCTCTATATAATTTATCATCAGAATACATAGAATCCATTAATCATCCAGGATACTCTGGAAAAGGATGGTGTAATGGATTGATTGGAGATAAATATTTGGATAAATTATCTAAATATCAATTCATGGCATGTACTACTTGCATAGAAGGTTATGAATTGTTAAAATATATAGAATGTGCAGAGGCTGGATGTATACCTATAGGGGAAGTCCCTCCATCGTTGAAGGGAACTGAAGCTGAAAAATACATCATAGAAATTCCTAAAAATTTATTAAATTCAGTAGAAGAATTTAATAATTGGTTTTTAGAGATGCAGGATAGAACTATATTGAAGGAATTTTCTAACGGATATAGGAATGCTATTAAGGATCTAAATGATAAAGAAAGCCTAAAAACTCTTCTATTATCTATAGTTAATTCTTAATATCTAATAAAATTCCTACCGTCTAGAAAGCCTTTAAAGCCTTAAGAATGTAAAATAGAAACAACTGTATAGATTTCAGCTAATAAAATACGTAGCTGTTAACTATTAAAGAGATTGACTGTGAAGTTAGTCTCTTTATTTTTTTTTATCCCCCCCCGAAAGCCTTAAGAATGTGAAAATTAAAATATAAATAATATGATAGTAGTAGACTTAAGAGAAAAGATTGACAAGACCAATTTTGTTGTATTAATTTTATCACTTGCAGTTATAACTGCATTATTTTTAACTTTAACAAAATGTGAGATAATAAAAGATCTTGACATTAAAAAGGATTATTGGGTAATTATAGAACAAAAATTTACTAGATCATGTATTGATCATGGGGAGAAGATGTTTAAGGTAAAGAGGTTAGATAATGGATATACATTTGACTTAGTAGTTGATCATAATGATTATAATAAATATGTACCAGGTAATAGAGTTAAATATAACTTAACAGTAAGCACTGCAAATAGTGGTTGGTACCGATTTATTCATGTATTATGCATTGCATCAATTCTCATTCTTGGAGGAATTTCTGTAATATATAGTATGAGAATAATACATAATTTAACTGATAGATATAAAAGGAGATAAAATTATGTTAGCATTATTTAAAAATAAGAAATATTCTAAGGAAGAACTTCATGAAGAGTTGATTAAATCATGGTCTGAATATTATATTAAATGTTATAATTATCAGAACCAAAAGAGAGTTGATTATTCAATTAATGGGAAAAATATTAATGATGCACTAAATGAATTAAAGGAGTATGGTTTAGGAAAATCTAAGAATGCTAAAGAGATAGAAAATCTAATCACTCAAGCTAAAAAGATAAGAGAATTAGAAACATCCAGTAGAGCTGAATATGAGTTTATTAAGACTTTAAAAAGTTATTTTCCAAATGCTATTCTAATACCTTATTGTGATTTATTCAATATATTAGAAAAATTTGATTTATCATGTGGACCTATAAAAATATATGATAAATTAATTCCTGATGAGAATATAAACGAAATGATAGATGTCCAAAAGAAATTAAATAACTTCAACAAGATTAATCCTAATATTGATTTTTGTAGAAATACTGGATTTCGTTGGATGAATGAAATACGAATAAAAGGTAGTAAAGGATTAAGACTTTCTGAAGTAAGAAATATTATAAATAAATTAGGAAGATTTCCATACTCTAAATTTAGACAGATAGGTCAGAGGGATATAGAATTCCTAGAAGATATACTGGGAATATCTGAATTTTCTTCTTTACAGCTTAATGGACTATTCGATATAAAACTAGAAGAGTCTGATTGGGTAATAATAGCTCCATCAAAAGATCTTAAAGATAATATACGAGTAATGTTATACGCATCATCAAAACATAAAGAGAAAGACTTAGTTGATGACCCATTGGCATGTAAGATAACTGATTTTGGTTTAGTATCTTTCACCTCATGGGGAGAGGAAGCTAATAATTCTATATTTGATAAATATAAATTATAGTAAATATGAGTCTGTCCAGTGAGGAAATAATTAATTCCCTAAGAACTAGAGAATTATTAACTTACAATTATAGAGAATATAAAGGGAAGAAACTTATAGACTCTGGTATATTAAAATTCAAAATTATAAAATATATTACCTGTCACTCTAATGGATCTATAAAATTATTAACTGATCATGGATTTTATATAAATCTAAGAGAAGATGGGACAGTAACTATAATAGATAATGAGAATAAGAATAAAAGATATATAGGGACTATAATAAAAGAAAATTTACAATAACATTTGGATAAATGTGTGAAACCATTCAAAACCTTAAGAATGAAAATTTGACATGTTGTAATTCTTAATTTTGCAAAGGTGGAGAGTCATTGTTCGTGAGAATAGTGGCTCTTATTTTTTTTTATTCCTACCCTATAAGAACACTTCAAAGCCTTATAATTGTAATAATAAAGAAAGAAAATGAAGAAATTAAGAAAGAAAGATTTATTAGGAAGAATAAAAGTAATGAGGAATTTTAAAATCATAAATAGAAATTTCTCAGATATTATATATAATATCCTGATAAGAGAGGTAGATGATACCTTAAAGGATACTTTTACTAAAAGAGTGTGCATATATGGATATAATGAAATATTTGAAAATTTCTTAGATAAGTATAGTGTCAGTGACATAGAATACATAAGGCATGAATTCAATAGTAGAAGTTTAAACTCTAAACGTGGAATAGATAAATGGAGGAAGGAGTACTCTTCAGAGATTAAAATTTCATGGTGGAATTCAGGAATTTATACTCCTCAGATGTTTAAATATGAATTAACCTCTGAAAATAATTATATCATATTGTATATAGTATCAATGGATAATATGTCTATCGATGAACTATTATCTAAAGTAAATAAATGCTATGAAGATGAGTGAATATGATAAAGAAATGGAGAAACTAGAAAGATCTTGGAAAATAACCAAAAGGATATCTAGGATAGGATTACTTATTTTAATAACAGGAATAGTAATATTTAGAATAGGTCCAATCTCAGGGATACATTATGATTACTTAGTTGCTATTTCAGTAATAGTAATGATATTAGGAGCTATACTTGGATGTATATTTTTCTACAGATCTATGAAAGAAGTAAAGAATTCTAGAAAACTACTAGATAAATTCACTGAAAATTATAATGAGGACGATAGTTCTTTCCGTTCATAAACCCGTAAAACCTTAAGTTTGAATCAGAGATTTCTGATCTCTAGTTAGAAATCTGTTAATTACCCCAGATAGGAAACCGTACGTGATGTATAGTTTCCTATTAATTTTTTTTATTACTGCCTAAAAGTGATAAAAACACCGGTATAAACCCCGCCTATAGAAACTGAGTAAAACACCTATAAGAACCCTTCAAAGCCTAATTAATGAGAGAATTAAACAGAGTATTAACAATTAAAAAAAAATTGAAAATATGAAAATTTAATTCTCTCTTATGTTTCATTAAAAAATTATATTATGAATATAGAAAATGATAAGTATATTTTTGAATTTGAAGGAATAAAGTTTCCTAAGAGAGCTAGAGGAAATAACGGAAACTTCAAATCAGTCGAACATTATATTATAAACAAGGTGGGAGAATGTTCTTATGGAAGAGAACATCAATTAAATCACAGATCTAACCAGGAGAAGGTAATTGATTTCTTAATTGAGATAAATTACTTTAAGCAATACATAATAAAAGAATTTCCTGTAATAAGAAGAGATGGAGAAGGATTATTTTATTTGTTAGATTACTATGTACCTTCTAAGGGGATTGCAATTGAGTTAGATTCTGGATTTCATGATCAAATAAAGGATAAAATAAGAGATAAATATCTTAATACTCTAGGCATTAAAGTTTTAAGAATATATGATGTATTTAATTGTCTTAATGAAAATATAAAGAAAATATATGACTTTATAGAGTTATCTGAACTGAGAAATATCATATTTGACTACTCTGATATAGTAAATGATTATAAGAATTACTTATATGAAAAAAGTCTTCCTCCTTCTCCTCCTACCATAGAGGATAGAATAAATATGACTGATGAAGATTTAATTAATACTATGGTTCAGAATAAATGGAGAAAAGATGTTCTCAATCTATCTAACTTATATGACAATAATATAATTGATAGTATAAGAAAAGATAAAGAATACTTCTTATCTATAGATTTAAAGACTATATCAAAAATTAGTCCTAGAAAAGAATTAAGAGTAAGAGAATATCATCCACTTATTAATTACCTAAAGAAGATAAAAATAAATTTAAAAGTAACTTCAGAAAGAATCAAATAGTCATGAATAATAATAAAATTAGTACAGTATTTGAGAATAATTGGATTAAATTTAATTTCTTAAACGGTAGTCTTCAGGTACCTGATCTACCAGGAGGTTATGTTATAGCTTCAGGTTGTGGAAGTGGGAAAACTACTGCTATAAAACAATTAATATCTCAGAAATATAGAGAAGGAATATTATACGCTGCGGCTACAATTGAAGAATGTAATAAAATGTACGAGTTCTGTAAGGATTTAGTTCTATCCATAAATAATCCTATGATACTTGGATTAGACGATATAATAGTATTACATAGTAATTATAAATCTGAAGGAACTGATATTAACACATGGGTTAATAATCCAGAAGATATATCTAAGAAAAGAATAGTTATATGTACTCATAATAAGTTACTTAAGGAGGATTTGAGACTATTAATGAAAGTGAGGATTCCCAGTTTTACTACTGATGATTATTATGGAAGTGCTATGCTTCCTACTGTAGAAGGAGATGGAAAATTATTATATCCTAGAAGATATATCTTAATAGATGAACTTCCCACAATACAGTCAACTAAGTACGAAATAACTAAAAGTCTACTAAAAATAGTAGCTAGAAGAGTATTAGATGAAATACATGACAGTAATGGAAATCTTATATCATTCAATGGAGCTAAATTTGTAAAACCTGAAAGTTTTAGTGAGCTTAAGTTATATTATGATAATATTCCGGATAAATTAAAATTCTCATTTGGAACTGATCCTAAGAATATGAAAAAGGAGAAGTTACTTAGTATGATATATAGAAATTTTGATAGGTTTATGTCATCTAATGATGATAGATTTATAATCAGTGATAATATATCTGAAATGTTAGTTCCAGGAATGACATCTACTATACTTTTATTCGATGGAACTGGAGACTTGACATTCACTAGGGATAATTTCATGAGCAATCATATGAGATTTAATGTAGTTAATTTACAAGGAAAGAAGTATAATTCCAAAGTATCTATAGAAAAATTTGAATTTAAGACTAAAAGGTATCTAGGGAGATTAAAACCTGGTCAATTAATAGAAAATATTAATTCAATAATTGGAAATGTAAATAAATTAGAAGAATTGATACTTAGAAATAAAAAGACGTTAGTAATAACTTGGAAGTGCTTCAAAGATAATGATCAATCATCAGAAAATATTCCAGATGAATCACTACTGAATCTTGAAGACAAAGACTTATTAGAAGTAAGAGCATCAAATATAAATTTATGTAACTATTATAAGAATAAGTTACTTAAGAAGATCCATGAGGATAGATTTGATGTAATCTATTATCAATCCGGACTGGATAAAGCAACTAATCAATTTAAGGATTATGATAGTGTTATCTTCTTAGGGGAGTTTCATGTGCCTGAGTATGTAATATCAGAGTTTAGAAATACCTATAGAACTGATACTAAATCTATAAATTATCAAGCTTATCAAGTTATTCAAGCTATATGTAGGACTCATATTAGAAAACATGACGGATTAAATATTAATGTATATTTCTCAGAAGATTGGAATGATAATCTATTAAGGGGATTGAATGAATACTTTAATGGACCTTCTAATATGCTAAATATTAACAGTAATCTAAGAATAGTAGATGAATCATTGAGATTCATAAGATCAGGGTGGAAAGATTCAATTGATAAATTAATAGAATATGATCCCGAATTAAAATTAAGACTAATAAATGGAGAATTATACACTATTAATTTAACATTAAGTAAAATATATGAGATACTTCCTATGAGTGAAAAGAAGGTTAAGAAATATTATCCATTAATGAGATACCTGAAGAAATTAGGGATTGAGTTAAATATAGAGGTTGACAAAATTTATAAAAATCAATATACATCTAATAAATAAAATTTGGTAGGGGTCCTATATTTATACTTAATATTAAGTTTTCTTATAAGGCATTAAAATAGCCCCAAGCAGATTGATATGGAACCTAGGTTCCATATCATCGAAGACAATTTAAGCTTAAATTGTCTTCATATACCTAAAACCCTAAACTTCAAGCTATTCTAATTTAATAATAAAATGACTAAAAACCATAAAGGATGAAGCTCAATTACTTCATCCTTTTTATTCCTTATTCACCTCAATTCCCTAACCCCTCAAAGCCTTAAGAATGTGAAAAGAAAATTAAAATGGAAGAAAGATTTTTATTATCAATTAAAAGACTAAATATTGATATTAATTATATTCAAAAAAGTCTATTATATCTTAATTCAGAGGTATTAGCTAGAAATCAAATAAAAAATATCAATGGATATGATGATTTGAGATTATTTATAGAGTTCAGTAAATTTACTGAAGCTCAGTCTATCTATAAATTTTTCATACATCAACTTATTATTTTTATATTGATCAAACCGACTAATCATTCTATAATTAAAAAGATAAATTTTATGATTTGGAATAAATATTTGAATAAAAATTTATCGAATAGAATACATGATCTTTGTGATTATATATCATCAAATAATTTAAATAATGTAAATTTTACTAGAGTTATTGAGTTATATTTTGAACTTGAAGATTATTATTTTGAGAATGAGTATAGAAGATTAGAACTTTTAAAATATTAGAACACAACTATGAATAATAAAGTTTTATTGGAAACTAGAACTGTAATAATTAACCATATAGGTGATAGAATAATAGAAAAGTTTGAAAAGTATGTTGAATCATCAGGAGATACCAATCTTGAGATAAGGATGTATTCTTATAATCGCCTAAACCCTATACTTGAGGAATTGAAAAAATTTCCTAGTATGGATTATAAAGGAAAAGTGAATTTTCTAAAAGAAGTCAGGGATTACATAAGAGATAAGGGATTTAGATGTCAGGTCAAGTCAACTTATTATGAGTACAATTCTAATTTTATTATCATAATAGGATTAAAAAGACCTAATATATTCCAAAGATTCATTAGATTTATTTTAGCTAAGGATATATAGAGATAGGAAATTTCCTATCTCTTATTTTTTTTTATCCCTACAAAACAGCCTAAAACGCTGCCTAGAAGCCTTTTAAACCTTAAGTTTGAGTTTAAATTAAAATGAAATAATAAAATGGAAAATTGTAAAGTAAGAATATTTTTCGGAATGTCAGGAGCTTTAAAACTAACGACTATAAATTCTATGTATAGTGATTGGTTTAAAGTTTATTCTGACACGAAACCATTTTATGAGATAGATGAGAAATATTTAAATTGGAGTTCTAGATTCAATGATGGAGCATTATTAGCACATAGATTACTAACACTCGACCTAGATGGATTTCTACCAACAGATAAGAATATAGCAATAGAAAGAGGAATCTCTGATAATATATTCTGTATTCCCAACAGAGGAATACCTGGACTAGAAGATTATTCGAAGATAAAGGTTGATGAATTAGTTGAATTAGAACTTAATATAATAAATAAAAGAACTAATGGCTCTATAATTGAAAAGGAGTTATTAGTGATGGAAGATGATCTATTTGTATCAAAAAATGTATTAAATGACAAATATAGAAAATCAATCTATCCAGATCTATATACTTATAGGAGGAAACAAGATGAGTATGTAGAATTTACACAAAATTGTAATTCCATTGATAAAGTAACAGTAATTACTAATGCAATGGATTATATAAATAAACTAAAAGCCTATGGAAGATAAATTAAATAAAGGATTATTGCTCACTATAGCTATACCAGTATACAATACTAAACCTGAACTATTGAAAAGAGCTTTGCTATCAATACCTGATAGTAAATATATTGGAGTTATTGTATACGACGATGGAAGTACTGATTATGAATATAGAACTCTTATTAGGGATTGGCTAAAGAACGATCCTAATTTTAGTTTTATGAATTCTAGTAGATTTATTTTTAATAGGAGCAATGAAAATAAAGGTTTAGGTGCAGTTAGGAATACTTTAATTAGAAAGATAGACTCAGATTATGTAATGTTCCTTGACTCAGATGATGAGGTGATGACTGATAACTTTGGAGAAGTAATTACATACCTATTGGAGAACAAGGTCGACGTTATATATGGGAATATATCTTTATCTATAGGAGATAATGTAGTAGAGGAAAGGTGGTGGGATTTTGTCAAGACAAGACTAATGATCCCCTACTTTACTACATGCAACTTTTATAATCCTAAATTCTTGATGAATCATAATATTTTCTACAGTGAAGATAGAAGAGTATTTGAGGATATAATGTTTTCAGTAAGATTATTTTATGTCACTGAGATAGTTCATCAAGGTCTTAGGAGGAGATATATAGATAAATCAATATATAAATATAATCTTGAAGGATGTAGCCTAACTAGAGTAGATGAAGATACTAAAGGAAGAGTTAAAGTATTAGCCAGTGACCTTGAGTATTGGATAAATGAAATAAAGCACTTTTATATGAGAATAAAGAGTGACTCATATAGAGAACAGCTGAAACCACATTTATTTAATAGAGTACGATATGAAGTTGTAAAATTAACTGAGTATATTATGAGGTTAAATGGAGATTTCTATACGTATAAATTTTTATTAGATAACCTTAAACCTTATAAGATTGATGAAATCTTAAGTAAAGATATTTAAGCTTGTGAAAGGCAGTTAGAAATAATTGTCTTTCACTTTTCTTTTCATTTAACAATAAATTTATAAATAACTATTAGGAGATATTAACTACGTATTCATTTAATAAAATGAGTAATTACTATCGTTATTCTGAAGTAGTATTTTATAAGATTAAAATATTAAGAATTAATTAATTCAAAGGAGAAAACTTTAATGGAAGGTACTTTTAATATTAAAGTAGAGAAAAAGAGTGGAGCATTAGTTGATTTTGATGCATCCAAGATTCATGAGGCAGTAAAGAAAAGTGCTAGCAGAGTTCTGCTTACTTTCACTGACATCGACTTAAAGAATATTAGTGATGAAGTTATTAAGGTATTAAATAGTAATAACTTGATAAACTCTGATGGAGTAGTAACTGTTCCTGACATGCATAAGGCAGTTGAATTATCACTTGATAGTTTAGGATTCGAGTCAGTCGCCAAGAGCTATAGAGACTATAGAAACTATAAGGAGGATTATGTCAGGATGATGAATGTAGTGACAGATAAGATTTATCAGTTATCTAAGGAAAGTGACAAGTCAAATGCTAATACTGATTCATCATTAGTATCAACTAAAAGAAGTCTTATATATAGTGAGTTAAGCTCAGAATTATATAAGAATATGTTCTTAAATAGTGATGAACTAGAAGCTATGAACGATGGATATATTTATATCCATGATAGAGGAGCTAGACTAGATACTTTTAATTGTTGTTTAGCTGATATAGGAACTATAATGAAAGGAGGATTTACATTAGGTCCTATTGAATATACTGAGCCTAAGACAGTTAAAAGTGCAATAGCAGTTATGTCAGATTGTATCAATGTTCTGAGTAGTAATCAATATGGAGGATTATCTTTCATGATTGATGATATATTAGCTCCTTATGCAGAAAAGTCATATCATGTATACATTGATTTATATAAAGATATGATTAAAGAATGTAAAGGAGAGTATAATGAAGAACTAGCTGATAGATGGGCATATAATGAAGTTAAGAATGATATTTCTCAAGGGATACAAGGAATGGAACATACATTCAACTCCGTAGCCAGCGCGAGGGGTGATTTCCCATTTTTGTCTGCCGCCTTTGGAGTTAATAATACTAGATGGGGAAAATTAGTATCAGAATGTACATTAAAGGTAAGAATGGGAGGTCAAGGAAAACCAGGTCATAAGATGCCAGTCATGTTCCCTAAATTAATATTCTTATATGATGAGAATCTCCATGGAAAAGGGAAAGAACTAGAAGAATTATTTAATTTAGCAATTGAATGTAGTTCTAAATGTATGTATCCAGATTTTCTATCATTAAGTGGAAATGGATATGTTCCTAGTATGTATAAGAAATACGGACATGATGGAATAGTATTTCCAATGGGATGTCGCGCATTTTTAAGTCCGTGGTATCGTAATGGAGGAATTCATCCTAAGGACGATAATGACTCGGCAGTATTCATGGGAAGATTTAATATGGGAGTTGTGACTCTTAATCTGATAATGATATTAGCAAAAGCCAGAGAAGAAGGAAAGGATTTCTATGAAGTTCTTGACTATTATTTGGAAATGATTAGGAATATAAGTAAAAGAACTATAGATTATCTAGGAAAATTAAAAGCTTCCTGTAATCCTTTAGGATTTACTCAAGGAGGTTTTTATGGAGGATATTTGAAACCCGATGATAATATAGCTCCAGTTCTCAAGTCTATGACTATATCATATGGTTATTTAGGATTGAATGAATTTAATGAACTTTATAATGGAAAATCACTCAGGGAGGATGGAGAATTCCCATTAGAAGTTCTTACTTATATAAGTAATAAGATAAATGAATATAAAGAAGAAGATGAAATATTGTATGCTTTATATTCAACTCCTGCAGAATCACTATGTTCTAAGGCAGTAGAACAATTTAGGAAAAAGTATGGAGTCATTAAAAATGTTTCTGATAGATCTTATTTGTCAAATTCATTTCATTTACATGTCTCAGAAGATGTAACTCAAATTGAAAAACAAGATTTAGAGTATAGATTTTGGGATATCCCAAATGGCGGAAAAATACAATATTGCAAGTACCCAATTGAGTATAATTTAGAAGCCATTAAAACTTTAGTTCGAAGAGCCATGAAAATGGGATTATATGAAGGAGTCAATCTTGATCTAAATTATTGTGAGTGTGGTCATGAATTCTTAGATAATTCATTATCATCTTGTCCTAAATGCGGAAGTAGTAATATTGTTACTATAAATCGCATGAATGGGTTAACTATATAGCTCATTTAAAATCCATTAAATTGCGGGGAAGCCCTTAGAGTATTTACAACTAAGTATACATGGTGACATAGTATATGGCGAATAGTAACGGATTCGGTATAGTAAAATCGTAAATAATTGGGTAATCAAACGCAGCGAAATCTCTTTATTAGAAATAATAAAGGAGAGACGTTCAACGAGTATAATATGGACGTTAATATTATATTAATGAAGGTGTACTCTAATCTCATATGAAAGTATGAGTTAATATAAATGATTTAAGTTATACAAGACTCCCTGGAGGAAAAGATACTAGATATCATAAAGGGAAACTTGATGAAATTAAGGATAGGAAAAGCATGTAATTATGATCAATCCAGAAGAATTTAATGAAAATTATTATAGAAAGATGGGTTCAGGGAGGACTTATCAATATTATATACCTGAACTAAATAAATGGGTCAGTTCAGGATCATTAAATAAAGTTCTTAGGAGGGAGTTAAATACCACACAAAAAGATTGGTATGATTCTCATTTTCTACCTAGAGATGATAATGGAAATATAATTCCTAGGATATGTGAGCTTGAAGGGTGCAATAATGAAGCTAAATGGAGAGGAATTGGACTTTATGCATATGGTAAGTATTGTTGTACTGAACATTCTTATAAAGGGAAAGGATCCAAGATAAGTAAATCATTAGAATCATCAAAAGAAAGAAGGTCTAATAAAATGAAAGAACTAAGATCTGATAAATCTTCCAAATATAATACCAAAGAATATAAGGACGCTACTAGAAGCAGATTTATAAATATGTGGAAAGATCCTAATTCTAAAGTTAATTCTATTGAGTATAAGATGAAACAAAGTGAATCTCAAAAGAGAACTCACAATTCTCCTGAGATGAAAAGATTGCATAGCAAGATAGCTAAAGAATGTGCTACCCCAGAGAAGAGAAGAAAGAATTCAAATGCATCTAAAAAGTTATGGAAAGATAAATCTTATATAGATAAACAAAGAATATCAGGGAATTTCTTTGTAAATGAATATAATTTTAAGTCAAGATCTAATATATCTAGAAGGTTATTTCAGAGAATAAAAGAGATAATACCTATATATTCAGAGGAAGAGTATATAGTAAGCACAGGATCCTCAGTATCTGATATTCGTTCATTCAGAAAATTAGATTTCTACATCCCATCACTAAATAAATGGATAGAATTTAATGGTGATTACTGGCATAGGAATCCTAAGTGTGCATCTTTATTTAGGTTAGATCCTATATCTGCATCTAATTCTTGGCATAATGATAGAGTGAGAATTAAATCTATATCTAATGTAATAGGAACTAAACCTCTAGTAATATGGGAATCAGATTATATAAGTGATCCAGATAAAATTTTAAATAAATGTATAGATTATATCCTAAATAAAGAATAAAGTATGGTAACGCTAGTAAAAGATTATCCATTACACAAGAGGTTAATACATGGTTTATTACCAGCACTCTTAATACATTTGAGCATAGGAAGTGTATATTCATGGACTATGTTGGTAGATAAAATATCCTCAACATTGAATTGTAGCTCAGGATTAACTCAATGGGCATTTAGTTTAGCTATATTCTTTCTAGGAATTTCTGCCGCTTTTGGTGGAAGATTATCAGAAAGAAACTTGACTATGTCTGCAGCATCCTCAACTATTATGTTCATATCTGGATTAATAGTTACAGGTCTTGGTCTAACTATAGGATCTATATTTGTTACCTTACTAGGATATGGATGTATAATGGGAATCGGCTTAGGAATAGGATATATAACTCCTATCAAGAATGTTATGACTTGGTTTCCTAAGTCGAGTGGTTTGGCAATAGGATCTACAATCTTAGGATTTGGATTATCTAGTTCAATAGCATCTTGGATAATTAATTCTATGTTAGATTATTCAGCTAATATAATATTATTTGTCCTAGCTTCAATATATGTTATACCAATGTTTTTAGGAACTGTATTAATAAAAAGACCTGACGATTTTGTAGATAGAGAGAAAAAGTTCACTTCTATCTTTAATCTGAGGGAGATAAGATCACTTCCTTTTGTTTTAATATGGTTCATAATGTTACTGAGTATATCATCAGGTCTAGCTCTTATAGGAAATGCTAACCAAATAATGGCTAAATTTACAGTCTTAAAGGTAGATACCATATTAATTATACTAATACTAATGGGTTTATTTAATGGATTAGGAAGATTAATAGTATCTAGTGCTACGGATAGACTGAAAATTAAGTCTAAAATTTACTATTCTATAATGGGATTTCCTATATTATTCATACTAGTCCATTTCTATGTTCCAGATACTATACCTAAGATCCTATTAGTTTCTTCTTTCATGTATGGAGCAGCTTTTAGTTGTCTTCCTATTATACTTAGAGAGAAGTTTGGAATTAATAATCTAAGTGTAATACATGGACTGGAGTTGACTGCATGGGCAGTTGCTGGTCTAATAGGAAATAGATCAGGAGATTATCTTCTTACAGAATATGGAATAGAAACTTTACTAGGTGTCTTGTTATCACTATATTCGTTAGGATTTATTCTTACTTATATTTTGATCAAAACTAATTATAAGAACTAGATAAATTGATAAGCTATGAATTATCACACTATTAAAGATTGTGACTTATTAAATGGAATAGGATTAAGAGTTGTGTTGTTTGTAAGTGGATGTTCTCATCACTGTAATCAATGTCATAATCCAGAGACTTGGGATAAAAATTCAGGTATATTGTTTGACAAAGATGCTATGAATGAGTTAATATCCTGTTTAGATAATGATTATATTAATGGTCTTACTTTATCAGGAGGTGATCCAATGTTTCCTGGTAATAGAAAAGAAGTATTAGATATAATAAAAACTGTAAAGTCAGAACTCCCTGATAAAACTATATGGATGTACTCAGGATATACTTATGAATATCTGAGGTCTCTTGATGATGAAACTAAGGAGATACTTAATAACATTGATGTTTTAGTTGATGGTCCATTCGTCCTTAAACTAAAGGATGATAATGCTCATTATAGAGGATCTAGTAATCAACGATTAATAAATGTCCCTGAATCTCTTAGATCTAATTCAGTAATTTTATTTAATGATATTTAATCAGATATATTAGATCTATGAAAGATGCAATTATTAAGCTAGCCAAAAGATTACTAAAACTTAAATTTTATGAGTCTGCAATATGTAAGGAAGATGTATATGATTGTAGGAATGGAGGAATAAAAGTTAACTCTTATTCTAAGTCAATATATTCAAAGGAGAATTTAATAGATGATAAATATTTTCATTTAATTAAATTAGGAACTGAATTTGATGATTTCAATAGAATAGAATCTGATATTGAATATATTGATGAAAGGGATGCGTTAAATAAATTAATAGAATCCTTATTGTCTTATATAGAGAAAAGAGTTGATTCTTCTAATCTCAAAATATTTAAGATTAGTAATCAATATTTAGGGATATTTGAATTTACGGTCCTCAATAATAAATATGAAACTAAGAGCAAAGAGGATGATATATTATTATGTAAGTTCTCAGTTTTATATGAATCTTTTAAACTAATAAATAAAATGGAAAATGAATATAATAAAAAATCCAAGAAGCAGGATATGCTCAATATTGTATCTATGGAGCTCTAGTGAACATATAGAAAATTATATACTTTCACTGAATAAAGTATCTGATGTTTATGTAATAATAAATAGAGATTTCAAGAGAAAAATCAATATTGATTCTTATTGTAGTCTTTTAGGAATATATGGATATGAGATAGATAATAATAAATTAGAAATATTTAATAGAACTGAGAAGTTCATGGATACCATGAAGTATCTGATAGAAATAGTCAAGTTTTATTCGATGTTTGTCTTAGATTTTGATAAGATATCTCTTCCAAAGAATATTGATTGTATAGATAAAATATATATGGTTCAGTTAGGATGCTCAGTATTTAAGTCAGATATTATAAGTCATTCATATAGAGAAAAGTTATACTCTAAGGAAGATACCTTCTCTATATTTGATATATTTAAGAAGAAGAGTAATACAGGAGTTAACATAACTCATAGGACTTATTCTAATATGATACTTTCACTGAATGACGTAGTGAGTATTCTTAAATATATTGAATTAGATAAAGAATACTATGATACTTTCTTAGATACATATGCATTTGACTTTTTACCCAGTATATTTGAAAAATTAGATATTAAATATATTAATTCTAAAATTGAGGAGGTAAAACTATGAGTGATGTTCATCCTAGTATTAGGTTAAGAAATAACATGAGGAAGTTTGTAACAAGATACATGATAGATTTAGTTGAAAACTCCTCATTGATAGATGTAAGAAAAGGTCAGTCTGATAATTTAAAAGAATACATATTTTCTATAGTAGATAAAAGTATCTATTTGAAAGGGATAGGAGGATTAGTAGTTAGTTACAATCCAGATCTATCTGAAACTGATAAGTATCTTAAGAGAGGTCTTAGAGTGTTTAAAAAGTCAATTAGAGATAAGCTTGAAGAAAGTTTATCTTTACTCCCAATAGATACTGAACCTGATTATGATCTTATGAATTAAATAATAAATTAATTAGCCTTGCTTGAGAAAGTGAGGCTAATTTCTTTTTTTTTCTTATTTTCACTTACCTCACACCCTCAAACCCTTAATTATGAATTAAAATTAAATAAAATATGAATTCAAAAAAGTTCAGTATAATTAAGAATAAAAAGAATATTATAATAACTGATAAATACGGATATTCATTAAAATTTATAGTTGATACAGAAGAAATATTCTGTGGGAATTGTGATATAGAGTTGGATTCAGACATATGTAAACAATTGAAATCTAAAAATATCTGTAGTCTTGGAGTCCTTAAATTAAATAGTTCTAACCTAAAAGAGTTAGTTGAATTAAATAAGAGAACATTTATTCTGAACGAAATAATTGATTACAATGCTAGGGATTGTAGTAAATGTGCTTTATTTAATAATGGTATATCTTCAATATCTTGTGGAAAAGATCAGGAGTACGAAGATACTAAGTCGATATTGTACTCTGTTAAATGTTCCAATAACGCAGAAACAAGACTTATATACCTTAAAGTTAATTGTAATGGACTTAGTGAAATATTAAATTCAGCAATATGTCAGGCATGCATATTCCATAAGGATGATTTATCATGCTATTCAGATAAATATCACTACTGTATGAAGAAAGAAATACAAGATAAATTGATTGAATCAACTATTCAATATGAAGGTAGAGAGTGAGAGAGTTTATATTCAAACTGGGAATAATATAAATTACCCAAAAGAAACTAAGATGTATAATCCCGACGAAATAGGATCAAAAATACCAGAATGGCTTAGTGATAGACTAAGGTGTACTGGAGTAACTGATTCTGGAGATGTATGTATTAAAGTATCTAGAACTAATAAGTCAAGAGAGTATTTTTTAGCTGATGGTATTCACACAATAAATGTTCCGTTTGGATCAGTAATAATATTGAATAAGCTGGGGAATTTATCTCATTTAACATTAACTCAATTTAACATATTATATAAAGAGAAGAAACCATCATTAATTCAAAGAATATTAAATATATTTAAATGAAAGAGGTTCCTGAACCCTTTAAGACCTTAACGCTGAAGAAATTACTAATGATTATTTCTTCATCCAAATGCATGAATCTTATTTTATATAAAACAATTAAACTAGCTAACATACGAGGAGACTATCTTCGTATTGGCTAGTTATTTTTTTACCTGAATTAATAATTAAATATGATAAATACTATGTTAGAAAATTGTGGATTATTCCTATCTATATTGTCAGGATCTGCACTAATTGTATTAATGATCAAATGCATGTTACTTGTTATTAGATCGTTTAGAGAAGGTCTTGAAGAGATCCCAAGAGACTCAGATTCTATGATAAAATTAAAAAGTGCGATATTTTATTGTTTTGGTTTTTCTATAACTTTTTGGTTATTAGATATAGATCCAGTATTAAAATCAATAGCGAGCTTGGCTGTAGGTGTAACAGCTACTATAATAATGTCTTCATTATGTCCTAAGATATGTGGAGGATTATTACATTTTCTTAATTTTATTAAAAGAAATATGAGATCTTAATTAAAGAACTTATAAAAAGAGTTCATAAGCTCTTCTGAGAGCTCAATAGCCTTAATAATGTAATTTAAAATTTAACTAAATAGATACATAAGAATTATGTATCTATATAAAGAATTATAAGTATTGAAAATAAAAGTTAAATTTAGCATTAAGTATAAACTATTTAAAATTAAAAATTATGATTGATTTATCAAAGAAATTATACTGGATCATAAAAGAGAACGAGGTTCCTTATGGAATTATTAAATTTAGTCTGACTAATAAGATTGATGATTTAGTTAAAGAAAAGATTTTATCATTAAAATTAGGATGTACGATATATGACTATAATATAGATGTTAGGAAAGGAACTGATACTACTTCAATTGAATCAGTATTGAGAGAAAATGGATATATAAAGGAACCTGATGATAATAAAGTCAGATATCTTATAACTGACTCTTCAGTGATGGTTGTTACTAGAGTTGAAAATAAGGATAGTGAAACTGGTTTTTGTAATCGTCTACCTTTAGTAACGTTATCCGAGATAAAATCTATATTATCTAAGTATGATGGATTTAAAATTATATATTATGAAGATAAGAATAATACATCATATCCATGTTCAGTTGGATTTATATGTAATATAGATGATATTGATAAAGTAAATGAAGTATTTGACTTAATTAAATCAATCATAAACTATGGATAAAGAACAATTATTAAAGAAACATGCATTTGGATTAGAATGTGCTAGAAAGTATTGGGTACTTAGTCAACCTACAGGAATATCAGATGTCGAATTTGATAGGCTTGAATTGGAGGCTAGACTTGATGGTTTAGAACTGAGGGATGAAGTTTTTAAGGAATTAGTAGGAACTAGATCACCCAATGCTGACTATATAACTCCAGTGGGGAAGATAAAAGCTAAAGGAAAATTATATGATTCACTGAAAGAATTTATAAATTCCTGGACTGGAGGAAAATTATTATGGTCTCCTAAGTATGATGGATCAAGTATAGTAGCTTACTTTAATGAAGACGGTGAGTGTAATAGAGTAGTTACTGCAGGAGGAACGAATAGATCAGGTGAAGGTATAGATCAAACTTGGAAGTTGAGAAAATACTTTCCAAAGTTGAATCCTGATTATAGAATAATGGCAATTCAATGCGAATGTTTAGTTGATCTTAATGATTATTTTGATAGAGCTAGACAAAAAGCAAATGGATTAGTTAACAGCAAAGATATGGAGGATGAAGTTGAAAGACTTATATGTATAAGAGGATTTCGATATTTCATAACTCCAGATAGTTCATTTAATACGTCTGAAGTAAACTATCATGATGTATTGGATGAAGATATTATTCCTAGGGTATCTAATAGTTATGGAATAAAGTTT
>OGIH01000769.1_pt1 | contig 21404 bp, 16 predicted proteins | sample 1571721 | NCBI WGS metagenome assembly OGIH01 (sample SAMEA2582068, study PRJEB24529) | metagenome | biome: Human gut stool | place: China | collected 2011
AGGAAGTCTACGAACCGTTCCTCATCAAGGAAGGGTTCCTCAAACGCACGCCCCGGGGGCGTGAAGCCACCGAACTGGCCTACCGGCACTTGGGGTTCACCCCACCCGGCAACCCCGAAACCCTGCTGTTTTGAGGCATCCGCCCGAACCGGCCGGCAGCCGTCACCGCCGCACTCCCCGATTCCGAACCAGACATTTTTAAAATATGACCCGCATTCGTCCATCCCTGCTCACGTGCTGTTGCACCGCATCGCTGTTACTGGCTTCTGGCAGAGCCACGCAACTCAGGGCGGAGACGCCCGGGGCGGAACCCGCGGTACAGGAAGCGCCTTGCGCTGCATTGGGCGGCCCGTTCGCCGCCATACCCGGGGAAACGGCACCATCGGCCGGGAAGCAGGTCGCGCAGCGGGGCAGGGCGCAGTCCCTCCGGGCGCAGCACCTCGCCCCGCGCAACCGTCCGCAGCACACGTTATTTGCCAACGCGGCGTATACGGCCGTCATCTCGACGCTTTACCTGGCCGAAAGCTCTTCCGGCTCGCTGAACGAAGGCTACGACATCAGTGCCGGGTACAACTGGACGTCGCGCCGGGGCTTCGGCGCCGGAATCGTCTACTCGGGCGGATTCATCTCGGCCGAACGCAACGGGATCCGGCGCACGAGCCGTATCCACTACATCGCGCCGGAGTTCGTCGCCCGGCAGCGGGCCGGGCGCAGATGGCTCTTCCGGGAAAGCGCGGGCATCGGCTACGGCCGCTACATCCGCAGCTACGGCGATACATCGGGCAGCAGGGGCGGCGTAGGCATCCATGAATCGGCCTCGGTGGAGTTCATGCTGGGACGCCACATCGGCCTGGGTGCGGGGATCAGCGGGCAATGGCTGATCGTCGACTCGCCGGACGTGGACGACGGCGCCGAACTGAGCCTGTTCGGCATCTTCCGCTTCCAGTTCGGGGGAGGGTTGCGGGTTTATTTTTAACTCCGCCCCGTACGATGCCCGCTCCGGGACGGAAGGGCGCAATAATTGCAGGTTTTTTCACGTTGTGTCTTGTAGACACAAGCAAAACAGTTAGGATAATGAGAAAAGGTAAAATGGATCAGGAGGCTCTGCGCTATCACAGCGAAGGCCGCCCAGGGAAAATCGCGGTCGTACCGACGAAGCCCTATCACACGCAGCACGACCTGTCGCTGGCCTATTCGCCCGGCGTCGCAGCTCCGTGCCGCGAAATCGAAGCTAACCCCGAAGAGGTTTACCGTTACACGAACAAAGGCAATCTGGTAGCAGTCATTTCGAACGGCACGGCCGTTTTGGGACTGGGCAATATCGGAGCTCTGGCAGGCAAGCCCGTCATGGAAGGTAAAAGCATGCTCTTCAAAACTTACGCCGACATCGACGCCTTCGACATCGAAGTCGACGAAACCGATCCCGAGGCATTCATCCGCACGGTGAAAGCGATAGCCCCGACATTCGGGGGCATCAACCTCGAGGACATCAAAGCCCCGGAATGCTTCGAAATCGACCGGAGGCTGAGCGAAGAACTGGATATTCCCGTGATGCACGACGACCAGCACGGCACGGCCGTCATCTCGACCGCCGCGATGCTCAATGCCGTAAAGATCGCCGGCAAGACGCTCGACAAACTCCGCGTGGTGGTCAACGGCGCCGGGGCCGCGGCCATCGCCTGCGCACGGCTGTTCATCGCCGTAGGCGTCCGCCGCGAGAACATGGTCTTCTGCGACAGCCGCGGCGTGGTCACGACTTACCGTACGGACATCAACGAGATAAAACGCGAATTCGCGACCACGCGCCGCATCACCACGCTGGCCGAGGCGCTGCACGACGCCGACCTCTTTCTCGGGGTCTCGACAGCCGACGTGCTGACGCCCGAAATGCTGCGCACGATGTCGACCGACCCGATCGTCATGGCGCTCGCCAACCCCGACCCCGAGATCGCCTACGACAAAGCCGTCGTATCGCGTCCGGACATCATCTTCGCCACGGGGCGCTCGGACTACCCCAACCAGGTCAACAACGTGCTGGGCTTCCCCTACATTTTCCGCGGGGCGCTCGATGTCCGGGCCACGAAAATCAACGAAGCGATGAAACTCGCCGCGGCACATGCGCTCGCCGAGCTGGCCCAGGAACCGGTACCGACAATGGTGCTGCGGGCCTATGCGCTCGAAAAACTCGAATTCGGCCGCGACTACCTGATTCCCAAGCCGTTCGACCCGAGGCTGCTATGTACCGTAGCGCCCGCCGTGGCACGCGCCGCGATCGAATCGGGCGTCGCACGGCAGCCCATCGCCGATTGGGACGCCTATATCGAAAAACTCCGGACGCTGACCGAGGTATAGTCCCGGAAGGGTATCGTGCAATAAAAACACCCGGCCGAAAGCCGGGTGTTTTTATTGCACGATAATGCCTGTACCGACCGGGTCACGCAAACAGCGCCGCAAACTCGTCGTGCGACATCCGGCGCACGTCGCAGTCGCCGATGCCTACCGGCACCACGATACGCAGCATACCGTCTTCGTTCTTCTTGTCCTTGTCCACCTCCTTGAGCAGCCGTTTCACATCGACGGGCGGCGTGAGGTCGAACCCCAGTTTTTTCAGCACCCCGGCGATCCGGTCGCGGTCTTCCGCCGTCAGTACGCCGAGCTTCACCGAGGCATCGGCGATCAGCGCCGTGCCCACCGCCACGGCCTCGCCGTGGTTCAGGCGGTTGGTACACTTCTCGATGGCGTGCGCCAGCGTATGCCCGAGGTTGAGCTTGCGGCGGTCGCCCGACTCGCGCTCGTCGCGTTCGACGATATCTGCCTTCACGCGGATCGACGCCGAAACGGCATCCGTAAGCAGGTCGGTATTGGAACGCAGGTCGTCGAAGGTCGTGGCTTCGATCCGCGCGAAGAGGTCGGCATCGGCGATGATGGCCGCCTTGACGACTTCGGCCAGCCCGGCGCGGAACTCCCGGTCGGAGAGCGTGCGCAGCATCCCGGGGTCGCAGACCACGAACCGGGGCTGCGAAAACGTCCCCGCCATATTCTTGTATCCGTCGACATTCACGCCGTTCTTGCCGCCCACGCTGGCGTCGACCTGCCCCAGCAGGGTCGTCGAGACGAAGCCGAAATCGAGGCCGCGCATGTAGGTCGCGGCGGCGAAACCCGTCACGTCGGTCACGATACCGCCCCCGATCCCCAGCACGAAAGTCGACCGGTCGACGCCCAGTTCGATGAAGCGGCGGTAGATCGATTCGACGGTTTGCAGGGTCTTTATACTCTCCCCGAGGCCGATCAGCACCGTATCGTAAGGAGCCAGCATCGGGTGGTAGAGCCGGTCTATCGTGGCATCGGATACGACGACCACGCGTCCCTCGGGCAGTACTCCCGGCAGGATGTCGGACGTGGGCCCGATATAAATCCCGCTCTGCTGCCGGACGTTGAAGGTGGGTTCCATAATATTAAACATTTTTAATAAGACAACAAATTTAGTATATTTTCCCGAGAAATTGTTACCTTTGCACCACAAATTCTTTTCACATGCAAAAACTACGCAATATTGCAATTATTGCACACGTGGATCACGGCAAGACCACGCTCGTAGACAAGATGATCCTGGCCGGCAACATCCTGCGCGACAACGCCAAGCAAACCGGCGAGCTGATCCTCGACAACAACGACCTCGAACGCGAACGCGGTATCACGATCCTCTCGAAGAACGTCTCGGTAATTTACAAGGATTATAAAATCAACATCATCGACACCCCGGGCCACGCCGACTTCGGCGGCGAGGTCGAGCGCGTGCTGAACATGTGCGACGGCGTACTGCTGCTGGTCGACGCCTTCGAAGGCACCATGCCCCAGACCCGCTTCGTGCTGCAAAAGGCGCTGGCGCTGGGCAAGAAGCCCATCGTGGTCATCAACAAGGTCGACAAGCCCAACTGCCGTCCCGAAGTGGTCAACGAACAGGTTTTCGACCTGATGTTCACGCTCGACGCCACCGAGGAGCAGCTCGACTACAAGACCATCTACGGCTCGGCCAAGCAGGGCTGGATGTCGCACAAATGGAACGAGCCGACCGACTCGCTCGTCCCGCTGCTGGACGCCATCATCGACGAGATACCCGAACCGGCCGTGGTAGAAGGCACGCCCCAGATGCTCATCACCTCGCTCGAATACTCCTCCTACACGGGGCGTATCGCCGTGGGCAAGGTGACGCGCGGCTCGCTCCGGGCGGGACAGAACGTCACGCTGGCCAAGCGCGACGGTGCAACGATGCAGAAGACCAGGATCAAAGACCTGATGGTCTTCGAAGGTCTCGGCAAAAAGAAGGTCGACGAAGTGCCGTGCGGCGAGATTTGCGCCATCCTGGGCATCGAAGGGTTCGAGATCGGCGACACGATATGCGACTACGAGAACCCCGAACCGCTGCCCCCCATCGCCATCGACGAACCGACGATGTCGATGCTCTTCACGATCAACAACTCGCCGTTTTTCGGCAAGGACGGCAAATACGTCACCTCGCGCCACATCAAGGAGCGCCTCGACCGCGAACTGGAGAAGAACCTCGCGCTGCGCGTGACGCCCGGCCCCTCGGCCGACAGTTTCAACGTATTCGGCCGCGGCGTATTGCACCTCTCGGTGCTGATCGAGACCATGCGCCGCGAAGGATACGAATTGCAGGTCGGACAGCCCCGCGTGATCGTCAAGGAGATCGACGGCAAGAAATGCGAACCGGTCGAGGAACTGACCGTCGACTGCCCCGAAACCTGCTCGGGCACGGTGATCGAACTGGCCACCAAACGCAAAGGCACGCTCAGGAACATGACGTCGAACGGCGACCGCGTGCGGCTGGAGTTCGACATCCCCTCGCGCGGCATCATCGGCCTGCGGTCGAACATGCTCACGGCAACGGCCGGCGAGGCGATCATGACGCATCGCCTGAAGGATTTCGAACCGTGGGTCGGCGAAATCGAGATGCGCACCAACGGCTCGATCATCTCGGGCGAAACGGGTACGCCTATTCGAGCGACAAGTTGCAGGACCGCGGCCGCTTCTTCATCAGCCCGATGGAGCAGGTCTACGCCGGACAGGTCATCGGCGAGCACACGCGCCAGAACGACATCACGGTCAACGTCACCAAGGCCAAGCAGCTCACCAACATGCGCGCTTCGGGGTCGGATGACAAAACCTCGATCGCCCCGCCGAAGGTCTTTACGCTCGAAGAGGCGTTGGAATACATCCAGGCGGACGAATACGTCGAAGTTACGCCCCACGCCATGCGCCTGCGCAAGATATTGCTGCACGAGGTAGACCGCAAACGCGCTTCGAAGTAAACGGCCGCCGCATAACGCATAAACCGAACCCGGAAAATGGATCATTTCACCTTATCGCTGGCCGTCGGCGCCGTCGCAGGGACGCTGGACATCATCCCGATGATTTTCCAGCGGTTGCCGATGCGTTCGTGCCTGTCGGCATTCTTCATCTATTTCTTTGCGGCCGTCATCGTCTTTTACAGCGACTTGCCCTACCTGCCTTGGTGGGCGGACGGCATGGCCGTCACGCTGATGCTGATGATCCCCGTGCTCTTCACCTTCTCGGGCAGGGAACGCAAAGCCATCCCGGTGGTGCTGTTCAACGCGCTGCTGTTCGGGTTCCTGATCAGCGCCGCGGAAAAATACCTGGCCTGAGGCATCCGTTTTTTCACCTATCACATGCAGTATCAGGCAATTTCTCCGTTTATAGAAAAGAACGCAAACGGAAAGGGACAGACATGAAAAGATATATACTGACACTCCTGCTGGCGGCCTTCGCATGCACGGCATGCGATAAAGACGACGAATATGAAATCCGCGAATGGACGGTCGCCTCGCAACTGGGAATCGCCCACGGGGCGAGTACGTTGCAGCCCGTACTGCTCGTCAAGGCCAACGACGACACGTCGTGGCGCGCCGTATATCAGGGCATCGAGGGATTCGACTTCGAGGCGGGTTACGAATACCGGCTCCGCATAAAGGCCGAACAACTGCCCGACACGCCCCAGGACGGCTCTTCGATCCGCTACACCCTGCTGGAGCAAATTTCGAAGACCCCGGCGACCTCGGTCATCCCCGACCAGTTCTTCCCGGTCTTCACGATGGAGGTCGCCCCGCAGCCGATGAATTACCGGGGACAGCGATTCCTGGGCGTACGGTTCCCCGAGTCCGGACTGAACGAATGGCAGCCGTGGCCGTTCCGCATCGAAGGGTTCGAATACGAACCGGGATACGTCTACCGGCTCCGCATCGGGACTTCGGTAATCCCGGCTCCGGACAGCCCCGAGGGCTATTACACCGTCTGCTACTCGATGCTCGACATGGACAGGCAGCCTGCAGAGGATTAAAATGCGGAGAAACGTCCTGAAAACAAAAACGACCCTTTCGGGTCGTTTTTTCATGGCAGGCAAACGGTCTCTCCCCGCGGAGCCCCGCCTCCGGACGTTGCCGTCCCGCGGCCGGAGTTATTCCCCTTCGGGGTCTTCCTGCACCGGCACCCCCTTTTTCAGGGTGGCGAACGAAAGGATATGCCACGTCACGCCAATGGCGACGGCAAGCAAGGCCGCCTGCGCCCACCACCAGGCGGTAAGCAGCGCGAAAATGCAGTAAAGCATCGTCCCCCACATGAGCGTCAGGGAAATGATCTTGGCACGGAGCGGTATGGCGCGATTTTCGCGGAAGTTCCGTACATACTCGCCGAAACAGGGGTGTGCGAGCAGCCAACCGTAAAGCCGGGGCGAAGAACGCACCCAAAGGGCCGCCGATAGCAACAGGAACGGCGTGGTAGGCAGCAGGGGGACGAATATGCCGACGATGCCCAGCACGCACGAGATGCATCCCAATACGACGAGAAGAATTTTCATGGGGCAAAAATAGCACAAATTCGGGAGCCGGAAGCACGGCGACGGTTATTTTTCCTTATATTTGTAGAATAGAAACCGTATACGATACAAAACCAAAATACGATGAATAAAATAGGTATTGCCAGCGACCACGCAGGCTATGAAATGAAAGAATTCCTGGTAGGTTACCTCGACGCCATGGGTTACGAGGTGCTCGATTTCGGCACGCATTCGCCCGACAGCGTCGACTATGCAGACTTCGCGCATCCGCTGGCCGAGGCGATCGAAAACGGCGAACTGGAACGCGGCATCGCCCTCTGCGGCTCGGGCGAAGGGATGACGATGACCCTCAACAAGCACCAGGGCATCCGCGCCGGCCTGGCCTGGGAGCCCGAAATCGCGTCGCTCATCCGCCGCCACAACAACGCCAACATCATCGTCTTCCCGGCGCGCTTCATCTCCAACGACGAAGCCGTGGCGATGCTCGACGCCTATTTCTCTGCCCAGTTCGAAGGCGGACGCCACGAACACCGCATCGAAAAGATGGCGATCCCTTGCGGCGCAGCCGGGGATGCGGCAAAATAAGGGACAAAACCTGCGGGCGCGGATTATTCCGCGCCCGTCGCATGCCAGGTCGGGCAATGACCGGTCCCAAACATCCCCGACGGATAAAGGAAATCGTATGTCCCGACTGCGGGCGCACGGTCAGTACGGCTTATTGCCCGTACTGCGGACAGCGTTGCGGCACGGCACCCCTCCCGGGGCACAGCTCCCGGGAAGCAGCATAACAAAACGAACATGCCCAAACACCAACTCTGCCGCAACTGCGGCTACGAAATCGACCATAATTACTGTCCGGCATGCGGACAACGCACGACGACCGACCGGCTGACCTGGGCGTCGCTGGCGGAGAGCGTCAGCTCGACCTTCATCGGCGACGAAGCGTACGGCCTGCGGGGCATCAACATGCGCAAGGGCGCCGTGATGACATGGCTGGCGATCCTGACACACCCCTATGCCTCGGTCTCGGAGTTCATCCTGGGGCACCGCCGCAAATATTTCAACCCGGTGGCGATCCTGCTCATGCTCTCCACTTTCTACGCCGTCGTGTTCGCCCTCGTGGGCAAGGAGTTCACCCCTACGGCCCGGGCCGACTCCCCTCTGTTCCGATGGCTTATCTGCTCCTACTACGACTACGCCACGCTGCACCCGGCGGCCAACATGCTGCTGATGCTGCCGTTCTATGCACTGGCGATGAAAACCGTGTTCCGCAGGCGCTCCGACCTCAAATATGTGGAATACCTCTACATAGGCATCTTTCTGTCGGTGTTCGAAATCACGCTGATGATCCTCGCACTGCCTGCCGAACTGTTCATCCCGTGGTACAGCTCCTTCTACATGCAGATGCTGCCCGTCTTCATCTATACGGGATTCGTATTCCGGAAACTGTTCGGGCTGAAGAAGAAAGGCGCCGTCCTGCGCACGCTGCTGGTCGACATGCTGCAATATGTCTATGCCTTTTTCGCAGCCCTGGGCTTGTTGACGCTGTCGCTGGGCATCTATTATCTGGTCGCCCCCGAAAAATTCAAGGAGGAGCTCAATATCCTCGACAGGAATGCGAAGAGCGGACAGACCGAAAGATTGTACCAAGGAGAAGGTGCGCTGAACGACATCCTGAACGGGATCATGGATGTGGTCTACCGGGAGGACGAAACGGATAAAAGCTCCGGAAAGGACGGGAAGGACACCGCAGGCACAAGAGATGAACCACAAAAAGATGTCCCGGAAAACAGACCGGAAACGGGAAAAACCGCAGCAGCCGGGGACAATCCCCCTGCGGGAAACACCGCAGGTCGTCAGGGCGGCGGGAAGACCTTGCCTGGAAAGTAAGTTGCGGGGAGCACCCCGAAGCGGCGATGCGGCAAAGCGGTAGCCCGGGAAAGCGGCGAATTGCTAAACGCGCGCAAGCTCAGACGGGCCCCGGGATGAAGGAAAACCGAGATGCGGAAAAGGGCGGAAAACCAAGCTAACAAAGGGGTTGTCCCTCGCTACAACATATAGACAAAGGGGGTCTGCAGCCGCAGGCTCCCTGCTTTTTGCGCATCGTCGAAAAGTCCGAACACGGCCGAGCCGCTGCCCGACATCGAGGCATAGACCGCTCCGGCCGCAAGCAGGCTGTCACGGGCTTCGCGGATGGCAGGATGCGCCGCGAAGATATGCGGTTCGAAATCGTTGGTCACCAAACCCTGCCACTCCGCCACAGGCCGCCGCAAGCGCTCCGCGAGGGGCACTTCGGGCACATGCGGACGTACCCCTGCGTAAGCCTCGCGCGTCGAAACGCCCACGTCGGGTTTTACGACAACGAGCGTCATTCCCGCCAGGCAGAGCGGGTAAGGCTCCATGATCTCGCCCCTCCCGGTGCAAAGCTGCGGGGTATTGCGCACGAAAAAAGCCGTGTCGCTACCCAGCTCGGCGGCAAGGGCGACCAGCTCCGCCTCGGCAAGCCGCAGGCCGAAAAGCCCGTCGAGCGCCAGCAGTACGGCGGTGCCGTCGGACGAACCGCCCCCGAGCCCGGCACCGAAAGGCACCCGTTTGTCGAGGCGTATCTCCACGCCGTCCACGCCGTAGCGCTCCCGCATCAGCTGGAATGCCTTGACGCAGATGTTCTCCCCGGGGGCGCAATCCACCGCCAGCCCTTCGGAGAGGAACCGCACGCCGGGCACGGCCGTGCGCGTCACCCCGACCACGTCGTACAGTCCCCGCACGGGGAACATCACGGTCGACAACTCGTGGTAGCCGTCCTCACGGCGGCGCAGGACATCCAGCCCCAGATTTATTTTGCAGTTTGCATGCAGGATCATACGGCAAAGATATAAAATTTGTACTTTTGCGGTATGAAATTCCGCACCGAAATCGACATTGCGCCCCTCGGGGTGAAAATCGGATACGGGAACCGCATCCTGGCCCTCGGTTCCTGCTTCGCCGAACACATCGCGAGACGGCTCGCCGAAGCCCGGTTCCGCATCGTCACAAACCCCACGGGCATCCTGTTCAACCCGCTCTCCATCGCCGCCGCGCTGCGCAGCTATGCGGACGAGGCGCCCGTACAGCATTCCGAGCTGGACTTCGACGGCGAACTGTGGTTCCACTACGGGTTCCACGGCTCTCTTTCGGCCGCGTCGCCCGACGAGGCGCTGGCTGCGATGAACGCCGCCCGCAAGGCAGGTGCCGAAGCCCTGCGCCGTGCCGACCGGGTATTGCTGACCCTGGGCACGGCATGGGTCTACGAACACAACGGGCAGGTGGTGGCCAACTGCCACCGGCAGCCCGCGACCGAATTCGTACGGCGCAGGCTGGGCGTCGCGGAGATCACCGGGGCATTTTCAGCCCTGCTCGCAGGGCCGCTCGCAGGGAAAGAGGTCATCCTCACAGTCAGCCCCGTGCGGCACCTCGGCGACGGGCTGGAAGGCAACGCCGTAAGCAAGGCCACGCTCCGCCTGGCGGCCGAAGAGCTGGCCGCGGCGCACGCCGCCGTCCACTACTTCCCGGCCTACGAAGTGCTCAACGACGACCTGCGCGACTACCGTTTCTACGCCGATGACCTGGTGCACCCCTCGGCGCAGGCCATACAATACGTCTGGGAAAAATTCATCCCCGCAGTGCTCTCGGACGAGGCACGACGCCTGCTCCCCGACGTGCGGCACATCGTCGTCGCGGCGGCGCACCGTCCCCGCAACCCCCGCAGCGAGGCCTACCGGGAGTTCTGCCGCCGCAGGATAGGCGAGATCGCGGCACTGCCGCAGGTCGATTTTCAGGCCGAGGAGGAATATTTCCGCAGATGTATCGAAATAAATTCGTAAATTTGCGGCCAATCACACACACGCAATGAAGCACAGGATCATTTTACTTGCCATAGCCGCCCTGGCGGCATTCGAAGCCGCGGCGGCACGCCCCCGCCTGGTCGTCAACATCGTCGTAGGCTCGATGCGCGCCGAAGACCTCAGCCGGTATGCCGGCAACTACGGCGAAGGCGGGCTCAGGCGCCTGCTGGACGGGGGCACGGTCTTCGCCGACAGCCGCTACGACTACCAGCAGACCACGACGCCCGTATCGCTCGCCACGCTCACCACGGGCGCCATGCCTTCGACGCACGGCGTAATCGGCGCCCGCTGGCGCGACTACGTCGAAAACGACGCCGTGGAACTGATCGCCGGGCGCAAGGGCCCGGGGCCCTACAACCTGATAGCCCCGACGCTCGCCGAGGCGCTCCTGCAACACGAGCCCGGAGCCAAAGCCGTCTCGGTTGCCACCGAGGCGATGTCGGCGGTCATCATGGCCGGGCACGGCGGCGAGGCCTTCTGGCTCGATTCGGCGCGCTGCGGCTGGGAAACGTCGCCCTATTACGCCCCCGAAGTACCCGAATGGGTAGCCCGCAGCAACCGCGAACGCTACAACCTCTCATACATCACCCCCGAGTGGCGCACGCTCTACGAAAAGGGACGCTACCTCAACACCCGCAACTGGGACATCGTTCTCACAGGCAAAAGCAGGAAAGACAAGGACGAGCCGGGGGAAGGGCGCCTGAAACTCACGTCGGACTACGACAAAATGCTCTACACCCCGGCGGGCAACACCGCCGTGCTGGGCTTTGCCAAGCAGGCCATCGCCCAGTTCAAACTCGGCGACGACGCGACGCCCGACCTGCTGAACATCTGCCTCGACACGCCGCGCCGCATCAGCGAGGCCTACGGCCCCGAGTCGGTCGAGGTCGAGGACATGTACTACCGCCTGGATCGCGACCTGGCCGATTTCCTGACCTTCGTCTTCGCCCAGGTCAGAAACGGCGAGGTGCTCGTCGTCTTCACCTCCGACCACGGCACCAGCCCTTCTTTCGACACGGGGCACGAAGAGAGCGACCGGTTCAACACCCGCCAGTTCGAGGTGATCGTCAACGGCTTCCTCAACGTCCGCTACGGCATGGGCGACTGGGTGCTGGAGTACGAGGACAAATGCGTCTACCTGAACCACAACCTGATCTACGAGCGGGGACTCGACCTGGCCGAGGTGCAGAACGAGGTGGCGATCTTCGCCATGCAGTTCCGGGGCGTGTCGCACGCCCTCTCGGCGACGGCCATGCGGACGAGCTACTTCGGGAGCGGCTATGCCCGCAAGATGCAGAACAGCTTCTACCCCCGCCGTTCGGGCGACGTCATCCTGAACCTGATGCCCGGCTGGATCGAGGAGCAGGAGCGCTGCTGGTCGTCGTCGGGGTCGATGTACGGCTACGACACACAGGTTCCGCTGGTATTCTACGGCGTCGGCGTCGGGCCGCAGCGCATAAAGCGCCGCGTGGACATGACAGCCGTGGCCCCGACCGTGGCACGTATGCTGGAGATCACCGAGCCTGCGGCATCGGAAGGCGAAGTACTGCCGGAAATAATAGATTTGTAAGGATTTAAAGCAAAAGATATGGACAAGATACAGGAGGAGATCATCGGGGAGTTCTCGGTATTCGACGACTGGCTCGACAAATACGACTACCTCATCGGCCTGAGCGACTCGCTCCCGGCCATCGCAGCCGAGCACCGCACGGAACAATACCTGATCGACGGCTGCCAGTCGCGCGTGTGGGTAGACGCACGCCTGGAGGACGGCAAGGTCTACTATGCCGCCGACAGCGACGCCATAATAACCAAGGGCATCATCGCGTTATTGATACGCGTGCTGAACGGGCGCACGCCGCAGGAGATCCTCGACACCGACCTCTATTTCATCGACGCCATCGGCCTGAGCGCCAACCTCTCGCCCACGCGCTCGAACGGCCTGCTGTCGATGGTCAAACAGATGCGGCTCTATGCGCTCGCGTTCGCAAGCAAAAGCGAAAAATAACAGACAGCCATGACACCCGAAGACATACTGAAGGTAGAGAAGGACATAGTCCTTACGCTCAAGAACATATACGATCCCGAAATCCCGGTCAACATCTACGACCTGGGATTGATCTACGAAATAGACTACACGCCCGACGGCGTGGCGAACATCCGCATGACCCTCACGGCGCCCAACTGCCCCATGGCCGACATGCTCGTGGAGGATGTCAACCAGCAGGTTGCCAAGGTCGACGGCGTAAAGGCGGTGAACGTCATCCTCACGTTCGACCCCGTATGGGACAAGAGCATGATGTCGGAGGAGGCGCTGCTCGAACTCAACATGTTCTGACATGGGCGCGGAACAGGAGCATCGGATGCTGAACCGGCTGCAGGCCGGGGCCGGGACGTACGCCTGCGGCGGGTACCTCGCCGGGCTGGGCTCCCTGCAGCGCAGCGAAATATGCACGGCACTGCTCTTCAGCCGGCTGGAACGCAAGATGCGCATGGTCGACGCCCTGCGGGAAGAGGCTTCCGAGAACTGGAACCAGACCTTCTACCTGCTCTATTTCCGCACGCTGGGCGACCGCCGGAACCAGGAGGCATACCTCTCGCTGGCACGCCGCGTCCCCTACAAGGTTGTCCTGCGCGAACGGCTGGCGCCGCGGGCCGTCGAAGCCATGTTCTTCGGGGCTTCGGGGCTGCTGACGCTCTATCCGCACGACGCATACACGCTCGACCTGGCGCGCGACTTCGAATACCTGGCGGCCAAATACGACATCGAACCGCTCGATGCCGGGGTCTGGGAACTGGACGAGATACGCCCCGCCAACCATCCCGTACTGCGTCTGGCACAGGCGGCCGAGTTCTTCATACAGGACGAATTCGTAATGGAACGCGCCATGTCATGCCGCACGGAAGAGGACATCCGGCGGCTGTTCTGCATCGAAGCGTCGGACTACTGGCGCACGCACCACATCCCGGGGATCGCAAGCGACGAACACCCCAAGCGGCTGGGCGCGTTCAAGGCCAATATCATCGGCATCAACCTCGTTTCCGTCCTGCAATTCGCCTACGGCAGCGTCACCGGGCGCGAAACGCTGCGCGACAGCGCCCTCACGCTGCTCGAACGCCTGCCAGCCGAGGACAACCGTTACATGCGCAACTGGCGCAACACGGGCGTTATGATCCGCAACGCGTTCGAATCGCAGGCGCTGCTGCAACTCGCCACGGAATACTGTCCTGCAAAACGCTGTACGGAATGCCCCGTCGGACGGCGCATCCTGCAAAGCATAAGTTCAACCGAATAACAGGCAACGATGGAAAAGCAATCCCCCCTCATAAGCGTCATCATGCCACTCTACAACGCAGAGCGATTCGTCGGCGAAAGCATCGGCAACATCCTCGGGCAGACCGTCGGGGATTTCGAGCTGATCGTTATCGACGACGCCTCGACGGACTCCTCGTACGACATCGCAAGCCGTTATGCCGCGCAAGACGCACGGATCGTCCTGATGCGCAACGACGCGAACCACGGCGCCGCCTATACCCGCAACCGGGGGCTGGAGACAGCGCGCGGGAGTTTCATTACGTTCATGGATGCCGACGACCGCTGTTCGCCGGAACGTTTCGCCCGCCAGACAACATTCTTCGGACAGCACCCGCAGATCGACCTGTGCGGCAGTTACTATACGATGTTCGGGCCGGACGATGCCCGGGAACAGAAGATCCAGGATCCCATCACGCACGAAGGAATCCGGATCCAGATGCTTTTCGGCTGCCCGTTCGCAATGTCGGGGGTCATGATGCGCCGCGGGGCCTTCCTGCGCTCGGGCGTCCGGTTCCGGGCGACCATGGCGGAAGACTACCTGTTCTGGGCGGAACTTTCCGGGCACATGCGCATGGCCAACATCCCGGAACACCTCTCGTTCTACCGCAGGTGGGAAAACCAACTTTCGACCAGCCAGTTAGACCGGCAAACCCTCAGCGCGCAAGCTATCCAGCGGGATCTGCTGCGCACAACCCTCGGCATGACGCTCACCGACGAGGAATCGCGGATATACACGCAGATGAACCTCCGGGTCGGGACACTGCGGCGCGACGAACTTACGACCTACCGCGGCCTGCTCAAACGACTCTACCGCGCAAACTCCGAACGCAGGGCCTACGATCCGAAACTGCTGCGCAAACGGCTGGTTTACCGTTACAAGCTCGCCTGCAAATGTTTCTATCCCTCGTGGATCGTAAAAATCAGGAAACGCCTGCTGTGGCTCGAACTCCGGGGATATGAAAAAAGTCAGCATCATAATCCCGTTGTACAACCTCGAAAAACTGATCGGGAAATGTATTGCCTCGGCCCTTGCGCAGGATTTATCTCCCGAGGAGTACGAAATTCTGGTCATCGACGACGGGTCGACGGACGGGTCGCTCGCAGCCGCCGAAAAGGCGGCGCAGGGGCACCCCAACGTACATGTATATACCAAACCCAACGAGGGGCTGAGCCGCACGCGCAACTACGGCACCGACCGCGCCACGGGCAGGTACGTCATGTATCTCGACGCAGACGATTACCTCGAACCGAATGTCCTCGGGCGCCTGGTGGAAACCATGGAGTGCGGAGGGCTCGACATGCTGTGCTTCGAAATAGCGGGAATCGACGAAAACGGCAACGACGTCCCACTCTGGAGCGACGGGATTTCCGCAGGAAACGGCTCCGACGTGCAGCGCGGAGTCGATTTCCTGCAACGCGACCGGTTCCTGCCGATGGTATACGCCTACCTCTACTCGCGGGAGATGCTCGACGCCAACTCGCTGCGGATGGCTCCGATCTGGCACGAGGACGAAGAGTTCACACCCCGCGCGTTGTATTACGCACGGCGGATCCAATACCTCCCCGTCCGGGTTTACAACTACCTGCAACGCAGCGATTCGTTCATGGGCAATTATAAGCCGCAAAGTCGCTTAGACCTCGTACGCGCCATGAAAAGCCTGACCTGTTTCGCCTCCCGCATCGGGGCGGAAGACCCCTCAGGCGCCCGCCTGATGCGCCTGCATGTGGGCAAGACCCTAAGCCTGGCATGCAAACAGACCGTGGTGAGGCAACTCGGCAACGCTCGCGAAATGCTCCGGGAAGCCCGCCGGCAAGGCATCATGCCGCTCGAATTCCGCCGCCGGGACTTCCGGCATTTCCTGATAAACCGCCTACCGGGCCTGTACGTTCTCTACTATAAGTTACACAAAAAGCGGAAATAGGCGGTCGCGCCAATTATCATCCGGAATCATTCGTTCGCCGCCCGGGGTGCGTCGGGCATATAGCGGCGCAGGACGTTTTCCAGCTCCGCGCCCCGCAAATTCCAGCCTTTTTCGAGAATGCGCCCGTCGGGGCCGAGAAGCAACAGCGTCGGGAAAAAAGTAATCCCGTAAGGGTTTCGCCGCACCTTCCCGTTATCACGGTCGGCGATCACCGTCCACGGCATCGCATACTTATCCATAAAGCCGCGCAATTCGGCTGCGGTATTGTCCGCGACGCCGACGATCTCGAATCCGCAATCCCTGAAACGGGCATAAATATCCGGGTAATAATTACGGATTTCATACACACAGGGGCCGCACGACAACGCCCAAAAATCCAGCAGTACATACTTTCCGGCGAAATCACCGGGGAAATGCACCGTCCGGCCCGCCATATCGACGGCCGTGAAAGCATAGGGCCGGAAGCCTACCTGCATGGCTTCCCGGCCTTCGGCATCGGGAACGCACTCCAGACGCAGGTAACGTCCGTCGGGCGCCAGGCTGTCGAGCAGGTACCACGCATCACCCAAACGGGCATATTCTTTCAAGTCATACTCCGCACTTCCGTTCCGGGTCGCGATCTTAATTGTGCATAAATGCCGGTTGTACGAACCCTCAGGCACGATCGTACATGCGTACTCCACACCGTCGAGCGAGAACCGGCCTTGCGTCGTCTCCCACATCAACAGGTTACGCTCCCCGAACCGATCCGAAAGCTCCACCCAGGTTATATCCGGCACGATTTTCTTGTTTACGACGCGTTCGTAGGCCATCCTTACCAGCGGGGGCTGCTCCCCAAGCCGGTAATCGGTTTCGTCCGAAAAATCGTAGTCGCCGTCGGTATCGAACATCACATGTTCCACCCCCGAACCGTCGCGGCCGAATGCAACCATCAGAAATATCCGCACGGGGTACGGAGAATAATCCGTCGTATCCCGCTGCCATGCCTCGAATTTCCGCATGCAGGTCTGCTCATCGACCTTCCCGGCACAAAAACCCTGATAGAGAGCCTGCGGGAAGTCGTCCGTCACGGAATAAGCCTTCCACTCGTCAGGCAATCCGGTCGCCCGGGGACGGAGTTCGGCCAAAGGTACGGTATCGTCCTCAAGCGGGAATGCCCATATGGTTGACTTTACGGCCGGTTTCTGTTTTTCGAGATGCACCTCGATGACCCGGGACTGGGCATGACAACAAAACGCACAGGCGAGGAAGAGGATTGCCAGGGAATACCGGGCCGGAAGAAGTTTAGGCTCCATGAACGACAGATTAGTGGGGTTAACGCAAATTGTTAACAAATATAAGGGTTTTGCAGGGAAATCAGGAATTTACGGGCAAATATATTTTTTTGCGGCAAACGGGGACTCCTCCCCGCAATATTTTGTGGTTTTGAAAGAAATCATTACTTTTGTAAGATTTACGGACACAACCCCGAAATAACTGAAATCACATATGGAAATAGTTGCAAGTTTAATCAAACTTTTCTTCGGCTCGAAAGCCGACAAAGACCGCAAGCAGATCGAGCCTTACCTCCAGAAGATCAAAGCGGTGTACCCTTCGATAGAAACCCTTTCGAACGACGAACTGCGTGACAGGAGCGAAGCGCTGAAGAAACAGATCGCCGATTTCATCGCCCGGGACGAGGCCGACATCGTGGAACTGAAGGCCAAGCTTGAACTGCCCGAAACCTCGCTGGAGGAGAAGGAGCGTATCTCGAAGCAGATCGACGAGACGACCAAACGCATCGACGAGAAGATCGAGGAGAAGCTCGACGAGATACTGCCCGAAGCCTTCGCCATCATGAAGGATACGGCACGCCGCTTCGCGCAGAACGACGAGGTGGTCGTCACGGCCAACGATTTCGACCGGGATCTGGCCGCCGAGAAGGATTTCGTCCGTATCGAGGGCGATAAGGCCATCTACGCCAACCACTGGATGGCGGGCGGCAACGACACGAAGTGGGACATGATCCATTACGACGTACAGTTGTTCGGCGGCGTGGTGCTCCACAAGGGCAAGATCGCCGAGATGGCGACGGGTGAAGGAAAGACACTCGTGGCGACACTCCCCGTATTCCTCAACGCACTGGCCAAGAAGGGCGTGCACCTGGTCACGGTGAACAACTACCTGGCCAAGCGAGACTCGGAGTGGATGGGCCCGATGTACCAGTTCCACGGGCTTTCGGTAGCCTGCATCGACGACACGCAGCCCAACTCCGACGCCCGCCGCGAGGCTTACATGGCCGACATCACGTTCGGAACCAACAACGAATACGGCTTCGACTACCTGCGCGACAACATGGCTTCGTCGCCCAAGGACCTGGTGCAGCGCAAGCACCACTACGCCATCGTCGATGAGGTCGATTCCGTGCTAATCGACGACGCCCGCACCCCGCTGATCATTTCGGGTCCCGTCCCCAAAGGCGACGACCAGCTCTTCGAACAGTATCGCCCGGCCATCGAGCACCTCTACAACCTCCAGAAAAACCTGGTGACCAACCTGCTCGCGGAATCCCGCCAGCTGCTCGGCGAAGGCAAGAACGAAGAGGGCGGCATCAAGCTCTACCGCAGCCACAAAGGTCTTCCCAAGTACAAACCGCTGATCAAGTTCCTCTCCGAACAGGGTATCAAGGCCCAGATGCAAAAGACCGAAAATATCTACATGCAGGACAACAACCGCCGCATGCCGGAGATTACCGACGACCTCTACTTCGTCATCGACGAGAAGATGAACTCGGTGGAACTCACCGACAAAGGCCACGAAGCCCTGTCGAAATATTTCAACGAGGAGGGCTTCTTCGTCCTGCCCGACATCGGGGCCCGCATCGCCGAGATCGAGAAGGAGGAGATTACTCCGGAGGAAAAGGCCCAGAAGCGCGATGCCGTAATCAACGACTACGCCGTCAAAGCCGAGCGCGTGCATACGGTCATCCAGTTGCTGAAAGCATACGCGATGTTCGAGAAAGATGTCGAATACGTGGTGATGGACAACAAGGTGAAGATCGTCGATGAGCAGACGGGCCGTATTTTGGACGGCCGGCGCTATTCGGACGGGCTGCATCAGGCCATCGAAGCCAAGGAGCGCGTCAAGGTCGAAGCCGCGACGCAGACCTTCGCTACCATCACGCTGCAGAACTACTTCCGCATGTACCACAAGCTGGCCGGTATGACCGGTACGGCCGAAACCGAGGCATCGGAGTTCTGGAGTATCTACAAGTTGGATGTCGTGGTCATCCCGACCAACCGCAAGGTCATCCGCGACGACCGTCAGGACCTGGTTTACAAGACCAAGCGCGAGAAATACAACGCCGTGATCGAGGAGATCGTCAAACTCGTCGAACAGGGCCGTCCGGTGCTCGTGGGTACCACCTCGGTCGAAATATCGGAACTTTTGAGCCGCATGCTCAAGCTGCGCGGCATCAAACATAACGTACTGAACGCCAAACAGCACCAGTTGGAAGCGCAGATCGTCGCCGAGGCCGGACGTTCGGGCCAGGTGACCATCGCCACCAACATGGCCGGCCGCGGTACCGACATCAAGCTGACACCCGAAGTGAAACAGGCGGGCGGTCTTGCCATCATCGGCACCGAGCGGCACGAAAGCCGCCGCGTGGACCGTCAGTTGCGCGGACGTGCCGGGCGTCAGGGCGACCCCGGATCGTCGCAATTCTTCGTATCGCTCGAAGACGACCTGATGCGTCTGTTCGGCTCGGGCCGTATCGCCTCGATGATGGACCGCATGGGCCTCAAGGAGGGCGAAGTGATCCAGGCAGGCCTGATGACCAAAGCCATCGAACGTGCAGGGATAGCTGGCGTACGCCGAGTCGTTGCCGGTGTAAACGGCCATGTCGGCGACGTAGACGTACTCGTTGTAGTTCGAGTTGTAGTAGCCGATCGACTGCGCCGGCACGGTGCAGGTGTTGTCGTCGTGGAGGACGAACTTGAACGTCACGCCGCTGGCCCAGTCCTTCAGCCGGAAGATATTGGCTCCCACGGCTTTCTCGACCTCCAGGCCCGAATCGCGGCCCGAATAGTACCCGTTGTAGTGGTAGGTTGCCAGCTGGGGGATCTCTTCGCCCTCTCCGGTGGTGCGGTAGAGCGTCTCCCACTCCAGTTCGTAGGTGGCCGAAAGGGTCACCTTGTCGGAGTACTGCGCCACCTGCGCGGCGTTGTCGCCCGGACGCGCCTCCCGGCTGCTGATGTAGAGCGTGGTCTTGTAGTTCGAACCCATGACGAAGTTCGAAAGGTCGACCTCGACGGGAACCGTCACGGAGTGGCTGCCGTCGGGAATGGTCGCCTCGGCCGGAACCGAGAACAGCTCGTAGTCGTCGTCCTTGGTCGCCAGATAGACCTTGTAGGCGCCTTTGTTGCCCGGACGCGCGATTTCGACGTTGATCACGCCCTGCACGGCGTCCTGCGGAAACTCCTTCTGGATGGACGACTGGATGAAGTGGATGGCCTTCGCATCGTCCTTGTTGGGGGTGTATTGGTCGCCCTCCTGCGTCTGGCTGCAGGCCGCGGTGAAGAGCAGCAGTCCCGCACCCAGATATTTCGATATGTTTTTCATAGTGTACTTGATTTTCAACGGTTCAAAGGCTCGTTAGGGATTCTGGTCCTCCTCGTTGATGTTCGGATTGGCATCCAGTTCGGCTTTGGGAATGGTCAGCACCCAGTCGTAAGTGTCGGCTTTGGTGATGTTGACGTTCCGGCGGTTCATCATCGAAATGCACTCCTCGGAGAAGCCGTCGTCGGTCCGGCGGTCGATGCCCTGGCCCAGGCGGCGGACGTCGAACAGCCGGCCGTACTCACCCCACAGTTCGATGCGGCGGTGGGTGAGGATGTTTTCGAGGAACGATCCGGTCCAGGTCGTGGTCGTCGCGCCGAGCAGCGTGCCGCTGCGGTTGTTGGCGCTGTAACCCGGGTCGCGTTCGGCCATGACGGTGTTCATCAGTTCGCGTGCGCTCTTGAGGTCGTCCAGCCGCAGGGCCGCTTCGGCGGCCGTGAAGTACATCTCCTCGACGCGCATGTAGATGTAGTCGCCCAGGAAGGAGGCCACGTTGGCGAACGAGAATTTTTTGCTGACGTAGGGCGACTCCTTGTCCGAGGGCTCCCACCAGTCGCGGCGGATGTCTGTCGCGCTGATGCGGTTGTAGAGCTGCTTGCTGATCAGCTTCGGAGCCGATTTGGCATAGGCGCCCTCCTTGTTGTCCATGTGGGTGAAGAACCCGGCGTAGCCGCCCGCCTGGTCGGCCACCTGAATGCCTGCGCCCCACATGACGTTCTGCTTGTCGAGCGAGTTCATGCCGCCCGTCAGGTCGCTCTTCGTGCCGACGGCGTAGCCGCCTTCGTCGATCACGCGCTTGGCCGCCTTGAATGCCC
>OGIH01000819.1_pt1 | contig 20380 bp, 7 predicted proteins | sample 1571721 | NCBI WGS metagenome assembly OGIH01 (sample SAMEA2582068, study PRJEB24529) | metagenome | biome: Human gut stool | place: China | collected 2011
GCTGATGCCCTCATACTTCTCTATTCTGGTAAAGAGCTTCGTGAAGGCCGTGTCGTTGGTGGTGTTGAGCAGCTCGCGCACAAATCCGAACATGCGCTGTATGCGCTCAGCAAAGAGAATAATCTCCTTCTGTGCCTCGAGCACCGACAGCTCCGGCGTCTCCATGATGCTGTTGCCGCCGATGTAGCGCAGGCGGAACTCCTCTTCCTCGTCGTTGGTGCGGGGCTTGATGAGCCAGCAGACAAACTTCTCAATCTGCGGTATGAACCATATAAGTATAAAGGTGTTGCAGATGTTGAACGACGTATGGAACGCTGCCAGCACTACAGAAAGCTTTATTGGGTTGAGGTCGTGCGACTGCGGGTCGTAGTTGACAAAGTTGCAGACGAGGTCGACAAACGGATAGAACACGCACAGCACCCACATCACGCCGAACACGTTGAACACCAGATGGGCCAGCGCAGCCCTGCGCGCCTGTGTGTTGGCTCCGAGGGCGGCCAGGTTGGCCGTGGCGGTAGTACCGATGTTCTCGCCCATCACGAGCGCTATACCCAGATATATGGGCAGCACGCCGCTCGAACAGAGCACCATGGTGATGGCCATCAGGGCGGCCGACGACTGCAGGATGCAGGTCAGCACGGTACCGATAAGAAGGAATACGATTATTGTTATGTAGCTGTTAGTGTCGAACGAACTGAAAAACTCTAACAGAGCCTGATTGTGGCCAAGGTCCATCTCCTTGCCCGTGTCGCTGAGAATTGCCAGCGAAAAGAACATGAAGGCTATGCCGAAGAGGAAGTCGCCTATGTAGCGGTGGCGCCGGGTGTAGATTAGCAGGATGCCGACAATAAAGGCAGGGAACACCACATCGGTGAAGTTGAACGAGAATCCGAGGCTCATGATCCATGCCGTAAGCGTAGTTCCAATGTTGGCTCCCATAATAATTGATATGGCCTGAGCCAATGTCAAGAGTCCGGCGTTGACAAACGATACTGTCATTACCGTCGTGGCCGACGACGACTGCACTGAGCAAGTTACGAACATACCGGTGAGCATTCCGGTAAACCTGTTTTTAGTCATCGTGCCGAGGATGTGGCGCAACTGTGAGCCTGCCATCTTCTGCAGAGCTTCGCTCATGCCTTTCATACCGTAGATAAGAAGGGCTAATGCTCCAATAATCTTAAAAAAAATCCAAATCGACATATTTTAATTTAATTTATCATGTCATGTTGCGATGTGATGCGAAAAACGGAGTATCTTTACGAGCGTAAATCGTTTAACCGCATGGATATGAAACAAACAATTCAAATACGTTGCAAAAATAATAAAAAAATTAAAAATTTTGCAATAGGAAGTACACTTTCTGATGTTTTTCGTGAATTTAATCTCGAAATGGATTACGGCCCCATCAGCGCAAAAGTAAACAACAAGGTGGAGGGGCTCAACTACAGGGTGTACCACAGCAAGGATGTTGAATTTCTTGACATAAGGTCGGCTTCAGGCTCACGAGCCTACACGCGCACACTGTTCTTCGTGCTGTGCAAGGCCGCGCATGACGTGTGGCCGGGAGCCGAGGTGGTGATAGACATACCCGTGTCTAACGGCTACTACTGCAACATCAACATAGGACGACCGCTCACCGAGGCCGACGCCGACGCGCTGCGCTCGCGAATGCAGCAGATTATCGACGACGCGCTGCCCATACGCCGCCACGAATGCACCACGGAAGAGGCCATCGGCATGTTCTCCGAGATGGGCATGGACTCTAAGGTTAAGCTGCTAAAAAGCGTAGGCTCGCTCTACACCACATACTACGAAATAGACGGATACAAGGACTACTATTACGGCACGCTGCTCACCAACACGCGCCAGCTGTATCTCTTCGGCCTCGAGAAGTATTACGACGGCATGCTGCTGCGCATACCTCTGCGCGACGACCCGTCGCGCCTGGGCGACCTGATAAGGCAGGACAAGATGTTCGAGATATTCAAGGAGCACCACCGCTGGCAGAAGATTCTGGAAATGAGCACCGTGGGCGACTTTAACGATGCCGTAAAGAACGGCCACTCTACCGACCTTATCAACGTTTCGGAAGCCCTTCAGGAGAAGAAGATATCGCAGATTGCCGACATGATAGCGGCGCGCAAGGGCGTAAGAGTGGTGCTGATATCGGGCCCGTCGTCGAGCGGCAAGACAACGTTCTGCAAGCGTCTGTCCATACAGTTGCTCACGTGCGGCATCAAGCCTGTGCAGATTTCTTTGGACGATTATTTCGTCAACCGTGAGCTTACGCCTAAGGACGACAAGGGCGACTACGACTACGAGAGCCTCTACGCGCTCAACATCCCGCTGCTCAACGAGCAGCTCAACGCGCTCTTTGCGGGCGAGGAGGTTGAGCTGCCGCGCTATAACTTCCAGTCAGGACGCAGCGAGAAGAGCGGACGCAGGCTGAAACTGCTGCCCGACAACGTGCTCGTAGTTGAAGGCATCCACGCGCTCAACCCCGAACTCACGGCCAAAATACCAGAGGAACAGAAGTTCCGCGTGTATGCATCGGCACTGACAACCATACTGCTCGACACGCACAACTATATACCGACGACAGACAACCGACTGCTGCGCCGCATCATACGCGACTACAAATACCGCGGTGTGAGCGCCGCCGAGACCATACGCCGCTGGCCGAGCGTGCGTGCCGGCGAGAACAAGTGGATATTCCCCTATCAGGAGAATGCCGACGTGATGTTCAACTCTGCCCTGCTCTTCGAGCTTGCCGTCATAAAGAGCCAGGCCGAACCGCTGCTCGAGCTTGTGCCTGAGAACATGGAGGAGCACGCCGAGGCCTACCGCCTGCTGAAGTTCCTCAAGTATATCGCCCCGATACCCAACCGCCAGCTGCCGCCTACGTCGCTGCTGCGCGAGTTCCTGGGCGGCAGTTCGTTCAAGTACTGATGCCGTTGCTTTTAGCATTATTTCAATAAAAGTCAAAATAGCCGGATGTCTTTATACATATATTTAATAAAGACGTCCGGCTATTTCTTTGCATACGTCATATGCAATACTACGAGTTGATGGCTGAAGACGCATTGCAGCCACGCCGACAGGCTGTTCTCTCCATACTAACAGTGCCGGCTCTGCCATGACGGTGCGGCATACTGCATGCCCGGCAGTCGGTCATAAGCCAATCACCATCTGCCGACAGCCTTGCCGACACAGCACGAGGGGGCAGTCTTACCCATAATACTTTCTGCCTGAAACGTCATGCCCGCATCCAAACCGTCACGCCTATAACGCATCTATCTTTAAAATCTTCCGTTTAATTCGCATTTATTACTGATTAAGCAACATAAAACAGGGGCTTTTTACTTCATATTGATACATATGAAGTGATAACGGCAGGACATTTTAAAGAAAATAACAACATTTATTTAAATTTGCAAATGACAGACACTTTGTTACCTCGAAGTATCATATTATGTTTAATTTAAATTGTTATACTCATGAGAAAGACGTTACTTTTATTGGCTGTTGCACTTGCAACATTTGCTGAAAATGCATGGGCAGACAAAAGCTTTAAGACATTACCGGAGTTAACTTACGGAGTGGCGATTTCACCCAGCGGACAATATCTTGTAGGAGTGAATCCCTCATACATGGTTGACGGCTCTTATTCTGTCAGCTATCTGTATGACACCAACACAGGTGAGACACAGTGGCTTACCGAGTTTGACCAAAACGACTTCAGCAAGTCCGGAGAATTTAAGGCCGTAAACGACGCCGGCGTGATTTGCGGAGCATCAAAGGACCCGGATCTTCTCATAACTTACTCTGACATGTTTGGCACTGAAACCAGACCTGCCAACTCTGCCGCGATATGGAAAGACGGCAAATGCACGCTTCTTTACTACGGCAACTTCGACACATCTAAGTTTGAATTCCTGGGTGACGGCTCACAGGCTACAGACATTTCTGCCGACTCAAAGACCGTCTGCGGATATATCAGCATAGGCAATGCCGCATCATTCTATCCATGTATGTGGAAAGAGGGCAACGACGGCAAATGGACTCTCGAGTGGCTCGCATTACCTGAAGATGCAAAAGGCGGAATGACTTACTTCATCTCTGACGACGGCAAAAAGGTTGCCAACGTTACAGCCGACAAGCCGATGACTCTGACCGAGAACAACGTTCCGGCAGGACACCCGGGCTATGCCGTTGAAGCAGTGTTCGAGACAGCAGACGGCGGCGAGATGCTTTCGCCAAAGTCAAACATTCTGAAGGCTTCTGTGCCCGACACATACGACATGCCTCTGTTCGACGACTTCTCGTCAAACTCTCTTGAAACTAACTACTGGGAAGTTGTAAAAGAATACGGCGATCCTACTGACGCAATGTGGGGCGTCATGCAGGACTACGGACTGATAGGCAGCAGCATTTCTTATATGGTATTCTCACAGCAGCCTTATTCAGGAAGCCTCATATCACGCCCGCTCGACGCCACAAAGGCAGAATCAGTAAGCCTGTCGTTCTTCATGCAGATGGCACCGCTGAACTCCGTAGACCAAGATCTCGAGAAAGACTCTATCAGCGTTGACATCTCTACCGACTTCGGAAAGACATGGAAGGAGATAAAGGCATGGTCGCTGAAAGACATCTATGCACAATACAGCTACAACGTAATCAGCCTCGACATCTCTGCCGGAACAACAGGCAAGATCTTCCAGCTGCGTCTGCGCAAGCACGGACAGGGCGTTGCTCAATACATGATGTACGTGGACAACCTGAGGATTGAGGCCGGAGGCTCTGGCTCAAAGGCTCCTGCCGGACTTACAGGCACACTGGGCAAAGACGGCAAGTCGCTCTCACTGATGTGGCAGAACCTCTCAGGCGCTTACCAGCTCAACTACATCAACGATCCTTCTTTCATCAACAAATACACCATCGGCAACGAAGGCAAGGAACTTATTGCCGCCAACAAGTTTGAACCTGAAGACCTGGCTGCATACAAGGGCAAATATCTCTCAGGCGTGCAGACAACCATCAACTACTACAGCACAGAAGAGGAAGTAAAGGGCATACACGCTTCAGTAGTAGTGTTTGAAGACGGCAAGATGGTACGCGAACAGGAAATAAAGGACATGACATACAACGAGGCTCTGACCGTTGCTCTCGACGAGCCGCTCCTCATCGACGGAACCAAGGAGCTGATGATAGGTGTTAAGATATTCGACTACGACGAGCAGCAGATACCTATATGCTACATTATAAGCGACAAGTTTGTTGCAGGCAAGAGCGACCTCTACTCTGAAGACAACGGCGCAAGCTGGCTGAAACTCTCTGAATTCTACAACGAGCAGGGCACACCTGAACAGGGCTACTGCTGCTGGGACATCACCGGATGCATCACAGACAATCCTGAACTCACACCGGTTGCAGAGGGCGATCTGTTTGCATACAACATCTACCGCGACGGCGAGCAGCTCAACGAAGGAGTAATCGACAGACTGCAGACCCGCTTCACAGATCCCGAACCTACTGAGGACGCATGCTACCAGGTAGTTGGCTTCTTCTACGACGGCACGAAGTCAGAGGCTTCTGAGCAGTTCTGCCTCGACGACGTAACAGGCATTGAGCACAACATAGCCGACAACGTGACGATAACACGCAATGAAGGTGACAACTGCCTGACCATCAACGGCAAGTTTGACAATGCCACTCTCGTTGACATCAGCGGCGTATGCGTGTCACGCTCTGAAGGCAACCGCCTGTCGCTGAACGGAGTTAAGGCCGGCATCTACATCATCAGCATCAATGTTGACGGCAGAGTTTACACACAAAAGATGATTGTAAAGTAAAATTCAGCAGCTAATCCTGCTGCATGATTATCACCCTGACCTATTTTCAGGCGGCTCTTTCCTCGCGAAAGGGCCGCTTTCTTTATCCCCTTGCCGGTAGTCATGCCGTGCCTATAATACACATCACGGCGGCACACGGCACCCCACTGCTCCCGCCCATTGCCGCCACACAGCCGCCGCCAGCAGACAGCTCTTCACCGCGTACTACTGCGGCAACGGCTGAATACACATTGAGCCGCATTGAAGCAAAACGCTTACACATTGATTTATGCTGACGCTCTCATACTGCGATATTTGAAAATTAAAATCATCCGACCGCAAAAACGGGCAGTTTTCGCGTGCAGTCGCAACAGTCTAAGCATCAGAGTGTTATACTCATAAAGAGCATAATGTGCAACATTTTTTGTCCCAATTAGGACAAAAAAGCCATTATTTCAATAAAAAAACAGGCCCGTTTACGGTGCAAAAACCGCCTGTTTCTCATCCAAAAGTGGCCGAGTAATTTTTCAAAAGCATACCTTTTGCATGATAATGTAAATATTGTTTACCGCCGCCATGCCTCCGCTGCCCTCAGAAATTCTATTTCGTCTGAAAATCCTGACAAAACTCTGATGACACATTGCCATGCCTGACTGCTGTAAAGACGACAAAAAGAAATGTCTCCACAACACGATGCACAATCCTTTGTGTGTGACGTGTTGCAGAGACAACATTACCCAATAAAAACAATCTTAAAACCCAAAATCGGTCAGCAGACCGCATATTATGTTCGTCAGCCAAACTAATACCTTCGTCTGTCATTGTGCTTTCTGTCGGCATCTTGCCGTTTGCCTTATCCTTACACAGGCTGCCACGACGGCGTAAAAGATGACGGCTGTAAGCTCAATATAAGACATGGATGCGGCTGAAACATGAAGAAATCATTAAATTAAAAACCCGCACCTGCCACACGGCAACAAGAACGATAGGAACAAATTGCCATAAGGCTTTCCGTAACGGAACGGCACGACTGCCAGAACCGCACGAAACTGCCGGCACGGGCCTTGGCGCTGTCAGTCTCAGCGCTTTATAAAACTTTTGATGTTGTCAGGTATTACGGGCATGGCGCCGCTCTGTGTGCACACATAGGCTGACACCTTTACCGCAAGGGCATGGGCATCCCTGACGTCCATGCCGCTCAATATGGCGGCACAGAACGTGCCCGTGAACGAGTCGCCAGCGCCTACAGTGTCTGCCACCTCTACTATCGGAGTCTCCTGGAAGGACACGCTCCCGGGTGTGAACACGTAGCTGCCGTTGACGCCGCATGTCAGCACAAGCATGTCAAGGTTGTACTTGCCAAGTATCAGCCAGCACTTGTTGCTCATGTCAAGCCCCGGATAGCCGAACAGGCGGCCTATCACTACGAGCTCCTCGTCGTTTATCTTCAATACGTTGCAGCGCTTCACCGACTCGCTTATCACTTCCTTCGTGTAGAAGTTCTGGCGAAGGTTGATGTCGAATATCTTCAGGACGCCCTTGTCAGAGGGCATCGCGTCGAGGAACTTGCCGATCGTTTCGCGCGAAACTACGTTGCGCTGGGCCAGAGAGCCCCAGCACACTGCACGGCAGTCGCGGGCAAGGGCCTCAAGCTCCGGGGTGAAGGGGATGTTGTCCCAGGCCACGTTCTCGCGGATGTCATACGTCGGGATGCCGTCGTCGTCGAGCGTAACCTGAACAGTGCCCGTGGGATAAGGTACGCGAGGCATCATGTATTTAAGACCTTTATCGTCAAGGGCGGCGAGGGTCTCGTCGCCTAGGCGGTCGTCGCCCACGGCGCTTACTGCCACGGAGTCGAAGCCGAACTGGCCGGCATGGTAGGCGAAGTTGGCAGGAGCTCCGCCCAGCTTCTTGCCGTCGGGAAGAACGTCCCAAAGGGCTTCGCCAAGACCTACTATTATATCTTTCATATCGTTATGCTTGTTTGTTTGAAGTTTGTCAATGTTTTACCTTGTTTATATAATAAAGGAGATAGACCACGCCGACTGACATCACGCCTACGGCTCCAGCCTGGCCTGCAGCGTCGGAGGCGAAGCCCATCAGAAGGGGGAACACAGTGCCGCCGAAAAGGCCCATGATCATCAGGCCCGAAACCTCGTTCTGACGATCGGGGACTGAGAGAAGCGCCTGAGAGAACACTATCGAGAAGATGTTCGAGTTGCCGTAGCCTACAAGCGCTATCGCAGTGTAGAGCACGGCCTTCGACGTGCCGAAGAACATGCCGAACATGCTAAGGGCCATCATCACAACGCTTATGGCAAAGAACACGCGGTTGTTCATCACGCGGAGGAAGAACGAGCCTGTCAGGCAGCCTGCCGTACGGAAGATGAAGTAGAGGCTCGTGGCGAAGGCGGCGTCGTTAAGGCTCATCCCCAGACGCTCTATAAGGAGCTTGGGCGCAGTGGTGTTGGTGCCGACGTCGATGCCCACATGGCACATGATGCCAAGGAAGGACAGGAGGACGATGGGCTTGCCGAGAAGGCGGAGGCAGTCGCCGAAGCCCGAAACCTTGCCAGCAGGCGCTTCTTCCTTGATGGGGGTTACCAGCAGAAGGAGCGTGGCAAGAACGCCTGCAACGAAGTATACCAGGAACAGAACGCGCCAGCCCATGCCCAGAGAAGGAAGCACGCCCGTGGCGCCCCACATGGCTATGTAGGGGGCGAGGAAAGAGGCGATGGCCTTGATGAACTGACCGAACGTAAGGGTGCTGGCAAGGTTGTCGCCGCGGATTACGGTCGAGATCAGCGGGTTGAGCGATGTCTGCATCAGGGTGTTGCCTATGCCGAGCAATGAGAACGACAGAAGCATTATGGCGAAGCTCTCGCCGAAGAGCGGAAGAACGAGCGACACGGCAGTCACAGCAAGAGACAGAAGCACCGTGTTCTTGCGCCCGATGCGGTTCATAAGCATGCCCGTGGGCACTGAGAAGATTAGGAACCAGAAGAACACCAGCGAGGGGAACACGTTGGCGACGGAGTCGCTCAGCCCAAGGTCTGACTTCACGTAGTTGGAGGCGATGCCGACAAGGTCGACAAAACCCATGGCGAAGAAGCAGAACATCACAGGGATGAGATATATGGTCTTGGTTGATTTCATAAGCTGTTCGATTTAATTTCGGTCAGCAATGAGGCAGGCAGAGAGAGAGTCGCGACCTGCCCATTGCTCCGAAAAACTCAGGTTAAATTACTATTTATAATAAATAAGGGTATCCGGAAATTACATTGCCGTAAGCTCGAGCACGCGGCTTGAACCGTCTACCGGCGAGAAGAGCGGCAGTCCTATCTTCATGAGATAGTCGCCTGTGAACGAGCCTGACAGACCTTCCTGACCGTCGGCGAGGTTAATCTCATTGACGTTGTAGGTCAGTGTCGGGTCGAGGCCCTGCAGCTTCAGGTTGAGCACGGGCTCCTTGTAGCGCGGATGCAGGTCGTAGGCAAACACCACGGCGCTCTTCTTGTCCTTTGTAACATAGTTCACGGCAGCATGGTTGCCCTCGTAAGGCGAAACCAGCTTGAACATGTCGCCGTCGAGAATGACGGGTTTCAGCCTGTCGTAGTTGGCAACGGCCTGCTGGCAGAGCTTATAGTCAGTCTGCGAGAGCGATGCCATGTCGATGTCGAATCCGAGCTTGCACATGCTTGCCACGTCGAGACGGAACTTCATGCTTGTGTTCTTGTTCCACTCTGTTACGTGCGAAGCCATGGCCTTTACGGGGAAGAACTTCGACATGCTCCACTGTATGTAGATGCGCTCAAACGGATCGGTGTTGTCTGAACACCAGAACTCAGTAAAGTATTTGAGGGCCTCATAGTCGCAGCGTGCGCCGCCGCCAGAACACAGCATCATGGGCACATGAGGATACTTGGCAGCTATGCGATGAAGCACGTTGTAGAGTCCTCTGACATAATCGACATAAAGATTGCCCTGATTCTGACGCAGGTAAGGCGAGTAGATATTGGTTATCGGACTGTTGCAGTCCCACTTGAAGTAAGCCACGCCGGGGTTTTCCTTCAGTATGTTGTCCACAACGCTGAACACATAGTCCTGCACCTTAGGGTTGGCAAGGTCGAGCACGAGCTGGTTGCGGTAGTAATACGGCTCGCGTCCGGGCTGCATGATAACCCAGTCGGGATGTTTCTCGAAGAGTTCACTCTTTGGATTTACCATCTCAGGCTCTATCCATATACCGAACTTCACGCCGGCCTCGTCGGCAGCCTCGGTAAGAGCCTTCACTCCGCCGGGCAGCTTAAAGTGGTTAGGCTCCCAGTCGCCCAGTCCGGCCTTGTCGTCGTTTCTCGGATATTTGTTGGCAAACCATCCGTCGTCGAGCAGGAACATGTCTACGCCTAAGTTCTTGGCGTCCTTCATCAAGGAAGCAAGGCTCTCCTGATTGAAGTCGAACGCTGTGCTCTCCCAGTTGTTGAGCAGAGTCATGCGGTCGCCCGTTCCGTCCTTGAGCTGATACTGGCGTGCCCAGTCGTGCAGGTTGCGGCTTGCAAGTCCGGTGCCCTGGTTGCTGAGAGTGAATATAAACTCAGGCGTAACGAAAGTCTTGTCCGGCTTCAGCTTATAGTCAGAGGCATAGGGATTGATGCCCGGAATGACACGCAGTCCGCCCACATTGTCAACCTCGAAGATGCATCTGAAGTTGCCCGTCCATGCTATCGTGCCGAGCATCACGCGGCCGCTGTTTTCGGCAGCAGGAGCGTCGAGGCCCAGTTCGAAGAACGGCTGAGTGTGCATTGCAGCCCTCGTGCCGAGCTTTGTGTCTATCACCTTCTTGCCGTATGTAAGCTGCTGCACGGCAGGCTGGGCCTCGCGTGCCCAGTCGCCATGATAGTTTGTCAGGAAATATTTCTGTGAACTGAAATACAGGATGGCGCTGGCATACTTCCATAGAGATATGTCGCCCTTCTCCTTGTTGGTTATCTCGCTCCACGCCTTTATCACATTCTGCTTTGTGTAAGCCACATAGTGAAGGCGCACCTCAACGTCATACTTATTGTCGGCAAGGGTTATCACGGTCTCGTTGCCGCCGTCCACGGCCTTGGTCTGCGAGTCTTTGTAATAAAGATATGTAGTCTTGTTGCCGTCGGCATGTGTCAGTCCGAGTGCCGGCTCAAAGAAGTCTTCGCCTCCTGAGCACATATAGGCCTCATGTCCGCGCTTGCTCACGCTTGCGTCTGATCCTGTGTCAATGGTCCAGTCGAGCCTGTCGGCATCTGAAGCATTGAGGAGCTTGTCGCCAAGATAGACCATATAGAGACGGCCGTTGTTGTTGACCTGCATAATCAGGTCGGTGTTGTCAGTGCTTACGCGTATGGTCTTTTGCGCTACGGCAGCCGTCGCCGCAATAAGCAGAGTTGTCATGATAAAACAAAATTTCTTCATAACACGTCTGAATTACATGCCAAGTTTATAAACCTTTATCTGTGAGAAAGCAGATTTGCCGCCTTCTGAATAGAACTTAACTGAATCGTACGGCTTTGTGGGGAACACGAGGTTGGTCATGGCGATGCGTCCGCCGTCGACGAAGAGCTCTACAGAGCATTTGTCAACGAACACGTCTACATGATATGTCTTGTCCTCGCAGAGGTTAAGCGGAGCCCATGTTCCGAGGGCAAAGTCGTTCTTATAGTTCACTGCGTTTTCTATGCGCATTGGCTGCTGGCCCTTGCTCTGGCGTGCGGCGTCGGCCTTCTTCTCTATGTCGTGAGGCTCTGCCAGCTTGCCGAAGTCGGTCAGTCCGCTCTGTGTACGGTCCATAACGGCGCGCATCTGCTTCAGGTCGAAGTATATCATGGTCTTCTCGCCCTTGTCGTTGTACACCTCTATTCCGGCTGTTCCGTCGGCTGCAGGCGTTACGTCGAACTCTATCTCGAAGGCTCCGTCGTATCCGGCTGCCACGCCCTTCTTGTCAACGCTTGCGCCGGTCTTGATGTCTTCAACAGTCTTTGTTTCCTTTCTGATGGCCTTAACCTCGGGAGCAACGTTGGCTGCAACATAATAGCGGCCGTCTTTTGTATAGAGCGAAAGCTCGCGCGGCAGACCGTTGGCACCTCTGTACTGCTTGATAGGCGTAACGTTGGCATACTGCCAGTTGCTCATCCAGGGCAGAGCTATAACGCGGTCGCCCGTGTTTGAGAAGCACACTGTTGCATAGTGGTCCTTGCCATAGTCGAGCCATTTGGGCACGTGCGGGTCGTCAACGCATGTGAAGTTCTTGCCGTCGAAGTCGCCAACGAAATATTCTGTTGCACTTCCTCCGAAGAGACATCCCGGATTAACGTTCATGAGCATTACATACTTCATGTTGTTCTTGTCGCCGTTTACGGGCAGCTGAACAAAGTCGGGGCACTCATACTGGCAGGGCTGCATGCCGTAGCCGCGTCCGAAGCCGCTGATGTAGGTCCACTTCTTGAGGTCGTCAGACTTATAGAAGCGCATTTCCTTGTCGGCAGAAACAATCATATACCATGCCTTTGCCGGCTCATACCAGAACACTTTCGGGTCGCGGAAGTCTTTCAGTCCGTCGAAAGGCCTGAGCACGGGGTTGCCTTCATATTTTGTGAAGGTGCGTCCGTTGTCGGTGCTGTATGCCATACACTGTATCTGTCCGTTCTTGTCGCTTGCCGATGTATAGAGGGCTATGATGGCTCCGTTGCCGTATCCGGCCGTGTTGTTCTTGTCAACTACAGAGCTTCCTGAGAAGATGTGGCCCATGGTGTCGCGTGCGATGGCGGGCTGAAGCTCTTTCCAGTGCATCAGGTCGGTGCTGACAGCGTGTCCCCAGTGCATGTTGCCCCATTTAGATCCGTAGGGGTTATACTGGAAGTAGAGGTGATACTCGCCGTCTTTATACACCATTCCGTTGGCGTCATTCATCCAGCCGTATGACGGAGTGTGGTGATATAGCGGGCGGTAATAGTCGGTGTTCTCAACGCTCCATGTGTCAGACATGGTGAGATTCTTCAGGGCGATGGCGTCGGGGCTTATGTTCAGTATCTTTACTGTGGCCGTCTTGCCGTTGCCCAATGCGAAGGGCACGCAGTAGTCGGTCTTCTGGCGTGCCAGCCTTACGTCCATCCATGTGTCGGCAGGCGAACCTGTTGAGAGCAGCACATGCGACTCGTCCTTGGTTTCCTCTACCGGCAGAATAAGATATTTCTTGGGATTGGTTATCTTTACTATTGTGGTGTCACCGCTGCGGGTAACCTTTATATCTTGTGCTGATGCTGCAGACGCTGAAAGAAAGCATGCTGCGGCAAACATGGCTGTAAGCTTATTAATATTGTTCATAGGTAATTTTCTGTATTAATTGGATGTTTTAGCATGCAGGCAGACACGTCGTGCGGGGCTGTCTGCTTATCGTTTTTTGTATCATGTTCCGATGCCCGATGCAAGCGCCGCGGGCACCGGAACATGAGTATAGGATTGTTGTGTCTTTAATTATCAGAACTTCAGCGATGCTGAGAACTCTACTGTGAACGGGCGCAGGTAGCTTCCTGTCATCAGATGTCCGTCATACTGCTTTGCCTCGTCCTTTGTGATAAGCTCGGCTCCTGCGATGCTTCCCTTTGCGCCGGTCTGGTTGAGGAAGTTGACCACGGTGCATCCGAGAGAGAGTTTCTTGTTTACCTGCCAGTTGATACCGCCGAAGGTCTCCCAGTGGCCGTTGAAATAGTAAGCCTCGTTGATGTTGGCGTAAGTCTTGCTGAAGTAGCGGAAGCTTGTCCATATCTTGAGGTCTTTGGTTATCATGTAGCTCGGGTCGATCTCGATGAGCACCTCAGGTATCTCGGCCACGATGTTGCCGGTGGCGTTGATCTTGCCTACGTATCCGTCAGAGAAGGTAACTGAGGTTTCATACTTCTTGTATGTCGGCTTCTGGTATGTGAAGAGGAAGTGCAGGTCGAAGCCCTTGAAAGGGTGAGCCACAACGTCTGTTGTCCATCCCAGAGTCTGTATGTCGTATGTCAGCGGTGCGGCCATGATTTCGCCGTTGTGCTGCAGGTTGAGCGTAGAGTTGTTGTTTGTCTTTGAGATGTAAGAGAACAGTGAAGTGAGGCTCAGCCAAGAGTTGTTGTAATAGATACCGGCACGTCCCAGAGGAACAGAAATCTTGTCGGTGTTAGGCAGTGTTGCCGGTGCGAAGTTCTCGAACTTAGGATGCTGCACGATGTATGTGAAGTCGCCGGTCAGACCGAAGTTGTTTGTCAGCTTGTATGTAACTGCGGCTGTGAGGTCGTAGTTCAGCCAGTCATAGTCGAGCGATGTAGGCTTGATGACGGTTCCGTCGGATGCTGTTGCTCCGAGGTGATAGTCGGCAAAGCGTCCTACATATTCGCCGTTGGCATTTCTTACGGCAGCGTTCTCGCCGCTCAGTGTCTGCCATTCGATGCGTCCGCCGTAGTAGACGTTGAGTTTCGGGGTGATGTCCCAGTCGTGTGTGATATAGAGCGCAAGCTTGTTCTCATGGCCTTTGTAATACTCTGACGCGTTCTTGTTGAAGTCATAGAAGTAGTCGTTGCGTTTGTTGGCGTCGTAGAGTCTTACGGCATAGCCTCCGTCGGCAGGCACGCTCTGGTCATACATAGTGGTGTTTGAAGTGTAGTCGATGTCGTAGTACCACTCGTTAAGACCTACGCGGAGTGTTGATGTCCTGAATTTCTTTGAAAGCTCTGACGTGAACATCAGCTCGTCGATGTCGCCGCTGTTGAGACAAGACATACGTGTCTGCACGTAGTCGCCTTTATAAGATGTGAGCTGTCCGTCTATTCCGCGTGTAACATAATTGTATGTGTTGTCGCCGCTTACCTTTATCAGCGACATAGGTGTCTGATAAACCAGCGCGCCGTGGGCGTTGTCGTAGCGTCCGATGATTTTCCATGTCAGACCGTTGTCCCATTTGTATGTGTTCATAAGCGTAACCTCGCTTGAGTGGTTCTCTGAAGCGTCATACAGTGTGGTCTGCTTCAGCTCGCCCGTACGCATGTCGCGGTATACGATGTTGTTGTCGGTAGGCAGATAAGATGTTGTTCCGAGCTTGAAGTCGCCATACTCCTTGACGCTTCCGTCGCCTACATATATGAACGGTGCCGACTGTGTGGCAAAGGTGTATACGGGGTGGCTGTTAGAGTAATGGTAGATGGCTGTAAACTCACCGCGGCCCTTGTCGTAGAGCTTTGTCAGGGCAGCCTTGTATATCTGGGTGCGGTCCTGATAAGGAGTGAGCTTGATGTTGAATGTTCCCGGGTCGAAGTCCTGATACATGTTGGCGCTGTAATACCATCCCTTGCCCATAGAGCCGTTGAGGTTAAGCGAGAATTCCTGCAGTCCGAAGTGGTTCGACTTGTAGTCGAGCTTTCCGTGAAAGCCTTCCTGTCCGAGCTGTGTGAAAGAGTTGACGGCGTATCCGATGTTACCGGTTGTGATGGCCGTCTCAGATATCTTCAGAAGTCCCACGTGACTCAGGCTCGCATCCGAGCGCCAGTTGGAGTTCACAGAGTGTGGGTTGGTGGCATAAGTAACGGGCAGACCGTTCTCGAGCACGTTGACGTCGGCCGAGGGCAGACCAATCTGAATCTCGCGCGGTCCGTTAGCACTTGCTGCGTTGAGCATCACGTTGCGGTTGCCTTCCTCTTTCGAAGAACTGCCGCTCTTGTCCTTACTTTCATTTGTTTGTGCCTGTGCGCACGTGAGAGCAAACAATGGCAGGAGCGCAACCATGCCAAGTTTTGTTGACGTTTGACTGAATATCTTCATAATCATCAAAAGTTTTATTTAATGCTTAGTTATGTAAAATTTTCGGTTGCAAATGTAGTGTATATTGTGCATGGGGTGTCTAAAATATGTTTCCTGAGGATAGAAAAAATCGTTCATGAAACAAAATTTACATGATTTGAACGTTTATTTTTATTACAAAGGGGGTATTTTGGCAAAAAATAATGTTTAAAAGACATTTATTCGCAAATTTAATATGGCAGAAATAAATATGAACGGAATATAAACATATACGAAACCGGCAAAGCTTAATTTATGAAAAAAACAGCCGGAAGGTATCATTTTTTATACCGAAAACTCGCCGTTTGCAGCATTATTTTTACCAAAATTTACTAACTTTGGCAACACACTTACAAGGCTCCGGCATGACGCACGTATGTAGCTGTGTTACAGAATGTTACAGGAGCCTTTGCAAAAGGTGGCCTTTCGGGCTGCAAAAGATGGCTTTTCAGCGTGCGATTTGTGGCCTTTTACAACGCAAAAGGCGGTCTTTTGGAAAACAGCCTCGCGCCGGCACTTATCAGACAGGACTTATGGCCGGATTCGGGATGAGTGAGACCTGATGTCATGAGGATATTTTCTGCATCGGCAAAAGCATGCCGGCCATGGCTCTTCAGCATGCCCCACAGGGGCGGCGAGCACGAAGCAATATGGCAACAGGACTATAAAAAACGGCACTCCGGATGCCTCAGCATACAAAAACCGTGAAAATTTTACATAACTCTCACATTGTACAGGCGTGAGATAAAAACTTTTTCGCTAAACAGAAAAAGCGCGTTTCTGTAGTAAGAGACATCCGGAAGCCATGTGTCATACATCGTCTGACTCATGGCAATGCGGCTCTGCGGAGCCGCATTTTTATGCCGAATAGATATCATGCCTATGGGATCCGATCCCTGTCGCAACAGCCAAGATCGAAGGCCGGAGGCATTTAGTTAACATAGACTTTTAAGACAATCCGTTAATTATCAATCATTTACAGCGTCCACAAGAATTTTTGCGGCCATACATATTGCCGTATGATATGCTTTTATGCCCCCAAAGGGCTGAAAACCTACTTACACCGGCATCGCATTATAAAAAATCATGCACTGGCCATGCTAAAAAATAAAACTGCCGGAAACGCATCCCTGCGGCCCCGGCAGGCATTGCTAAAATATCATGATTCTGTGTTATCGTTTAACGCTGGCAGTAATCTCGCCCGGCAACACGGGCATGGCGCCGCTCTGTGTGCACACATAGGCTGACACCTTTACCGCAAGGGCATGGGCATCCCTGACGTCCATGCCGCTCAATATGGCGGCACAGAACGTGCCCGTGAACGAGTCGCCAGCGCCTACAGTGTCTGCCACCTCTACTATCGGAGTCTCCTGGAAGGACACGCTCCCGGGTGTGAACACGTAGCTGCCGTTGACGCCGCATGTCAGCACAAGCATGTCAAGGTTGTACTTGCCAAGTATCAGCCAGCACTTGTTGCTCATGTCAAGCCCCGGATAGCCGAACAGGCGGCCTATCACTACGAGCTCCTCGTCGTTTATCTTCAATACGTTGCAGCGCTTCACCGACTCGCTTATCACTTCCTTCGTGTAGAAGTTCTGGCGAAGGTTGATGTCGAATATCTTCAGGACGCCCTTGTCAGAGGGCATCGCGTCGAGGAACTTGCCGATCGTTTCGCGCGAAACTACGTTGCGCTGGGCCAGAGAGCCCCAGCACACTGCACGGCAGTCGCGGGCAAGGGCCTCAAGCTCCGGGGTGAAGGGGATGTTGTCCCAGGCCACGTTCTCGCGGATGTCATACGTCGGGATGCCGTCGTCGTCGAGCGTAACCTGAACAGTGCCCGTGGGATAAGGTACGCGAGGCATCATGTATTTAAGACCTTTATCGTCAAGGGCGGCGAGGGTCTCGTCGCCTAGGCGGTCGTCGCCCACGGCGCTTACTGCCACGGAGTCGAAGCCGAACTGGCCGGCATGGTAGGCGAAGTTGGCAGGAGCTCCGCCCAGCTTCTTGCCGTCGGGAAGAACGTCCCAAAGGGCTTCGCCAAGACCTACTATTATATCTTTCATATCGTTATGCTTGTTTGTTTGAAGTTTGTCAATGTTTTACCTTGTTTATATAATAAAGGAGATAGACCACGCCGACTGACATCACGCCTACGGCTCCAGCCTGGCCTGCAGCGTCGGAGGCGAAGCCCATCAGAAGGGGGAACACAGTGCCGCCGAAAAGGCCCATGATCATCAGGCCCGAAACCTCGTTCTGACGATCGGGGACTGAGAGAAGCGCCTGAGAGAACACTATCGAGAAGATGTTCGAGTTGCCGTAGCCTACAAGCGCTATCGCAGTGTAGAGCACGGCCTTCGACGTGCCGAAGAACATGCCGAACATGCTAAGGGCCATCATCACAACGCTTATGGCAAAGAACACGCGGTTGTTCATCACGCGGAGGAAGAACGAGCCTGTCAGGCAGCCTGCCGTACGGAAGATGAAGTAGAGGCTCGTGGCGAAGGCGGCGTCGTTAAGGCTCATCCCCAGACGCTCTATAAGGAGCTTGGGCGCAGTGGTGTTGGTGCCGACGTCGATGCCCACATGGCACATGATGCCAAGGAAGGACAGGAGGACGATGGGCTTGCCGAGAAGGCGGAGGCAGTCGCCGAAGCCCGAAACCTTGCCAGCAGGCGCTTCTTCCTTGATGGGGGTTACCAGCAGAAGGAGCGTGGCAAGAACGCCTGCAACGAAGTATACCAGGAACAGAACGCGCCAGCCCATGCCCAGAGAAGGAAGCACGCCCGTGGCGCCCCACATGGCTATGTAGGGGGCGAGGAAAGAGGCGATGGCCTTGATGAACTGACCGAACGTAAGGGTGCTGGCAAGGTTGTCGCCGCGGATTACGGTCGAGATCAGCGGGTTGAGCGATGTCTGCATCAGGGTGTTGCCTATGCCGAGCAATGAGAACGACAGAAGCATTATGGCGAAGCTCTCGCCGAAGAGCGGAAGAACGAGCGACACGGCAGTCACAGCAAGAGACAGAAGCACCGTGTTCTTGCGCCCGATGCGGTTCATAAGCATGCCCGTGGGCACTGAGAAGATTAGGAACCAGAAGAACACCAGCGAGGGGAACACGTTGGCGACGGAGTCGCTCAGCCCAAGGTCTGACTTCACGTAGTTGGAGGCGATGCCGACAAGGTCGACAAAACCCATGGCGAAGAAGCAGAACATCACTGGGATGAGATATATGGTCTTGGTTGGTTTCATAAGTTATTTGTTTAAAGGATATACAACGAGCGAGGCCGACTTCTTCTTGCCGTCGCACTTAACTGATATGCTGTTGTATGGCTCTGACGGGAACACGAGGTTGGTCATAACCGAGCGTCCGCCGTTGGCAAAGGCCTCAACACTGCAGTTGTCTACATAAAAGCGCAACTCATTGAGTTTAGAACCAATAACGGGAGCCACAGACACGGCTGGGAACTGGTCGCTGAACGAAACGTTTCCGCTCTTGCGGCGGTCGAAGCTCAGTGTGCCTTTGGCTGCATCATACATCATGCTTACGTTCTCGCCCTTTGTGTTAGAGAGCACAAGTTCAACGTTGCCGGCATTGTCATTGCCCAGAGTGAGCACCACCTCATAGGTGCCGCGCGGCTTGCTGAACATCTTGCTTATGGTCTTCGAGCCTGAAATATTCTTCTTCACGGCAGCCTTTCCTCTCATTTTCTCATTCTCTACAGAAGGCTTCGAGGCCAGATATTCTGTCGTTCCGTCTGTATAGAGATACAGGTCGCGCGCAATGGTGTTGGCACTTCTATACTGCTGTGTGGGCGCCTGGTTGGCATACTGCCAGTTGCTCATCCAGCCTATCATTATGCGGCGTCCGTCGGGAGCGTTGTCAAAAGTTACTCCGGCATAGTTGTCCTTGCCATAGTCGGCCCATTTTGTAACCTCGGGCTTTGTGTCACAGGTAAACTTGTGGCCATCGAATGTTCCAGTGAAATACTGTGTGGCGCTGCCGCCTGCAGGTCCGCCGGGGTTTATGTTGCACACAAGCACCCACTTGCTGTAGTTCTTGCCTTCAACCGGCAGTTCAAAGAGGTCGGGGCACTCCCACACGCCCTCATGGCATCCGTAGCCCTTGCCGAAGCTGCTCTCATAGGTCCAGTCTTTCAGGTTGGCCGAAGAGTATATGCGCATCTCCTGTCCTGCTGCCAGAATCAGAATCCAGCGGCCGCTCTTTTCGTGACGGAACACGTGCGGATCGCGGAAGTCTGGCACGTCGGCAGTCAGAATTGGGTTGCCGTCATATTTTGTAAATGTCTTTCCGTTGTCAGTGCTGTAGGCCATGCTCTGCGTCTGGTTCTCGCCTGCCGTGGTGTAGAATGCCACTACGGCTCCGGCACCAAACCCGGCGGTATTGTCCTTGTCAACCACACAGCTGCCGCTGAAGATTGTGCCAAGGCCGTCGGGTTCAATGGCCAAGCCTTCGTCGGTCCAGTTTACGAGGTCACGGCTTGAGGAGTGTCCCCAGGTCATGTTCTCCCATTGTGAACCGTACGGATTGTATTGATAATAAAGATTGTATACGCCGTCTTTATAGAACATTCCGTTAGGGTCGTTCATCCAGCCGTATGCAGGCGTGTGATGATATGCAGGACGGAACTTCTCATGGTTAGCAGTGTCAAAGGTGTCGGCATAAGAAATGTTTTTCCAGCAGG
>OGIH01000841.1_pt1 | contig 20009 bp, 10 predicted proteins | sample 1571721 | NCBI WGS metagenome assembly OGIH01 (sample SAMEA2582068, study PRJEB24529) | metagenome | biome: Human gut stool | place: China | collected 2011
ATTTTCCTAATACTTGTACTACTTGTTGAATTATGTAAATCTCTCAAAGAACTCTCTCGCTATCGTTTCTCGATTGCGGCTGCAAAGGTAAGGACTTTTTTTTAATCTCCAAATTTTTCGGTGAAAAATTCTCGATTTATTTTCTCTCGTCGATCTCCGGGCGGTTGGAAATTATCGCTTGGCCCAGCCAACCTCATCCCCTACCCAAGGATACCTCCACGTTTCCATCATTTCTGAAGCGCCGTTCTCTCTCGAATGCGGGTGCAAAAGTAATGCTATAAAACATACAATCCAAATTTATCGGGCATTATTTTGCAAGTTTTTTACGGCAACGGATATCGGGTACATTATAATATAGGATACGCAAAAATACCGACTGCTCACGGAAACGATATAGCCGGTACCCTTGCCATCATAGCGGCAATACTGTGCCACTACGATGGCACGGCCCTGCCACACGGATGGCACAGCGTTGCCACTGTGATGGCACGACCGTGCCAAAGGCGATAAATAAACTGGCACTGCAAACAATTGATAAACAAACATATGCTAGCATGAAAATTTCCCCAGAGGAGACATCTAAAAGACAGGGGACTTTATCTTTTATCTAGATATCTAAAAACAGAATAAAAATCTGCCGTTTTTTTTCATATATTTGAGGTCTCATCTAAATATAAACAAATAATGAAGCACTTGAGTTCCTCTATTTTATTGGGGCTTGGCTTGTTTTCCTTCTTCTCCTGTAAAGAAGCGACAGCGCCCGCCCCTATCCTGCCCGTTCCCACGCCGGCACAAGTTGAATGGCATAAGATGGAAACATACGCCTTTGTCCATTTCGGATTAAATACGTTCAATGATCTGGAATGGGGTTACGGAAATACTCCCGCCTCCACATTCAATCCAACGGATCTGGATTGCGATCAATGGGCGCAAACAATCAAAGCCGCCGGATTGAAAGGCGTAATCTTAACCACCAAGCATCACGACGGTTTCTGTCTATGGCCTACCGCCACAACCGAATATAGCGTAAAGAATTCTCCTTGGAAAGATGGCAAAGGGGATATGGTAAAAGAACTATCCGACGCTTGTAAGAAACACGGGCTGAAATTCGGTGTCTATCTCTCCCCTTGGGACAGAAACAGTGAGAATTACGGACAACCGGGATATGTAGAGAAATTCCATGCCCAATTACATGAATTAGTCTCCAACTATGGCCCGTTGTTCGAATACTGGTTTGATGGGGCAAACGGTGGCAATGGCTGGTATGGCGGCACGAATGAAACCCGTGCTATAGACGCCAAGACCTATTATCAATATGAGCGGGCACGAGACACGATCAAGGCGCACCACCCGGACATCATGGTTTTCGGAGGGACAGTACCCGATATCCGCTGGATCGGTAACGAGGAAGGTTGGGCCGGTGATACCCAATGGAGCATCTTCGCCCCGGAACCCTCCATGCCTACTTTCCAACAGAGTGTATGGGGAGATGAGAACGGACCGATGTGGCTAGGTGGAGAATGCGATGTATCTATCCGTCCGGGATGGTTCTATCACTCCCGGGAAGATCACCAAGTCAAATCTCTGGCAAAATTAGTCGATCTTTATTACCGAAGCGTCGGGCATAACGCCAATTTCCTATTGAACTTCCCCGTAGCGTTGAACGGAAAAATAAGTCCGGTAGACTCCGCCCGTGCCGTACAATGGTATCAAACCATCCAAAATGACTTTAAGGAGAATCTTTTGAAAGGATGTTACGTACAAGCGAGCAATAAAAGAGGACGTAATTTTAGTCCCAATAAGGCAGTAGATGGGGATTGGGATACCTATTGGGCTACGGACGATGGAGTAACCAGTGGTTCATTGACTTTCACGTTAACCCATCCTACCGATGTAAACCGCTTGGTAATACAAGAATATATCCCATTAGGACAACGAGTACGCTCGTTCAATATCGAACTCGAGCAAGGGGGTAAATGGATTCCGGCACAGACTGTGGATTCTACGACAACTGTCGGCTATAAACGAATTGTCCGTTTCCAGACCGAGAAAGCGGAGAAGATACGCATCAACTTCACGGACGCCCGCGGGCCGCTTTGTATCAATAACGTGGAGGCATACCTTGCCCCCGCCTTGGTGACCGAGCCAACGATTGCCCGTAATATCAATGACGAGGTAACCATACAGGCCGGGGATAAAGGCTCCGAGGTTCATTATACCACCGACGGCTCAGATCCGACCAAGGACTCACCGCTTTATCAGGCGCCATTCGCTTTCGCTCAAAAAGGAACTGTCAAGGCGATTGCCTATGATCCGACTTTCGATACAGTCAGTCCGGTTTCCGCGCAAACGTTCGATATTCCTGCTTGTGATTACACGATCGTATCACCGAAAGATGAGAAAACCAGCCTGATCCTAGACGGAAACGGCTACACAACCTACTATTTGCCACAAGGGAAACAAGAGTTAGTCGTACAATTAGCGAAAGAAATGCCTATATCCGGATTCCGCTACACCCCGAACCAAGGACGTGACGCAAGCGGTCATATCTCCAACTATCAATTATATATTAATGGAAAGAAGGTGGCCGAAGGCGAATTCTCCAATATCAAGGCTAACCCGATCGAGCAAGTCGTACATTTCCCGATAACGAAAGGTAACCAAATCCGTTTGGTCGCAACCCGTATCGTAGATAATAAAAAGCAAGCGGGTATCGGTGAATTCTCGGTAATTACGGAAAAATAAAGAATATCTAATAAAAGCAGAAGGGACCGCCTCGAAAGTTTAATTTCCAGAGGCGGCCCCTTTTAATTATTTATCAATCTTTTATTTATCCTTGAAGGTACCGGTTCATTTGCTTATACACGGCACGTATATTTAATGGTTTAGATATATGAGCGTTCATACCGGCCTCCCTACTTTTCTGCACATCCTCAGCGAAGGCGTTGGCTGTCATAGCGAAGATAGGAACCTTTTGAGCATCAGAACGCCCTAATGCCCGGATACATCGGGTAGCCTCATAGCCATCCATATGAGGCATCTGCACATCCATCAATATCAAATCATAATATCCTTCGGCAGATTCCTTAAACATCTCTACGGCCTGTACCCCGTCCTCAGCACTCTCCACCGACGCACCGGTAACTCCGATCAATTCCTCCGCTATCTCCCGGTTAAGCTCATTGTCCTCAACCAATAAGATCCGTTTACCTTTGAAGTCATAATCAACAGCATAACAATCCTTCGCAAGGTCATTCCTCCCATTAATATCGGAAAAACGAGTGGGCTTACCCGATTCCTTTATTTTGCCGAAAGGCAGATCAACGGTGAATGTACTGCCACTCCCCTGCACGCTCGTCACATGTATGCCACCACCCATCAACCCTGTGAAACGCTTAACGATAGAAAGCCCTAATCCTGTACCTCCATATTTATAAGTAACATCCACATTTTCCTGTTCGAACGATTCGAAGATTTTATCATAGTTCTCCTCGGCTATACCACATCCCGTATCGATTACCTCGAAACGAAGGTAAACATTCTCTTGATCCTCACCTGTTTTAGATACCCGAAGTTTAATCATTCCCTTGGCCGGCGTAAATTTCAGCGCATTCGATAACAGGTTGGAGAGAACTTGATTCAAGCGCAAGGAGTCTCCTATAATCTGTACTTCCAGATCACTAGCCAATATCGTCTCATAGCTGATCCCTTTACTCTTGGCCTGCTCGCCATACAGATTTTCAAAGTCCTGCAAGAATGCCCGGAAATTAAAGCTCTCATGTCGAAGTTCCACTTTTCCGCTTTCTATCTTCGACATATCCAGCACGTCGTTAATGAGAGCGAGAAGATGCTTGGAAGACATGATTACTTTCTCAAGACAATCCTTTATCTTATCGGTATTATCTATGTTTTGCATAGCGATAGTACTCATACCTACAATTCCGTTCATCGGCGTACGGATCTCATGACTCATCCGGGAAAGAAACTCGCTCTTCGCCAAGTTAGCCGCCTCAGCCCGTTTCAGGTTGCCCTGTATCACGGTCGCTTTCATCCGGGCCCCTATAGCCAGCAGTAATGCCGTAAATAGCACCGACAGGACAAACATCACGATAAACATAAATTGTAAGGGATTCGCATATATAAAGTCCGTAAGAGAGAATTCATTCACGCCGATAGATTCCAGATTCCGATTGCGTATAACAGTCCTCTCGGACTCAGAAAGATTATTGATCGCCTTGTTGAGTACGGTTAATAAATCCGGGTCAACCGGGGTAGGTAACGCAAAACTTATCGCACTCTGATCATTGACCAATGTCACAGGAGCAAGATTGGTGAAATGATAACGCAAAATATCCTGTTCCATTTTAGAGGACAATCCATAGATAAAATCAACCTCTCCGCTATTGACAGCGGCTAATGCCTCCTTAATGCCCGGATAGGACCGAATCTTCTCCGCAGATATGCCACTTGGAAATCGCTGACTTTCCACCAAAGCACCAACCAAACCCGGAGCGGGATAACTACAGGCTTTATTGCGTACTATGATATTGTTCGCACTCACATAAGAGGCTGAAAGCGCAAGCCCTAGCTGGGCCGCATCGTTCTCATCTCCCAAGAAAAAGCCTAAGATATCAGCTTTCCCTCGTTGTACCAGATGGACCGCATCACTATAATTCTTCGCATACACATACGAAAAATCCAAACCGGTAAAGTCCTTGATCTTATCCAATACATCCACCATGATACCGACATGGTTCTTCTGGGAGGTTTCTTTACAATAAAAGGGATACCAATTCTCCGGAACGGCTACCGTGATCGTTTTCCTTTTCTTGACATATTCCAAGTCCCGGTCACTAAATTGGACATTTACAAGTCGGGCAGGGAAGTTAGCGGCATAACGCTCTGCCGCGAAATTTGGATTGGCATCCAAGATCCGTTCCAAAGCCATATTCAAACCATCCAATACTTCCTTATTACTCGGATTGGTTACGATATAATAGGGTTGAGAATTATATGTAGCGATCACCCGTACAGAATCGTGATTGTAAATAATGCCACTCAACAGCAAGTCTATCTCTCCATTCATTAAATAAAAATATAATCCCTCGTCGTTCTTCTGCATATCTTTCAAGCTGTAATATTGGAACTTACAGTCTAATCCGTTGATAGCCAAAAACTCCTTGAGGCGGCGAATATTTTCTTTCGCATTCTCATATACACCGATGGTTTTCCCGTTCATACTCTCCAAATTATAGCTATGGATAGTACGATCGTCAGAACGAGCAAGCAACAAAGAACGGCTATATCCCATATTGTAATCCGGATAAGCATAATATTCCTCTAAACCGGGTATATAATAGTTTCCACCCATCAATTCATACTGACCTGCGATAAATTCATTCAACACGGTTTGCCTATTCGTATCAATGTACTCGTATTCCCAACCGGTATATTTGGCAATCTCATTGAGATAGTCCACGAGCATACCATGATGACTACCGTCCTCCGCCGTCCAACTCATGCCTACCACCTGCGGAAAGGCAACCCGGAGCACACGTTTTTCACTTGTCCGTGCTAACGCAGACAAATGAAACGCCAGCATTATAAATACTAACAAACTTATAGTTATACCATGACCCACATATCTCAGAAGTAAGTTCATTATAATGTATATCTTTTATTATCGGCTTTCCCGATGATAACAACCCCTAGACCTCTCCGCAAAACAACGGTTTATTTAGGATAATGCCTATTCATTCTGGTGAACAAAGCTTTTGCGTACCCCAAAACAGAGTACGCAAATATACTACATTTTATATCACAGCGGATTATAAAATAATTGATTTTTAAGAGAAGATACTATAAAAACAGAAGGGACCGCCTCGAAGGTAAAACACCTCGAGGCAGTCCCTTTCCTAAATCCCAACAAACTTTTATCCCATCGAACTATTGATTACCTGTGTGGTTTTCTCAAAACTCTTCCTTAAGACCTCCTTTACATCCATGGTTTCCCAATATCCCTTATTAAAAAGCTCTACGGATAACCCACCCCGGAAACCGGAGTCGTATAGCAAAGGAAGTACCTTATTAAACGGGCAAATACCATCTCCCGGAAACACCCGATCCGAATCTCTCAACTCCGTACGAGGAGGCAACTCCGGATAATCGTTGATATGAAAAACCGGAAGGATCTTCCCATTTATCAAGCGTAAACTATCAAAACTATTTCCTCCTCTGTACAAATGGTAGAAATCCAATAAGACGGAAGCCAGCGAATGCCCGGAGGCGATCGCTATCGCCATGGTATCCGATAATTGATTCAGAACCCCGGCCCCCCATAGTTCCAATATCGGAGTGACACCCATCTCATCCCCTAAATCCAGTATCGCCCGATAGCGTTCGGAATACTCCGGCAACCGTGTACGATCCAATTGAGTAACTCCTTGAGCAGGAGCGGCGATAAATTTACCGCCCAATCCCGCTACCATCTCCATATCATGCCGCATTTGGTTTAGCCCTTCCTTCCGTTTCGAAGGATCATCGGCAAACCACGAGGCAAAACCGATCATATTCTCCAATAAAAGTCCGGAGCCTTCCAGCTGACGCCTGAGGGTCTCATAAGTTCCCCCTTGCTTTACGAACGCATCCACATCACGGGTCCATAACTCAATTCCCTCAAAACCAGCCTCGGCACATAAATCAATCTGTTTTTGAACAGGAAGTTTATAACCCGCTATCGTAGAGACATTGAGACAGACACGGAAAGGACGTTTCGAAGAGGATGCTTCGGGTGATGGCTCCTCCTTTTTCTTCGGAGCACAAGAAGCCAAGCCTGCGAACGTACTGCCCAAAACCGCCAGACCGGTGGCCCGAAGCATATTACGTCTTGAAATCTTTTTCTCAAGCATAACACTCTCGTTTTAAATTAAACCTCCAAAGATTTACGGGCCTCCCGGTCCGGATCATTCCGAGCCCCACACGTATTATTCAAGATCATCACCTCTCCATTTTCTTCCGTGTATTTCGGCCAAACGGGTAACTCTCCTCCGTTCGGATCTCCTGTCCGCATGAAATTCAACAAAGCGCCAGACATCTTATCTGACAACGCACGAGGTACCTTACCTCCACCCGTATGAGTAAACATCCGATCCGTATTTTTAAACCAGAAACAGATATCCGAGCAATGGAACGCACGCATACGGTTATTAAACAAGGGCGGACACCAGCCAAACCAAGCTACATACACAGGCTGGCCTTGCTTTAATTTTGCGTTAGCCGCCTCAACCACTCGTTGACGGGAAGACAAAATCATCGCCCAAAGCTCCATCGGAGTCTTATCCGGGAAATTCTTGGCGAAAGCCTTCACGATCGATTCCGCTTTATCACCATATTGACTTCTCAGTTTCTCGATCACACCGTCTTGAGTGATTTTTTCCAAGGCCGCATCCGCCCTGTTCGGGTTCCATTCATGGAAAGTCGTACAGAATATCATCGGGACGACAGGAGACTCCAAATGGCTCTCACCGGAGTAGAATACACCGGCCGGAATATTCCGGTCATCAGCAACAGGGCCAAAAGTCCGTCTCATGCTAATCCCTTGATCTTCCCAGCACTTTTTACAAGCCCTATCCGCTATATCCAAATATTCCCGCCAAGGTATTCTTTGCAATTTATCCAGTTGGGAAGCGGTCAGCCCCGCTTCTCTCAAAATATATTCTCCCACCTTCCGGGTCATCACCTGATCGGAAGCTCCTACCGTAGATCCACTTAAAGCCACGGCTCTATGGATCAAACCTTTTGCCGCCGGCATAGCGGCTACCGTACAGACCTTAGAACCTCCTCCGGATTGTCCCATAACCGTTACGTTCCCGGGATCTCCACCGAAATTGGCGATATTATCATGTACCCATCGCAAGGCGGCAATAATATCTAACATCCCCACGTTTCCGGAATCCTTATACGCTTCTCCACCAACACCAGATAAGTCAGAGAAGCCAATCGGCCCCAACCGATGATTAATGGAACAGAATACGATATCTCCTTCCCGGCTTATATTCTCTCCATGATATCCATCCTGCTCGATCCCACTACCATTTGTAAAACCGCCGCCATGCAGCCACACCAATACGGGACGTCTCTTTCCATCTGCGATACCCGGTGTCCATACATTTAAATATAAGCAATCCTCACTCACATCCCAGTAGTTCCAATGATCAGCAAAAGTTCCGTAATTATTGGGCCACCGGTTCTCCATACGTTGCGGCGCCGTATTCCCATAAAAAACCGCCGGTCTCACATCTGTCCACGGCTCTGGTTTTTGGGGAGGCATAAAACGATTTTTTCCCGACGTATCAGCCCCATAAGGAACTCCCAAGAACGTATATACATGATTCAGCAGATATCCCTGCACCTTCCCATACTCTGTCTGGGCGATGGCGATATCGTCACCGATAAATAGGAATTGATCGTCATCACTCACTTTCCCTCTTTTATCACGGGAATCCCCAGAAGGGGCACAAGAAGAAGTCGATATCAAACTTCCCATACTCAACGAGGCTGTGCCCAATCCTAAGTTTCTTACGAATTGTCGTCTGTTTATTTTCATAATCTCTTAATTCATCTCAACGACCAATACCTCTTTAGATGCCAGCTTCAAGCTGTCCTTAAATAAGATCGTTCGTTTCGTTATTATATCCTTTCCTTCTATTCCCTCTTTTAAAGATTCCTTATAACGGGCAAGTGGAAGATCAACTTCATGATTAGCTCCATTAATAATGACCATGACACTTTTACCCTCTAGATAACGCTCATATACATACACTCCTAATTGTGGCATATAATGTTTCATATTACCTTCGGAAATGATCTTATTGCCCTTCCTCCACTTCAATAAAGTCTGTAAATAATCCCAAGCCTTATTCTGTAGGGCGGAACGTCCTTCCCTCGGAAACCAATTCTGAGAATCTCCAGGCCACCCTCCTGGAACATCTAAACGTATATTCCCATCCCAACCCGGGCGACTTTTCGTCCCAGACATTAACAATTCATGTCCATAATATAATTGAGGAGTGCCAGGGATTGTTAATAAAAAGGCAACCCCTTGTTTATAACCATCTAAGTCTTTAGGCTCCGAACGTAAAAACCTATCAGTATCGTGATTATCTAAAAAACGCAAAACATTTTTAATATCTGGATACACGAAATCATAACACAAATGATCATAGATTTTATCTAATCGCCCTTCCGGTGAAGACTTGTCATTAAAGATATCACTTGCAATACTCATCAGAGTAAAATCCATCACAGACTTCAGTTCCGTATCTTTTCCAAAATTAAGTTTACACCCTTTTTGCCACCAAGCCGTACCAATCGTATAATTAGTCCAAATCTCACCAACTATATTAAACTGAGGATATTCATTCATGATTTGGATATTCCACTCACGCATCATATCAAAATCGGAATATGGATATGTATCTTGCCTAATCGCATCAATCCGAGCATACTCAATCCACCATATAGAATTCTGAATAAGATATTTACCAACATGAGGATTTGCTTGATTCAAATCTATTCCAAATCCTGCATATTTCATTACTTCAGAATCATAAGTTGATGCATAATTGTCATAGAAAATAGCCTTAGCATGATTCCCCCTTTTAGAAGGACTTACATTAAACCAATCCTTAGATGGCACATCTAGCACCCAAGGATGATTTGCTCCAATATGATTAAAAATCATATCCATAACAACCCGTAATCCCTTTTGATGCGCTTTATTTATCAATCGAAGGTAATCTTCATTTGATCCTAGACGCCTATCCACATGAAACATATCCGTTGAGAAATAGCCATGATAAGAACCTCCTTTCCCATCATTCTCCAACACGGGATTTAACCATATAGCTGTTACCCCAAGGTCCACAAAATAATCCAAATGATCTTCGATCCCCTTCAAATCACCTCCATGTCGAGCCCCAGGCTTACTACGATCCATCACATATTCCGTTGACATAGAAATCTGATCATTCGATTGGTCACCATTAGCAAAACGGTCCGGCATAATTAAATACAACACATCCGAAGAATCATATCCTTGTATATCATCTGTACTCTCCTTGCGCTCTTTCAGCTCGTAAGCATATACGAACTTCTTTTCCCCATTCACAAAAGTTATATCAAATGTTCCAGAATGAGCTTGTGATAAATCTAAATATAATATTAAATAATTGGGACTATCTACCGTTACACAACTTTTTAAATAAACACCAGGTTCATTTATAACAGGATGATATTCAGAAATATGATCCCCATATACCATCAACTGTAATTCTGGATTTCTCATTCCTGCCCACCAAAACAACGGCTCTACCTTATTTATCGTTTGAGCAGCCACTGTCCCAAGTACAAATAACAGAAATGAAGTAAATATTATTATTTTTCTAATCATAGCTATAATTATTTAGATGTAAAAGCAAATAAAGGGTGAGCCAAACTCACCCTTTTTAAACAGCCAAGTTAATTCATATTAACATCAGGATTACCATTCTGCTCAACATCCGGAATCTGAAACATCACTTTATGAGAATCCCAAGCTTCACCACGAACCGACTGTTTGATACGCTTCAATTCAAATAATCTCTCACCTTGTAAAGCTATTTCCAAACGACGTTCCTTCTGTACTGCTTTAATAAAAGAAGCCCTATCCGTAGTTGTAGTATTAGCTTTGCCATAAGCCCTTTTTTCTATTTTTTGCAAAGCATTCAAAGCTTGATTCATATTTCCATTCGATTTAGCTAAAGACTCGGCATAAAGTAGTAACAACTCATTATATCCAATAATAATACCATCCATATACTCATAATCAAACTTCAGAGTATACCATGAACCGTCTATATTTTTAAAAAACGTTTTAAAACGATTATCATTTTGTTGGTCATAAGCAGCAATCAACTCATTAGACGGCCTGCTTGTGGGTAAAGCCAATCCATTCGTACGATAATCTCTTAAACCACCCCAAGAATCCTCAATCAATGACGCAGAAGGTATCATCGCTACAATTTCTTGCGTAACAGTCTTTTTTTCCGCTCTACCGAATTTAGCAGTCAAATCCTCATCAAGATCATACTTCTGAGTATTAATAACTTGTTCCGCATATTTAGCCGCATTCCCAAAATCATGTTTATAAAAATAGACTTTTGCCAATAACGCTTTTGCGCCATCAACGGTCGCTCTACCAGACTCTACTTTATTCTCTCCAGGTAAGTTTTCGATCGCATATTCCAAATCTGAGATTATTTGAGAATAAACCTCAGAGACCGTTGAACGTTGTACGACCTCAAATGCAGTAGCACGATCCATCACCCCCCTTAAACGAAGGGGAACTCCCATCTCTGCGATATCCTTAGTCTCCTCTGCATAAGGAAGGCCAAAGGCTCTTACTAAATGAAAATATCCTAATGCACGAATAAAAGATGCCTCAGCCTTAAATTGAGCTTCTTTCTGAGGATCACTCGCCAAGATACTTTCCCCTAAATCGCTAAACGCAACTTGATTCGCCATATTTATGGCATTATATGTCGCGGTCCAGGTATCACGTCCAACCGCATTTACCAAATTCATTGTATGAGCACTCATCTGAACCCATTCAAAAGTAGCCACATCTGCCACACCATCATCTGCGATCACATCAAAACCACGCAACGTCCGGCCTCCCCAAAAGCCCGAAGAACGTATTCCATTATAAGCACCCAACAATAAATTCTCCAAATCATCTACCGTCTTAATACGATCATCTGTCAGTTCTAAACTATCTGGTTTTATTTGTAGAAATCCCATGTCATCACATGCCGTATAGACTAATTGGGTACTGAGTAATATTACTGCTATATATTTTACTTTCATAATCTTATTCATTTAAAAGTTAACACTTAATCCGATAGTATATGTACGAGCTTGAGGAGGTGTTAAATAAGTCACATTCAAACTCAAATTCCTCTTCTGAGCTGAATCGACATCACGCATAATCTCAGGCTCACCACTATATTTATTATAGTATTCACTAAATAAAGTCAATAAATTAGTTGCTTGAGCATATAATCGAATATCCCTTATATTAAACTTCTTGATTCTAATACCTTTGAAAGTATAACCCACATTTACATTTTTTAAACGTAAGAATCCCGCATCATGTAGATATTCAGTTGTATTTCTCGCCAGTTCAATGCCACTTTTTCCTAAACTTACCCGAGGTACATCTGTCACATCACCAGGTTTCTGCCATCTATCAAGAACATTACTTTTCAGATTCCAAGTGCCAACATTATTCATCTGAAATTTCTCACCATCGTCATAAATATTGCCGCCTATTTGGAATGTAAACATAAAACCGAAATCCCAGTTCTTATATGTAAACGTATTATTCAAACCTCCTACAAAATCGGAATAAGGATGGCCTACAGGCTGACGATCTCTATCCGCATTATATTCTTTAGTTTCACCAACCGGTTTCTTATTCTCATCAAGCATTTCATAAACAGGCATACCATCCTGAGGATCAACACGTAGAACCTTAACCAAATAGTTTACGCCAATAGGCTGTCCTACTAACACACGTGTATCACCTTCTCCACTTAATGCGTCTGGTCCTGCATTACCAACATCCAAAACCTTATTCTTATTATAGCTGATATTAAAATCAGTAGTCCATGTAAAATCTCTATTTGTAATATTCACGGATTTAATATTAAACTCCACACCCGTATTTCTGACTTTTCCGATATTTGCCAAGAATGCCGTATATCCCACAGATGCTGGAACACTTACATTCAAAAATAGATCTTTGGAATTCTTATTATAAAATCCGATTTCACCTGAAATCCGATTTTTTAAGAAACCATACTCCAAACCTACATCAAAAGTAGAGGTTGTTTCCCACTTCAAATCTGGGTTTTTCAAAGAATTGATATACCAATAATTATCCCCTACATACAATTGATTCGTATTCACGCTAACTGCCCCCCATTGCGCATAGTTAGGGATTTCCGCATTACCAGTAATACCAAAACCTGTTTTCAATTTCAACAAGCTTACAACCTCGTTATCTTTTAAAAAGTCCTCTTCCGTGATCATCCAACCAATAGAAGCCGCAGGGAAATTACCAAATTTATTATTCTCCCCAAATCGTGACGAACCATCTCTACGGAAAGTACCAGTGAACATATAACGGTCTTTAAATGTATAATTTATACGTCCGAAAAAGGATATAAATGAGAAATCTTGATTAGGATAGCTCGTAAAAGTCTTATTCGTTTCATCATAAGCCGGATTATTAAATAACCAATCTTCTTTTCCTTGCTCAAATACGACATTCGTATAATTCGATACTCGTGTAGATTTCAATGCTTCTGTTCCCAACAAGAAATGAAAACGATGTTTTTCATTAATCGACAAGCTATAATTCAAGAGTGCTTTCGCATTCCAATTTGTCTCATAACGATTTGTCACATTACTATTCGGTTTTGTTGATAATTCTTTCGTTCGTAAATAATTAGACTCATTATCTCGATAATCTATATTACCTTCTAGCCGCAATGACAATCCTTTGATTATCTGTAAGTCAGCATATAAACTTGCCATTGTACGTTGGGTAAATATTCTACGTCTTTTCTCATTTGCCTCCGTCACCGGATTTGTTGATTTAGGAAAAACATAATAACTACCATCCGAATTATAGGCTGGGAAATAAGGCAAAGCCGTACTTATGGCACGTCCCCAACCACCATCCCAACTTGAAGGAGTGGGTCGATGATCCGTGTGAGAGAAACTAAAATTTCCACCTATTTTTAAAATGTTTATAGGCTTATAATCAATATTAAGGCGTACGCTCGTCCTTCCGAAATGATCATTCACCAAATATGAATTCTCTTCTACATTAGAAACCCCTAAATAAGTCTGTATTTTCTTATTACCCCACGATACCGATAAATCATTGTAGGTAGAAATTCCTGTTCTCGTAATAAGATCTTGCCAATCCGTATTATTTAATAAAGCTTGTTCTTCTGAATAACCACCGGGATATGATGATACAGTAGAAGGATATGTCGCACCAGAGGGATTAAACTTATAATCATTTTCCAATGCTTCTTTATAAATATCCAGATAATCTTTAGTTTCCAACATATCAACTTTCCTATTAGTTGTTGAAAATGCAACTTTAGAACTAAAATTTATTTGAGGTTTTCCTGATTTACCACGTTTAGTTGTTATTAAGACAACACCGTTCGCACCTCTGGATCCATAAATAGCCGTTGCCGAGGCATCTTTCAATATATCAATACTTTCAATATCATTCGCATTTATAGATGACATTGGATTATCTTGTGCTGCACCCACTCGATCTCCGGCATTTTGCATGATGGGTATTCCATCAACAACAATCAATGGATCACCTCCAGCGGTAATAGAAGCGATACCTCTCACTCGAATGGCTGCACCAGAGCCAGCCAAACCCGATGTTTGGGTTACTTGTACACCAGCGGCACGCCCTTGTAAAGCGGCATCGAAAGAGCTTGTTGGAACAGACATTAGTTCCTCACTTCCAACTTTAGCGATCGATCCTGTCACATCTCTCTTATTCTGAACTCCATAGCCAACAACGACCACTTCATCTAATGTCTCCACATCTTCCGATAGACGAACATTAATATGAGTCTGATTTCCGACCTTTATCTCTTGGGAACGATAACCAATATAAGAATACACTAAAATGGCATCTCTATTAGGTACCTCAATTGAATAATTTCCATCCATATCGGAAGTAGTACCCGCAGTGGTACCTTTAATCTGTATGGTGATAAAAGATAAAGGCTCTCCTGTCTCCGCATCAGAAGCAGTTCCTGTGATCTTGATTTGCGCAAACGCTGTCAATGAAAACAAAGAAAGCATAAAGCACATAATAAATTCACTAATACTTTTACATCTCATGACATATTAAATTTAAAGTTAGACAAGTTCTAAAATATAAACACCACGAGCCGGAATATGAACCGCCGTGTCTATCGCAACGATCGTATCTGTTATAATATCTTTCCCAGATCTATAATCTTTTACGACTTCATGAAAACGATTCATATCTAATGTCTGGTTTTGATCTGTTCCATTCATTAAAACAAGTACCGTTTTATTATCCTTTACCCTAGCATATACGTAACAACCCGATTTATCAGGAGTATAATGAATCAACTTACCTTCTTTAACAGCATCACATCGCTGTCTCCAATTCAATAATTTTCTCATATAATCCCAAGCTTGATTCTGCAAATCCGTACGTCCCTCAGGAGTGAAAGCATCTTTTGGATCTCCTGCCCAACCTCCGGGAAAATCAGTGCGGATAATACCATCTCCTTCTGCTTTTGTCCCAGACATTAAAATCTCTGTCCCATAATAAATCTGAGGAATCCCTCGAGTTGTTAATAAAAAAGCAATAGCCTGTTTATACCTTCTTAAATCAGATTCTCCTTTCTGCATAAAGCGTCCTAAATCATGATTATCCAAAAAGACTAGTACATTATTAGGATCCGGGAATAAAAAATCCTGTGCGATAACTTCATAAATTTTAAATAACCCTGCTTCGAATCCTTCACGGCTAGAACATGCATCTCCAAACGCTTTTTGGCAAGTAAAGGTCAAATCAAAATCCATCACTGTCTTTAAGTTACTATTAGATTCATTCATTTTAGAATCTCTTTGCCACCAAGCCGAAGCAGTCCCTCTTGGATACCAAGCTTCTCCCACAATATTGAAATCCGGATATTCATTTTCCACCTCCTTACACCAAGTTGCCATAAAATCATAATCTGCATATGGATGTGTATCTTGACGGATACCATCAATCCGTGAGTATTCAATCCACCAAATGCTATTTTGAATCAAATATCGGGCTAAGTGCCTATTTTTCTGATTTAAATCTGGCATACCTCTACCAAACCAACCATTTACCAAGATCTCTCTCTCCGACTGAGGAGCGTGAACATCCATAAGAGTCCATTTAAAATGATTTGTTTGAACAAAGTTGTCTTGATTATTCAGCCAATCCGAGGAAGGAAAATCTTTTAACCACCAATGAGAGCTTCCGCAATGATTAAAAATCATATCCATCACGACTTTCATTCCTTTTTCGTGGGCCTTATCTATCAATTCACAATATTCTTCATTCGTTCCAAAACGAGGATCTACCTGATAAAAATCAGTAATAGCGTATCCGTGATAAGAACCTCCCGGCATCCTATTTTCCAATACAGGATTTAACCAAATTGTCGTAAAGCCTAAATCACGGATATAATCCAATTTATTAATAATACCACGTAAATCACCTCCATGGCGAGCTCCCCCTCTCGAACGATCTATTTTCACATCATCTAGATTGTCATTAGATGGATCCGCATTTGCAAAACGATCTGGAGTAATCAAGTACATCACATCCGCAGGTGAAAATCCAGCAGCTCCAACCTTTTTATTTCTTTCCTTTAACTCAAAGGCCCGGATTTCTTTCTCTTTCCCTTTTTGAAATATCAAATTCATTGTACCGGGAGAGGCATCTCTGGAGATATCCAAATAAAGGAACAAGTAATTAGGGTTCTCGACTCCAACAATTTCCTTGACTCTTACCCCCGGATAATCAATATAAACTTGAGAGCTTGCGATATTCTTGCCATATACCATAATCTGTAATTCCGGATTTTTCATCCCTACCCACCAGCAAGCAGGTTCTAACCGTGAAATATCAATAGCATATACAGAACTGGCGCACAACAAGCAAATGGTAAACAATAATAGTCTTTTCATAATTTCATTCATTTTATATTCGGAAATTGCCAAGGGCTTCTATATGTTTTGTTCAAGTATGCATCCGCTTTAGGATTGTCCACAAATTTCCTTGTTTGAGGATCGTATACCACACGAGTTCCTGTCCGATACGAGATATTGGCCATATGAGCCAATATTGTAGCAAAAGCCCCCTTTTCTATCGGACTATTTGTCTCAATCGATTTATTCAAAATACATTTACACCAATTAGTCGCATGAGCCTCTACTCCCCCATCTTCAAATTTACCAACCAATTGAGCTTTATCGGCCAAAAGGATACCATCACGGGTTTTCTCCGGTATCAACTCATAGCCTTCACGATTACATACCAGAGTGGCTTTACTTCCGACCCAAGCGACCCCTTGATTCCGATTATAAAGGTAAGCAACTTGTTGAGCCCATTCAATATGGAAATTCTTATATTGGAAAATACTTGTTTGGCAACTTGGAGTTTCATTAAACGATGCCGGATCTTTATATGCAATAGAAAAGACCGCATCTGGGTATTCTCTATCACATAAACCAAGTGCTTTTAACCCGTCAAAAGCAGAATCAATCCAATGCACCCCCCAATCAGTCTGTTGGCCACCACCATAATCCCAAAAACCACGCCAACCACGAAAACGGGAATTATTAAAAGGACGTTCCGGAGCCGGTCCTAACCACATATCATAGTCCAAAGTGGATGGTGCCTCTGAATCCTCAACAGAAGGACGAGGATTTGTAGATTGGCAAAGCCATAATTGTACCTTATAAACATCCCCTAGCACACCAGATTTTAATATCTCATTCGCAGCCCTGAAATAGCGTTGGCTTGTTTGCCATAATCCCGTTGTCACAACACCTTTATACTTTTTCTGAAAGTCCATCATCGCATTGCACTCAGAAATTGAATTACCAACAGGTTTCTCTACATAAATAGCTTTTCCCGCCTTCAAGGCTTCTGCAAAAATATAAGGATGCCAATGGTCGGGCGTGGCAATAATAACCCCATCAATTTCTTTATTGGCCAGTACCTCCCGAAAATCAGTATAAGCTTTTATAGAAACCGTCTGTTCTGGAAAATCTTTCTTAAAACGTGCAAGCTGCTCTTCAAGTCTGACTTTATTCACATCACACATACCGACACAATGTACCCATGGATTATCAGTCAACGCTCCTTGCAAATCTCGACATCCCATTCCAACTCCAATCACGGCAATTCTTACTTTTCCATTTATGACCTCTTCTTTCTGATAAGATCGTAAGGGTGACGAAGACAAAAGAGGAGATACTCCTAAACCTGCCGCCAGCATTGTTGTATTTTTCAAGAAATTTCTACGTGTAGTCATAAGTTATCATTCTTTAAGGTTAAACTTCTTTCTACAAATCTCTAATCCAAATATTTCGGAAAGCAACTTCTACCCCATGGTCTTGTAAACTTAAAGGCATACGGCCATGAGCTACATATTTATAAACACTACCAACCACACCAGTTAATGCAGAAGGCTTCTCCGCACAATCTAGGACCTGTACCTCATAACGACTTTGTAACATAATGCCACTATTTCCTTTCATTTGTAAAGTATTATCTTTACCTGGTATCGGGGTCTTAAACTCTATGTGTAATTGGCAATCACCAAAATACTCTTTTGTACGGATAGAGCCAGAACCGGGAACTACAACCATCGTTCCATCCTTTATAGCCCATTTTGCAGATCCACCATCCTTCCCAGCAGCTTCCCATTTTGTAAGATCTTTTCCATCAAACAGGATGATTGCATCAGAAGGAGCACTTGTTCCAACTCCAGGGGTTACTTTTGGAGGTACAGGATGATACCATTCTGTACTTTCCGGTTTCCACCGCTCTTGTTGCCTTTGTTGTTGATTACCTTGTTGAGCACTTACAAAGAACGCTCCACATAAAAAACTGATTAAAACAATTACTTTCTTCATATTAACATAGTATTAATTTAACGTTACTAGTCTTATCTCATTAAAGAACTTGTCGCAAATGTATCATTGATATTGAAAAACAAACCATTCAATCATATCAAAATTGTTACTTTTCGTATCAACACACCTATAAACCAACTAGAATTAGAAGAAATTGGAATCTGAAAATCAATATTGAGACTATATGAAAAAGAATGAAACTAATTTACAAAAGCAAAAATCAAAAAAGTTGATATCTTGCAAACGAAACATGGAAAACATCAACAGCTCATGAAGTTTCAAATTGTGCTATTATGCTTATTCTTCTTAGTAGAACTGAATGCAACCCCATTCTACTTTAAGTCCTATGACATGGAAGACGGATTAAGTAATAATCATGTCACATGTTGCGTACAAGACGACTATGGCTTTATGTGGTTTGGTACCAGAGATGGGCTCAATAGATTTGACAGCAAAAAATTCTATACATTCAAGAGCTACTCTTCAGAAAAAGGCTCTTTAATGAGCAGTTATATTCTTGACTTAGCGAAAAGTCCCACCGGACAAATTTGGGTAAGTACCAACCTTGGGCTACAAAAATATGACTATCAAACAGATTCCTTCACACTCATTGATTTCACCAAAGGAATCAACTGTTATTCACTACAATTTGACCAGCAAGGAAATCTCTGGATGATTCTTAATGGGTACTCACTCGTAAAATACAATGAAAGTCAAGGTATGCATCTTAATTATATGTATAAAGGAAGTGATCCTATTACCTCCTTTTATATAACTCCTCAAGACCAAATTTGGGCAACAACAGCGAATGGTAATGTCGTTTTTCTAGATGATGACAAAAATGAATTCATAGCCTTAGATATCAAGAATCTAGATAAAAATCATCCTATCGATGATATGACAGCAATATGGGCCTCTCCTTTAGATAATATATTATTAATTGGAACTAAAGATAATGGTATAAAACGAATCGATATACAGACAAAAACATATAAAGATATTTTACCTCAACAAAAAAAATCTCCACTTTATACTAGAAATATCATTCGTATGACAAAGGAGAAAGTATGGATTGGCACTTTTAATGGCATATATTTATATGATATTCAAAATGATACGATAATGTCTATCCAGCAAAATAAAAGTGACCTCTATTCATTATCCAGCAATGCTATCAAAGAACTCTACAAAGATCAAGAAGGAGGTAT
>OGIH01000842.1_pt1 | contig 19999 bp, 20 predicted proteins | sample 1571721 | NCBI WGS metagenome assembly OGIH01 (sample SAMEA2582068, study PRJEB24529) | metagenome | biome: Human gut stool | place: China | collected 2011
AGCGGAATATTCAGGCATTGCTTGGACACCGCGATCCGAAATCCACAGAAGTTTATCTTCATGTCAGCAACAAATCCATTATGGGCATCCGCAGTCCTTTTGACAGAAAGGATGGTACAGCCAATGGATAAGCCCACAGTACAGGATATTTTTCATCGTTTTTATCCGGCATACCTTGATCAATATTCACCTTCCCCTGTACAGGCAAAGGTTGCACATAACATCATGAACTGCAAGACCGGTGCCTATGGTGCAAATGTATGTGTATGTGAGGATTGTGGCTTCGTACAGATTCATTACAATTCCTGCCGTAACCGTTGCTGCCCAATGTGTCAGGCTGTTCCGAAAGAAATGTGGATGGATGCACGCAGAGAGGATGTCCTTGATGCTCCTTATTTCCATCTGGTTTTTACGGTTCCTGATATTTTAAACCCTGTCATTTACAGCAACCAGAGACTTCTTTATGATGCCTTATACCATGCAGCTTCTTCCACAATCAGCGAACTGACTGCCGACCCAAAACATCTCGGCGCAAAGGTGGGATACATCTGCATTTTACATACATGGGGTTCTGAAATGAACTTTCATCCCCACATTCATACCATCCTGCTGGGGGGAGGACTGGCTTCCAACAACCAGTGGAAGGACAATGGTGAAAATTTCTTTCTTCCCATCCGGGTCATCTCCAAAATGTTCCGCGGAAAATATCTGGAGGAACTAAAGAGGCTGTGGGAAGAGGATAAGCTGGTATTTCATGGTACTGCAGAAAAATTTCGCAACCATTATACGTTCAAGGAGCTTTTAGATTCCTGTTATGGTATGGACTGGATTCCTCATTGTAAAAAGACATTCAATGGTGCTCAAACAGTAATTAAATACCTTGGTAAGTATACTCATCGCATTGCCGTCAGCAATCACCGCATCGTCCGTATGGATGATGATACCGTTACATTCTTAGTAAAGGATTACCGTAATGAGGGACAGTGGAAGGAACTGACTATTTCGGGTGTAGAGTTTGTCCGGCGGTTTCTCATGCATGTACCACCACGGCGTTTTGTCCGCATCAGGCACTACGGACTGCTATGTTCCCGTACTAAAAGCCAGAAGCTCACCCTTTGCAGAAATTTACTTGGATGTAAGAAGTATCTTTCAAAGCTTCGTGACATGGAAATGCCTGAAATATTGGAACATCTTTATGGCATCAAAGTTTGTGTGTGTAAGGCATGTGGTGGGCATCTTGGAAAGCCACAGATGAGAATGCCACTGCGCTGCTAAAGAGCAACATCTAATACTTTCAAAAGCCTCAGTTTCTGAGGTTTTATCGTCATGCCCATTTGCCTGTTTTTTATAAAATGTTGTAGCTTTCATACCGAGAATCATATATAATCATGGACAGGAACAAAGAATTGAAAGTCCATAGGTTGCGGCTACCCGGACGCTCACTTTGTTCAATTAGGTCAAATCGAAAATGGTGTAAACGAAGGGGCAGTTCTCTGCAATGTCAAAACTGCTTTTTCGTTTACCCCATCATCGATTGTAACCTAAAGAATTTGTATGTCTCTATTATACCATAATGACACTATTATAAAAAAAGAAAAAGGAGCTCACGGTTTATAAGTTTTATAAGCTATCCCTTCATCGACTTCGCCAGACTCGTCAGCAGAGCTGCCATCTCCGGATTTCCAAGCACTTTCATAAGCATATCCGCATCTACCCCCTCCGGAACACTTATCATATTATTGTTATTATTATTCTGTATACCTGATGCCCCATGAATATCAGGATTTAAGTTTTCCTTGTTATAAAAAGCATTTTCCATAAGCTGGGCATTCTTTTTGCGGTCCTCGTCCAGAATATGTCCATATACCTCTGTTACCATGTCTGCCTGCGCATGACCGGAATCGCCCTGGACCGCCTTTATATCACCGCCACTCCGTTTCAGCTTGTATGTCACCGATGTATGACGCAGGCTGTGAAATACCACATCCGGCAATCCTTCCTTTTTAATAATCTGCTTCATCTTGGTACGAACATGGCTTGCGCCAATTGGCATACCAAAAGTCGTGGCAAGCACCAGGTTATAATCCTTATATTCATTTCCAAGGATTTCCTTTGTATGATCCTGCTCTGCTTTCAGCTCCTTCAGACATTTTCCCACATGACTAGGAATATACACTTTTCTGTTACTCGTTTCTGTTTTCGGAGTCTTCATCACGACAACTGTGGTGTTATTCCTTTTCTGCGTAGGAAAAATCGTAATAATATCTTTCCTGTCCATGAAATCCAATGCCTCAACACTTACACGCTCAATAATCTTGTTGATGACAATATAACAACTGTTTGTCTCTATTGCCTGCATTAGCATCTCTGCTGTCCATATTTCACGTTTTTTCTTATTACGTTTCGGAAGTGTTGCATCTATCGCCGGATTTTTTTCCATGATTCCCCATTTCACTGCTTGACGAAAACAGCTTCTGAGAATCTTATGTATTTCAAAGATTGTGTTTGGAGAAACATTTCCCTTGCTTTTTTGTTGTTTGCACCATTCACCGCAGGCATATTGCTCAACGTTCTATAAAATTTCTCCACAAAATGATTATTCACGGAACTTACGTCTGTTTTTCCGATAACCGGTAAAATGTAATTATTAATGAGTCCCATGTTAGCGCTGTATGTTGTAACCGCCCAAAAGCAGCTTGCCATGGACACCGGATATGATCCGCGCACTATCCGCCGCGTTGAGCTGGGCGAATGCTGTCCGTCCGCAGAATTCATGTTTGAGATGTCCGACTATTTTGGAGTCCCGATTGAAGAAATATTTGCACTTGATAAATCTACAAAATCAGTATAGAGAGGAAAATAAAAATGAGCGATGCAGAGGTCAAAGATTTAAACCAGATAAGTAAGAAGGATATCTACTACACTCCATCCGGCAAATATATCCAGTTCATCCATGATCATTCGGAAAAAACATTTGATGCGTGGGAACTCCTACCGGACGGAAGTCATTGGCTGCTCGAGAGCCAGAGCACTACTATTGAGACATTTGATGAATTTAAAGAAAAAATTTTAGGTAAAAACTAACATTAATCGTTATTCTTTGCTTATTCTAAATAAACGTTTTTGCATTCCCACAATCAATATAAGATGGGGACACGGTAGACACAACGTAATCTGTTCGTACAATACACTTTAATGACCAAAATATGCCTCGTGGCGCTGCCGTACAAACAAAGAAACAGAGCAAATCGTTTTTTTCGATTTGCTCTGTTTCTTTAACTATCTCTGATTTTTTTGCATTTCTTCCATTTTCTCACAAAATTCATCCTGAGATATTTGATCCATCACATATTGTTGAAATAATATGCCGGTCTTAGAGATATCCTTCATTGGATTTGAAGAAAACGGACGTTCCTTCAATTCAACATGATTCACATAATCCTGAAAGACCTGAAATCCTGGGATATCCAATTTTTCTTCACGAATCACATCAAGTCTGGCCGGAAGACGTTTCATGCATTCTGCATAAGCAATATTTCCTTCTCTGCTTGCGGCATATTTTAGGAATTTTATTGCCGCTTTCTCATGCTCAGATGCCTTGTTTAACACATACTGCCATGTAGCGATGTTGGTAGCATTCTTTCGAAATCCCGGTAATGGTGCCACCTGGATTTTTTCCATTCTGTAAGCTCCGGCACATTCAAAAGTGTTTATGGCTCCGCTATACATAAAAATACTGCCGTATTTTCCATCCAAAAATTTCTGTTCAATTTGTTCATACCGGTCTGTGATCTGTGAAATCGGAACTTCTCCGTTTGCTGTCAGATCGTGAAGAAAGCTGAGTGCTTCTCTCGTGTTTTTATTCTCCCAGTCGTAATAGTCTCCTCCGAAGAGATTTACAAATTCCGAAAGTTCATTGTACACATAAGACTGATCCCATGCTCCTCCATATCCGTAGACATCGTTGCCCAGGTTTTCTTTCAAAAAGGCAGCAAAATCTTCCTGCGTCCGGATCTCCCGGTCTCCTGTGACTTCCCGGTTTACCCAGAATACCATAATATCCATAAGGTAGGGGACAGAATAAACTTTACCATCTTTCATCGTTACATTCTGCATATAACTTTCCGGATAACTGGATAACAGTTCTTTCGTCATCACCGTATCGTTCAATGGTTTCAGATAATCTTTGTATTTAAATTCACTGATCATCTCATCATTGACAGAGAAGATATCGATTGAAGAATCTCCGGCTTCCAGAATCGTGGAGATTTTAGCCTGCCGCACATCTGCATCTGCAGGGCAGGCTATCGTCTCTATCTCAAGATTCAGTTCTTTTTCTGCATTTTCTATAAATTTTCTGAATCCGGGAGATTCTGCATCTACGTGCATGATGGTTAATTTTTCTTTCTGCAAATCCGTATCCTCTGTATGGACTCCATCCTGTCGATCCCTGCATCCGGACATCAGCAACAAAAATCCAATAAAAGCACCTAATACATACTTCTTCAAGTTCTGCTCCTATCTAGGCCAGCGTTCTTCTTTTCCAGGAAGTTCCGGGAAGCTGTTATGTGGTTCTGCCTGATACCAGTATGCCACACTTGCCACATCATCCTGTCTCTCAAATAATCCTCTGTAGCCCACACCGATCTGCTGGATCGTCACTTTCAGATCCTCGTCAAAACAGATCGGATCCTGGATATGCCAGCGGTAAAAACCTCTCATCGGCATAACATCGTCATTGTGATAGAAATTGTGAATCAACTCATCGTGAGAAGAATAATATGGATATCCCAGATAAGGTGTACAATAATTCTGTTCCACGGTCTTACCATCTACCTGCTTAGCAAAGCTCCATGAACCACCGAAATAATCTTCTGTTCCTGTTCCGCAGATGGTAGGATATTCTTCATCTCCGTCGATATAGAACTTAACCTCACCTTCACCCCACCAGTAACGCTCCAGTGTTGTCAGTGCCATATAAGTACCTACATAGTGACCTTTTCCTTTGACATTATCAAGGATTACATAATCTTTCTGCAACTGAGTGATCTTTTCTCTTCTCCACTGTGCATGGAAGTAAGCGATATCCTCCGGCAGTCCCTCATCATACAGGCAATAATCCACCTGGTAGAAGAATGCTGGAATTGAATTGACATGCTGGTTTTCCAGAGTGATTCTTGCTTTTTTTCTGAAAGGCATCTGGAAATAACAGTTCAATCCTCTGCTTGGCACTACTGCGATCGGCATAGAATTTATATTGCATTCTCTACCAAACCCACAGCAGAAAAAGTCTCCCAGCGGACTTTCTACAGACGGTTCGTCTTCATCATCCCAGTACATACGAAGAACCAGATCTCTCAGTACAAAGCAATCTGCGTCTGTGGTTTTCGCATCCACTGTGATCCAGATATGATTGATTGCGCCAGGTCCCTCGATTTCTGCCAGTGTCACTGTCTGACCACTTGCGATGTCATTAAGACACGGGCTTCCCTTTCTGGATGGTCCAAGATCACTGGCTGCCATACCTCCCTTTCCTTTTTCTCCTCTTGGATTTTCTGCATTGATTGCACGGCTTTTTCTATGTTTTGCTAATGCTAGATTACTTAAAGTTCCACCAAATTCGTTATACATTGTTACATCCTCCTTCTGGTTGGCAAATTATATCAGGTTTTGTATTACTGTTCACTTCATTCACAAGAACTCGTTTCACAGGTTAATACTCCTATGAACAATTACCAATTAAGCTTTTACTCCTCCTGCCATTATACCATCCATAATCTGTTTTTCAAAGACTGCTACGAAAATAATAATCGGTAACAGGATGATCCAACCCATGGCACTTACCAGATCCCACGGAACACCATACATGTTATCTCTCAGTGGCAGCTGTACAATTGCAACAGACAGCACCTGGATATTATTTGAGTAATACAATGGAGTAAAGAAGTTATTCAAACAGGTGATAAAGTTAATGATACAAACTGTAGCGATTGCAGGTTTCATCAGTGGTAAGACCACTTTGAATAATCTCTGGACAAAATTCGCTCCGTCGATGGTTGCTGCTTCTTCCAGGGAAATCGGAATCTCTGATGCAAAGTTCTTTAAGATCAATACAGTAAATGGAATGACTGCACTGATATAAAGAATGATCAGACCCGGATAAGTGTCATACAGTCCTACTGCTCTCATGAAATCATACAACGGTCTTGCTGTTACAACTTCCGGAATCAACATTGTTGCAATAATGAACGCGAAGGCAATGCTGATCCCCTTTGTTCTGAATCTTGAAAATCCATATGCCGCCATGGCACAAATAACAGTACTTACCACAATTGTGACACCTACGATCAGAACTGTGTTTCCGATTTTTTCCAAAAGTCCTACGTTCTCTATCAGGAATTTGTAGCTTTCCAGTGTCGGGTGATCCGGAATATAGTCGATTGGCATCTTGAACAATTCACCTGGCGGTGTGATCGATGATACGAAAATCCACAGAACCGGAAATAAGATCAAAAAGGAAACGATTGCAAATAACAGCCATTTGCCTACTGCTGTAATGGCTTTATATACTTTATATTTATTAGTATCCTGCATGTCAATACCTCCTAATCTGCCAGTTTATTCATGAATTTGATGTTGATAAAGCTAAAGACCGCCATTACAATGAACAACATAACTGCCAGTGTAGATGCATACCCCACATTTAGATTGGTAAATGCTTCTGTGGTAATTCTATATGCGATCAGGGATGTATCCTCACCAGGACCACCGGAAGTCATAGCATATACCAAGTCGAAAGCTGTCAGTCTCCAAAGTGTAAACGGAATACATAAAGTGATAACATTTTTCAGGATCAACGGTAATGTGATACGGAAAAAGATCTGCACTCCGTTTGCCCCATCCACCTTTGCAGCTTCGTAGATATCACCGGAAATAAACTGAAGTCCTGACAATACCAGGATTGCAAAGAACGGAAGGTCTTTCCACAGGTCCATGGCGATAACCGCTGCTCTGGCGGAACCGGTGTGGATCATCCAGTCATACTGAAAATTTGGTACAAACCGTCTTATAAAATCGTTCACCAGACCGTAATCGTTGTTGAATCCCCATTTTGCTGCCATACCGATAACAACAGCCGGCATAGCCCACGGGATCAGTACGATGGTTCTTAAGAATCTTCTGCCCTTAAATTTCATATTCAGGATCAAAGCCAGGATCACACCTAAAACCACATGGAATACCATGGAAACAACCACAAATTCCACGGTAAAGGATATGGATGTCTGCACTTTGGGATCTTTAAACACATTAACGTAGTTTGCCAGTCCGACAAATTTGTTGACTCCTGATAAAACCTTTACGTCAAATAAACTATTTTTCAAAGTTACTATAATCGGATATAAAGTAGTAAAACCACGGATAATCACAACCGGAAGAATTAAAATCCATGGAATCCATTTCATCGATTTTTTACTGATTGTCACTCTTTTCTCCTCCTGTCATCTTAGGAAAACGCACCATAAATTGCTATGATGCGTTCCCTTTTACCAAGCAGATTTTTTCAATCCGCATTCATTGCCTATTGCCAACTGTTTTGTTATTCATCAGTTATTTCTATCATTGTTCAGCTATATTACTTGCTGTATTTTTCAACCAGGCCCTGAGCTTTCTCACAGAACTCATCTACAGAGATCTCATCTTTCATACATGACTGGAAAATAGTTCCCATATCTGTGATAAATTCCATTGTCTGAGGAAGCATCGGACGTCCGTTAACGTTGCACTCAGAAGCATAGCGGGAATATATTTCTTTTGCAGGATCTGTATCCGGAACAACTTTTTCTGCTATATCTGCTCTTGCAGGATATCTCTCGAATGCTTTGTAGGATGCTTCCATTCCACCTTCTTCTGTCATGTACTTAAGGAATTTGATGGCTGCTTCTTTGTTCTTGGAAGCGGAATTCAGAACATAATTCCAGGAATCTGTAAAGATTGCTCTCTCTCCTTTACCGCTGAAGTCAGGAACCATAGCCATATGGATCTTGTCATCTCCCAGCATACCGGCTTTCTTGTAATCAGTTCCAAGTCCCCACATGAAAAAGCTTCCATATTTTCCATCATTGATCTTCGGGTTCATCTGCTCATATTTGTCTGCGATCTGATCGATCGGTGTCTGGTTATTATCCACCATATCTTTCATGAACTGAATGGCTTCTTTGTTTTCAGCCTTTGTCCAGTCAAAATAATCTCCACCGAACATATTTACAAACTGTGCAATCTCATTGTATGCATAGGTTTTTTCCCAGGATCCGCCGTATCCATATCTTCCGTCACCAGAAGCTGCTTCCATATATTTCATGAAGTCTTCTTTTGTATTGATCTCTGTAATTCCGACTTCATCCATGATTTTCTGATTTACCCAGAAAGCCAGGTATCCGGTATATCCCGGAACACCGACAATGTTACCGTCTTTATCTGTGATCATATTCTTCAGATAACCCTGTGCAAACTGACTACGGACATCTTCTGTCATAACTGTGTCGTTCAGACCTTCCAGCCAGCCTGAGTTTTTGAATGACGCACTCATCTCATCATTGATTTCGATAATATCAATAGAAGCATCTCCTGTAGATAAGACTGTCGTAACTTTCTGCTGACGGGTATCGGAATCTGTCGGAGCTGCGATTACATTGATGTTCAGTCCTGTGGCATCCTCTACATTTTTCAGCCATTCATCAAAGTCAGGATCTGTTGTCATGACGCTGTACAAAGTCAGATCATAATCTTTGGATTTTCCTGTACTTTCTCCTTTGGAGCTGCCACATCCTGCCAACATTCCCACTGTCATAACGCCTGCCAGTAACACGCTCACTAATTTCTTTTTCATTTAATTACCTCCTGTTTGTTTGTAGCCTTACACCTATTTCTTTGATGAGTTAAGGATATCAAAAAGTCTGTTTTCTCAAAATACAATATTTTTCGATTCGTTTATATTATTTTTATCCTTGTTAAAAGCATTTTTTTAATCTATAATAAGAATAGAAATTGATCATATATAATAGTGTTCTGGCATGAGCATGCCGAAATACAAACGATCACATGCAAGATTTCATTGACGAAAGCGTTTTTGATAGATTTTGCCCGGATACAATACAAGGAGATTTTATGAAACATTCAAAAAAAGGGTCCAGAGGTCCACGATTATACTTTTCCCATTTTCAAAACAGGATTTTATGTGCGTTTTTGCTGTGCACATTGATTCCTATTTTCATCATAGGCGGAATTTCCTATGCTGTTTCTTATAACATTGCTAAAGATAAGATTCTGAATGCATCTATTTCCGCTGATGCACAGCTGCATACACAGTTTGATAACCGCTTGCAGCAAGTGGAAAATATAGCCGATACGCTTCAATATAATATGTACAACCTGATGCAGGCAGATGCACCCATGGACACTCTGGCTATGCTTTCCGAGATTCGGAGCAATCTGTCCATGTTTAAGACATCCTTTGATCTGGCCTATATCAATATATTTCTTCCGGACGAGCATATGGCATCCAGCGAAAGCTTATACTTTTTCCCTGTGTCTAAGCTTTCTGACTTTCAGATTCCAAAAGAAGTTCTGGAAAATCCGGGAACATCCTCTGTCTGGTTTTATCAGGATCTGCTGTCTGTTCCGTTTCTTGTGAATAACAGCTACCATATTACGAATTCTGTTTCCTGTTGCAGAGTTTTAAAACATCCGGGTACAGACAGCATAAAGTATGCTTATATAATTTATCTGGACGCATCTGAAATTTCCTCCATTCTACAGGAAATTTTCCAGGATAATCAGATCACCAGCTATATCCTTACAGACAACGGAAAAATCGTTGCCAGCAACAATCCTTCTTTGCTTTCTGCGTCTCTTGACGAAGAAAAACTGGATTTCTTATACAACAAGGGAGATTCTCTAAAAAAGAAAGCTCACACTAATTATCACACTACTACTTTACGAAACGGCTGGCTACAGGTGACAGAGATACCGGATTCTTATATCATGCAAAACACGCATATACTGATCAAAAGTATCCTCCTGACAATCCTGATCTCTCTTCCGCTGACGATTCTGGTTGTGGTTCTGATCTCGAAGAATCTTACCAGACGAATCAAGACACTATCCAGGGCTATGGAAACACTACAATTAGATGCATCCGACACCAACATGAAGGCACTGGTACCACAGGATCGTGCACCTGAAACCTTCGATGAGATTGATAAACTGGGGATAACCTTTGAAAAAATGCAGCATTCCCTGAATGACAATCTGCAGTCTATTCTGGAACTGTCACTGACGGAAGAACGGCTAAAATACCAGCTTCTCCAATCCCAGATCAATCCACATTTTCTTTATAATATTCTGGGATCCATCCAGACCTGTCAGTCCCTTGGAAAGCTGGATATTGCCAATCAGATGCTGACGAATCTTACACGTTTTTACCGCATGACACTCAGAAAGTCGGAAGACCTGATCTCCATCCGGGACGAACTGACCATCGCACAGCTTTATCTGGAAATGGAAAAATTATGCCATAATGATAATCTTACCTGGGAGATCAATATGGAAGACGGCATTGATAACTTCCTGATCTGCAAATTCACACTGCAGCCATTTCTGGAAAACAGTATTTTGCATGGTCTCTCTCAGAAAACGCCGGAGGTTCATATCTCCATTGATCTTTCCTACGGAGATGATACGGTTATTATTGTGATCACAGATAACGGAATCGGAATGGCAAAAGAACAGCTTTTAGAATTGCAGAAAACATTGGATGAAAAAATTGTTAATTATGAAAAACACTTTGGTATTGGAAATGTAAACTAACGAATCTCCAATCCTTATTTTGGAAATGGTAGGATATCTGTAGAAAGTTGTCTGTATGAAGGCACTTCCATTACCATTGAATTTGATCAGATGGAGAAATATGATGAAGAATGTAATGATTGTAGATGACAACTGCCTCACCGCAGAAGGCATCGAAAAAAATATTGACTGGAGTGCTCTGGATGCCACTGTGATCGCCGTAGAATATAACAGTCTTTCCGCTCTGGACATCCTGAAAGACACCCATGTAGATCTGATCATCTCGGATATTGAGATGCCGGATCTGGATGGGATCTCCATGAGTCAGAAAGCTCTGGAGATCCAGCCTTTCATAAAAGTTATTCTTGTAAGTGCCTATGACAAGTTCGAATATGCCAAACGGGCGATCCGCCTTTGTGTATATGACTATATCGAGAAACCCTTGGATTATCATTATCTTACGGAAAAAATCAAAAATGCTTTTACGAATATCGACCGTACACAAAAAAATACGGAGTTGGTAAAAGCAAGCCGGCCTGTTATGACAGAAAAATTCTTTCATGATCTGCTCCATTATCCCGGTGTGGATCCGGCCACTCATCTGAGCCAGTATCTGAAATATCTGGATCTGAGATCAGACTATGACTTTTTTGACGTATTGATCCTGGAAACAGAACCAGATCCTGCCAAATCCGAACTGGACTTTACCCAATACCAGATCCAGCTTCTGAATATCCTGAATCTGGTAAAAGAAGAAATGGAGATTTTTGACAATGTTTTTTATTTAAAAGAATTCAGCAGAATCGTCTGCATCATCGGCCAGAACTCAAAACATCCCCAGCATTTTCTTCAAGTCATACACAAAGTAGCCTCCACTATTGTCGAGTCCTGCAAAAACAATGTACTTTCTCTGAACATCGGAATCGGAAGTCTTGCTGACAGCATCTGGAAGCTCCCGGTGTCCTTTGCCAGTGCTTCCCACTCGCTGAAATACCTATTTTTCTTCCCACACAAAAATATTTTCGATGCGAGAGAAGCACTTGGTAAAGAATTAAATCTTTTGTCCTTTTCCGAAAATACCGACGAAGAACTGATACGTCTTATCTGTTCCAAAGACATGACTGCTATCGAAGAATGGATTACCTGCTATTTTCAGAATCTGTTAGGACAGGTTCAGGACAAAAATCTGGTTTTCATCCGAATCTACTCCCTTTTGGGACGAATTCTGAAATTCTTATACGAGATGAACCTGGATACCGGAGATTTGGAGAGGGAAATCATCCAGGTCTATACCCGGTTTGATTCCTTCCGCACCTACGAACAATTTGTAAAATGGCTGACGCAGTTATGTGCCTCCGTATGCGAAAAGATGGATTCATCCTTACAGAACTATCACAATCAGATATATACCATGGCTCTTGGATATATCCGGGAAAACTTTGAAACCAACACCCTGTGCCTGAATGATATCGCACGACATGCCAACATCAGCCCTGCATATCTGAGTTCTCTGTTCAAAAAGGTATCCGGGCAAAGCATCAGTGATACCATCACTGCGCTTCGCATCGAAAGTGCCTGTCATTATCTGGAATCCACCAGTCTTTCGTTAAAAGAGATCAGCACAAAGTGTGGTTATACGAATCAATATTATTTCAGCAACAGTTTTAAGAAGAAACTGGGGATGTCCCCTTCTGCTTATCGGGAAGCGAGAGGCACGCAGGGGCAGTGATTTCGTGCAGGCACGGACTTGGGCTCCTTGCTCGCATAAAATACAATAGCCGGGCAGCTCCTGCTCGACTATATTTTCTTACTTTATACAATCCTACCGGAAAATCATCTGCGCAAAATCCGTAAAGCACGGTCTCCACACATTCCAGTCATGTCCGCCCGGATAGATTTTCCTGATTTCATGGACACCTTTCTCCTGGATGATTGCATCCTCTTCCAGAAATCTGGAACGGAAACAGTCATTATCTCCGATGCACCGGAAAAAGGTATGAAAATAGTTATTAAAGTCCGGATCGTCCATCGCCTTCAGATGGGTCTGCTCATAAGGTTTTCTTCCGACCGCCAAACTGATATTTTTTCTCTGCCATCGGAATAATTTCCTCTACCAGCATACGTTCCAGCAAAACATGGTTTAATCGTTCTTCTGAGCCGACCTTTTCCTGTACCATGCCGTCACTCATCACAAGTGTAAAAGGTTTTATTTTTCCCATTTCGATCAGGTTATCCAGTATGATATTGGCTTTTCCGGTTGTTGTCCAGGAAATCTCACTCTCACCGAATCCATGCTGCATTTACCAGCGGAAAGCATGCGTTATTAGCAAAGTTAGAATCGACACAAGCCAAAATCAAAAATTTATTGGAAATCCACGAAAAAACAGGAGATGAACTTCTTCTTGCAGTTGACTATCCTGCAAAAAAATCAAGGATCTGACAACAGATATTGAAGAAACTCATCCTGTCGGTCGCCTTTTTGATCTTGATGTGATTGATATAAATGGTCAGAAGTTATCCCGTCCTTCTTTCCGAAAATGTATTATCTGTGGGTGTCAGGCTCAGGAATGTGCTCGTACACGGAAGCATAGTGTGAACGAAATGCAATCGAAAATTGAAGAGATGCTAATGGAATTTGATTGTCAAAAAAACGGATAGTGCACCGTCGTTCCAACTTTAAAATGTATATACATGTGTATATCAATATTAATACATATATATACTTAGAATCTCACAAAAAAGCCTCACAGCACTAATGCTTGTGGGGCTTTTTTATTATTAGCAGTCCGTACGGGAATCGAACCCGTGTTTCCGCCGTGAGAGGGCGGCGTCTTAACCGCTTGACCAACGAACCGTTCGTTATATTATCATGGTCAAGAGGATATTGCAAGTATTTTTTATAACTTTTATCTGTAAAATCCTATACAAAATGAGAACATTACAGTTGATCATAGTGATAGAAATATATGGACACAATATGTCCCAAATTTTCCACATGATATGTGGTGAAATGGTACTATTATACAATTATATCAAATTTGTCCAATTGTTATAATTGATAAATGTGGATGGAAGTTCCACCATTCACATTTGTCAATTTCAGAAGCTCCTTTAAATAGTTTTAAAGGAAGGAAACAGCCGGTCAATTATTGGCCGGCTGCTTTTCTGGTTGCATCTTTATCATTTAAAAATAAAATATACATATGTATTAATTTTGATATACATATGTATATACATAAATTAACAAATAACAGAACGTTAAAGCAGTCGATTAGTGGCAACCGGCTGCTTTAATGATTTTTTAGTATGATGTCTTTTATAGTTACAATAATTTTTTGTATGAAACAATTATAAATAAAGTAACTATCTCTTAGTATATCACTTTAAATAGGAAAAACAAATAATTTTATTTAAAATAAATACCAGCCGTTTGCAACCAACTGGTATTTGGGTACACATTGGATATGTAAATTGAATAAGATGAATGATATGGGTGCTATTTCGTTCCACCTACATTTTTATAATAACATTAGTATGAAAAATGCGCAACGTGTATATTATTTTTGAACAGACTATATCGGCATACCGATATAGTCTGTTGCGGTAAAGCTCATTATGGTATAATAGAGACATACAAATCGAGAGTTGTGAACTTAGAATTAGAGGTGTTGAAAATGAAAATAATAATTATATTTATTGATTTACTGATGGCAACTGTTCTCTTTTTTGTTGGAAGATTTTTTATCAAATCAAGGAATACAGAAAGAAGTGTGCTGTTTTTATCAGGAGATTATACTGGATTAAATACAGAGAAAATATGCAGAGTTACTGGAAAACGGATTAAGACATGGGCAATGCTCTTTTGTCTTGGCGGTATAATTGATTTTATCAAGCTGGGCGCAGGAATAATAATAGTTTCCGTTTTTTTTATTATCTTACTTGTATTTCATTTAGTTGATATGACTATAAATCGAGACAAGTACCGGGTATAAATTCAAGTTTGTGATGGTAGATAATATGGAATGGTTTAATGTTTTTGGGCTGATTTTTATTGCAGTCATTATGATACCCAATGTTGTATTTGCGATTAAGTGCAAAGATGGATTTGATAATAAGTGGAACAATAAATATGTTGAGGTCACAGAACAAGTAGGGAGATTGGGTTGTTTCGGATTCATGATAATCAATATTCCGGGAACTTGGTTCGGGTGGTGGTCTGACGAAACATTTGCAGTATATCTGATTGTAGATACCATATTGGTAATGCTTTATTGTGCTATTTGGATTATATGTTTTAAGAAAAACAGCATTTTCAGAGCATTAGCACTTTCTATTATTCCTTCAATGTTGTTCTTATTTAGTGGGATTATGAGTAGGTCAGTGCTATTGATTATTGCATCAGTATTATTTGCACCAAGTCATATTGTGATTTCATATAAAAATGTAAAATGATATTTACAAAGTGTAATTTTACGAACTGGTTTTTTGAAAAAACAAATAACTACAACTGTACCGATATATCGGAGACGTAAACTGTAGTATTAAATAAGGGGATGGTCAGCTCATTTGTGGCAGAATGGTATGGTCGAAGCGCGGAGCGGCATCATGAATGAAGGGTGATGTCGCTCGAAATTATATGCAATGAAATAAGCGCGGTTCAGCAGGAATTGCTATTGAAGTTTGAAATAAAATCAATCGCCATGCTAGAATATTCACCAAAACAAGATTCCGAGGCCTGCTGAAAACAGGATCATCAGAATTGGCGATGGAGCTGTTTTTCTGATTATTTTACAAATCAGATGTGTTGCTCCGAGCATGGCAAATACTGCGATAGAGCGCAAATCTGGCGCAAATCCGGCCTGTAAATCTGTGAGGCCAAACAGCGTAGACAGCGCCATGCTGAGCGCGGTCGCAAGGATCATCGCTACAACGCACGGACGAACTCCCGATAAAAAGGCGTTGACGGGTGCATATTTCATCAGATTCTTTAGTGCGGATGCAATTAAGAGAATAATCAAAAATGACGGCAACACCACGCCCAGCGTTGCAACAAATGAACCGAGGATTCCGCCCTGTGTTGAGCCGATAAAGGTTGCCATATTCACGGCAAGGGGTCCCGGTGTGGATTCAGATACGGCAATAAAATTCAGAAACTCGTTCTCTGTCAGCCAGCCGTTGGAAAGCACCCTTTCGCGTACCAGCGAAACCATTCCATAGCCGCCGCCGAAAGACAAGGCACCGATCATCAAAAAGTTCAGAAAGAGACGCAGATATATCATGACTTTTTCCCATCTCCTTTCCGGATTTTTCGCAGAAAGAAAACAACAAGCCCGACCGCGCCGCAGATCAGGATGTAAAACACAGAGGAAAACGAAACTGCTGTGATCGAGCAGCAGAGCATGGAAGCCATGACCAACGTGAGAAGCGTCAAGTTTAGTGTGTTTTTGTCAATACTTTTAAGCATTTTCAGCCCTGCGGTAAGGATCAGATAGATCACACATACCTGAATCCCGCGGAATGCGCAGGAAACCCAGCGCAAACTGAGAAACTGATCAAAGAACAGCGAGATACCATAAATTACAAAGAAAGATGGAATGCAGACAGCAAGTGTGGACATGGTTGCACCCGCAAATCCTGCAATTTTGTAACCAATGTAAGTCGCACTGTTGACGGCGACTGGTCCTGGCGTGGATTCGGCTACCGCAACCATGTCCAGAAACTCGCTTTTTTCAAGCCATTTTTTCTTTTCAACGAACTCATTTTCAAGCAGCGCAATCATAGCGTATCCGCCGCCAAAGGTGAACGCACCGATTTTTAAGAATGTGATAAATAAAGAGCAAATTAGTTTCATGCCTGTATATCCTTCCTTCTGCAAATAATACCTACAAGTAAAACACCCAATAGAATCAGGCAGCCAGACAACACCTGCGACACGCGGACACCTGGCATCAGATAGAGACTGTCAGTACGCAGTCCTTCAATCAAAAATCTTCCAAGACCGTAAATCACAAAATACATACAGGTCAGGGTTCCTGCCTTTGGATTTTTTCTACTGACAATTAGCATGGTAGTCAACAGACACAAATTCCACATACTTTCATAGAAGAATGTTGCTTGATGCCATTCTCCAAGTACGTCAATATATACGGCATAAGGAAAAAACTGCAACGATGAATCTGTAACCAAATTGCCGAACGCTTCTTGATTTACAAAATTACCCCAACGTCCGATTGCTTGTCCAAGCACAAGACTTGGAACGACTAAATCCAGAAAACGGAACAAAGGAAATTTGTGATGGCGGCAAAATAAAATTGCCGTAACCAGACCGCCAATCACTCCACCATAAATGGCAAGCCCGCCTTTCCATATTTTGAAGATGGTAAGAATATCGCCGGAATAACTGTTCCACTCAAATACGACATAATATCCTCTGGCGCAGGCAATTGCAATAGGTAATGCAAGAAGAATAAAGTCAAATATCAGATCGTCCTTGAGACCTTGTTTTCTGGCTCGGTAAATTGCAAGTATTACACCTAAAACCATACCGACGGCAATAATTACACCATACCAGGCAATGCTCCATCCCTCTATGCCAAATAAATTTTCAATCAAATACTTACTCATATCAACACCTTTTCTACACAATCAGAAATTCATTTTCTTGTTCTATATATCTGCAAAAGATAAATATACCGCAAATAATTTCCGGGACAAAACCGCAAATATCTTCCACAGCCCATCCTCCTGCAATACCCTTGTGCATAATACGAAGAACCTCCGAATTGTGGGCGTTTATCAAAGAATAATTCTGGCTATTGTGCATTGTCAAAAGATATTCTTCGCCGTTCACAACAATATTGGCATGGTCAACTCTTGGCATTCTGCAAATTGGCCAACCCACCACATTGGGATCATCACCATCTACATATCCGGGGCGAGCAGAACCGACTAACTGATTTTCGTTGTCGGTCAGTAAATATTCCCGATTTCTTACATCACCGGAACTTGCTTTTGATTCATCGAGATAACGGGCGTCCGCCGTCAAAAGCAGCTCACCTGCGATGCTGAGAATCTTTCTTTGCGGACCGAGCAACGCACTTTTTATTCTTACCAAGGCAAGCTGAGATTCATTTTTATAAAGGACTCCTGCCTTTATCGTATATTTCATAACTGCGCCTCCTCTCTTATACAAGTGAATACAGGATGATTCCTGCAAATCCCGAACCTGCCATAACCCAAAGCGGATTCGGTTTCCACTTTCTTAAAACAATAATGCCAATAACAAAAATAATCGCAGCAATCAAGTCCAAAGATGCCAAATCATTCGGAAGCGTTCTCTGTCCGTAGAGTGCCATAATCAACAGTGAGATACCCGCTGATGCGATCATTGCAATGACCGCAGGGCGAAGTCCGGCAAGAATGCCCTGCACCATATTCAATCCACGGAACCGATAATAGATATAGGCAAGGGTCATTACGATAACACAGGATGGAAACACACAGCCAACCGTTGCGATGACAGCACCGTGAGCATTGCGCCGAGGAAACCCGCCACATGATAACCTACCAAAATGGAAACATTAACTGCTATTGCGCCCGGAGAAGACTGTGCGATTGCGGTCAGATCCATCATCTCATCTTCTTCAATCCAACCAAGTTTCTCCACGAATTTCTTTCGCATCAACGGAATGATTACAAATCCACCGCCAAAAGTGCTAGCACTCAGTTTAAAAGTGGAGAAAAACAATTTTTTGTATTTTTGCAAGCTATTCACTTCTAAAAATGCCGTCCTCTCTATGTTTATTAACATTATACCGCTTGATTTCTGATAAGGGAAATAATATAATTTTACAGAAATGATAAGTATTTTTATATAAGGGGATTGTTATGACGATACGACACATGATAATATTTCGTACCGTATGCGAAAATGGATATAATTCCACCAAAGCAGCGGAAGTTTTACACATGACACAGCCAGCAGTCAGCCTTGCCATTAAGGAACTGGAGCAATATTACGGAGTACACCTGTTTGACAGAATCGGCAGACGATTGCAAATCACCGATGCAGGTCAGCATTTTCTTCAATATGCGATACATATATCCGACTTGTTTTCAGATATGGAAACAGGGTTGCGTGATTGGGATTCTAAAGGAGTTCTCCGTATTGGTGCAAGCATCACCATCGGCTCGCAGTTTTTACCGAACTATGTAAAGGCATTCTCTGAACTCTGCCCAGAGCTTGATGTCAGAGTTATCGTTGAGCAATCAGAACGTCTGGAACAAAAAATTTTGGCAAATGAATTGGATTGTGCGTTGATCGAAGGTATTGCACATGATCCAAATATCGTTTCGGAAGCCTACATGGAAGATCATTTGAGTGTTATATGCGGTACGGATAAAGGCTGGACACAGGGGCAAGTTATATCCATAGAAGATTTTCAAAGACAGCGATTTCTCTTGCGAGAAAAAGGCAGTGGCACACGAGAGGTGTTTAACCGTGTAGTTGAACAGGCTGGCATCCACATTACACCAGTATGGGAAGCAACGAGCACAACAGCACTGGTCAATGCTGCAATCAATGGATTAGGAATTGCTGTATTACCGCATCGAATGATTCTTCCGGCTCTGCGACAAGGCTTGATTTGTACTGTCAAAGTAGAGGGGTTGAGTTTCAGCCGAAATTTCCATATAATTCATCATAAAGATAAGTTTTTAACAACTTCTGCCAAGCGATTTATTACTTTGTGCAGAGATTTTGAGACTGATTACCCCTTGCCTTGTTACAACGGACTATATGAATAAAAGATTAGAGCCGCAGTCCAATCACATGACTGCGGCTCTTGCAATATTAGTATAAAGATTTATATTCAGTTACAGTTTTCAGATATGCTTCGGGATTGCCGTTCAGTATCAGCTCAGCGTATGCTACCGGGTCATTGTAAATCAGATAATCAAGCTCTGATCGCTGATACATATTGTCGGCAACCTCATTCTCAACGGCGATGGTATCAATGGCAATCATGCTGCCATTTTATTCTGTTGTAAAACTCTATAGCCGCCGCAATATCCTTCTCATCCGGATGCCCCTTTGATACCCCGCCAATCAGCTTGAACGGTCCGAACGTATCAAATCCCTTGCACGAAAACCTTC
>OGIH01000844.1_pt1 | contig 19975 bp, 10 predicted proteins | sample 1571721 | NCBI WGS metagenome assembly OGIH01 (sample SAMEA2582068, study PRJEB24529) | metagenome | biome: Human gut stool | place: China | collected 2011
AACATGCCGATCCCGTTGCCTTTCGTGGCGACATAGACGTTCCCGCGGCTGTCCTCGCAGAAGGCGCGCACGGGGCAGTTCCTGTCGCCGAAAATCCGGCTGTTGGGAACCTTGTCGAACTGGATGCCGTCGTTGTATACCTGGAAGACGCCCTGCCCGTCGCTGCCGACCCACAGGATGTCCTGGCTGCCGTAGCAGAGCGAAAGGATGTTGATGTCGGGCATTTGCGACATCCGGTGGAACGTCCGCCCGGGCATGTCGCAGACATACATGTCCGGCGCCCCGGTCGCTATCAGCAGGTAATCGTCGCCGTATTGGGCGACAGCGCGTATCTCACGGGCCGGGGGGGGGAATTTGCCCACCGCCGCCAGCTCCCCGTCGCGGCGTTCGTAGCGGTAAATTTCCGCATCCGCCGTAACCAGGTAGAGCGCCGTCCGGCTGTCGAACACCGCCTTGACACCCCCTTCGGGGAAGAGCCCGGCCTTTTCCCGCACCTCCATGCTTCCCGTCGCGGACAGTTCGTAACGGATCCGAACCAGCTCCTCCTGCACGGTATGCAGCAGCAGGGTGTTCTGCCCGCCGTAGTAAACGGCACGCACCTCCGAAGAGTTGAACTGCGGGACATTGAGCGCCGAAAGCCGGCCCAGCACCTTGTCGTAGCAGGCGATGCCCCATCCCGTGGCGGCACAGAAGATGGTGCCGTCGGCCGCGGCCGCGACCGAGAACACCTGCTCGGCCGTGGGGCCGTTGTCCTCGTAGCCGGGGTAGAAGCGTTCGATGCGGTCGTTTTTCACGTCGATGCGGTTGATCCCGTAGTCGGTGGCGACCCAGAGGATGCCCTTCGCCTCCTCGACGATGTTGCGGATGACGTTGTTCGAAATCGTATTCGCATTGTCCGGCGCGAACTTGTAAGTCCTGAAGCCGTAACCGTTGTAGGCATTCAGGCCGTCCCATGTCCCGAACCACATCATCAGGGTCGAATCCTGATAGATGCAGTTGACCGAACTGTTCGACAACCCGTCCGCGCTGGTCAGCGTATCGTACTTGAGGGAGGCCACGGCGGAAGGCGCGGCAACCCAAACCGCCGCCAGCAACAGGAAAATCAACTTTTTCGACATAACGCTTCGCATGTTGTTACAAAGATATGTTTTTATCCGGAACCGCAAAATCACGCGGCAGGCCGTTTCCCGAAAAAAGCGGGAAGCCGGGGCGGATGATCCGCCCCGCTACCAGACGGGAAAGTCATGGCAGGGCGCGCCCTGCCATGACCCCGCGTAGGTTCCGTCCGCGCAGTTTGCCGCCCAAATGGCCGGATCCGGCCCGGAAGCGGCGACGGACGGTTCCCTAATAGCGTTTCGCGCCGTCCGTCCAGTCGTCGGTGCGGAACGGCCCGGCCGGAAGCCCGGCGCCGTTACAGAGGTTGCAGACCGGGTTGTTGGCCCAGGCATAGCGCACCCCGACGGGGAAGCGTACCCCGTCCGAAGAGACGACGACCGTACTGCCTTCGATAACGGCCCTGGCGGCATGGAACTTATGGTCGGGGCCGGCGATATAGAACCCCCTGACGGGGCCGCCGTCGGAGGTCTTGAGCCCCTTGTCCGTGTGCGAAAAGTCGATGCGGATCGTGTTCCCCTCGATGCGGTAACCCTCGTATACGGGCCCCGAATAGGGAATCTGCTCGCCATAGGTCAATGCCCGCGCCACGAGCGAGAGGCGCCGGCCGACCGCCGGTTTGTTTTTCGGATGGAGATCGTCGCCGTCACCGACGTCGATGCACACGGCCAGCCCCGTGTTCTCAAGGCGGAGCGCATGTTTCTGCGCCTCGCGCAACTCGGCCCACTCCGACTCCTCGGGGCCTTCCTGTGCCTTCATGTAGTTGGGAAGCTGCACGATGTAGAAGGGAAAGGCATATCCCCAGTGCTGCCGCCAGTCATGGATCATCAGCGGCAGCAGGTCGCGGTACTGCGCCGCGCGCGCCACGTTGGCCTCGCCCTGGTACCAGATGGCGCCGCGGATGGCATAGTCCACGAGCGGGTTGATCATCGCATTGAAGAGGAACGTCGGGTAGTTGGGTTCGGTGGCGGTGTTGACCGGCATGTCGGGGGCGTCGCCCAGGCCCATCGAGACCTTGTATTTCCATTGCCCGGCCAGCGGGAGTTTCTCCGAGTCCGATTTGGCGAGGGCGATGCTGTTCGCATCGCCGAAGATGCCGCCCTTGCCGCCCGTATCCATCACACGCACGGCAACGGTCGCCTTGCCGGCCTTGACCAGCGACGCGGGAATCTTATAGCTCCGGAAAGCCATGCAGCCCTCGGTATGCCCCACTTCGACGCCGTTGAAATAGGTGAAATCGTTGTCGTCTATGGCCGCAAGCGTGAGCGTCAGCTCCTTACCGGCCCAGCCGGCCGGGATCTCGACGTCCCTGCGCACCCACATAAAGCCGCTGAACCCGTCGAGGCCCTGATCCTGCACGAACCCCGGAACCGCGATCTCGCCCCACGACGAATCGTCGAACGAACTCTCGGCCCACACCGCGCGGCCGTCCTCGAACGCCTTGTCGGCCTGCATCATCCGGAGGCGCCACTCGTCCATGTCGTCGTGGAACATCCTGTTACGCGCCTCCCGGGATTCGGGGATCTGCTTCACCTTCTCGACGCGGGGACGGAAATAGGGCATCTCGGACAGCGCTTCGGCGCTCGTCCACGACTCGGCGTACGTCCCGCCCCAGCACGACTCGATCAATCCGATGGGTATGCCCAGGTTTTTATAGAGTTCCTTGCCGAAGAAGTAACCCGTCGCCGAAAAGTCGGCGATGTTTTCGCCCGAGCACACCTGCCAGCCGCCGTGGCGAACCGAAGCCTCGTCGAGCGGCACCGGGCTGGTGGTGTTGAAGAAATACACCACCAGAATTACCAGTATAATGGCAATGACCAGTGTCTCCACCACATTGTGTATGGAAGCGAAGAGGAAGTCGTTGGAACTCATCATCGTCACAAATTCCGTCCCTTCGGGCAGGCTCTTCCTCATCTCGTCTATCTGTGCGGTAATCTGCTTGTGGTCGGCAACGCGCATCTCCATTTTGGACTGCCCCGAGCAGAGCCATACCTCGCCGATCAATACGTTCTTCAGTTCGACGGGTTTGCCGTCCGAAACCGTGACCGTGTAGGGGCCGCCGGCCACGGGAGTCGACACGCGCACCTCCCAGCCGCCCGTGGCGGAGGCCGTCGCCGCGTAGGTCTTGCCATCCCACGAGGTGGTGACTTTCACGGCCTTGCCGGGTTTGGCCCTGCCCCAGATTTTCACATCGCTCTGTTGCTGCAACACCATGTTGTCGGTGAAGATCGCCGGGAGCGTCACCTTGGCGGAGAGCTGCAGGGGCAGCACGGCCGCCAGCAGGAAAAGGGTTCGTTTGAGATTCATGACAGCTTCGGATTAGTAGACGAAATAGTTTTTGTCGGTACCGTTCACCTTGTTGATGGCCGGCACGATGATCTTCTCCATGACCTTATAGCCCTCGCCGTTGGGATGGCATCCCTCGGGCGAATATTCCGGGAGCATGGCGTTGTCCTTGTCGGCCATCGCCGAGAAATAGTCGACATACTCCACGCCCTCGGCCGAGTCCGCATACTTCCTGAGCATTGCGTTGAGCTTAGGGATGATCTTCCCGGGCTCCACCTGCGGCCGCCAGTTGTAGCGCACGCACGGCGTGACGGAGCACAGCAGCACCTTTATCCCGTTGAAGCGTGCCAGCTCGCACATCGAAACGATGTTCTGGTAGGTATTTTCCAGGGCGATGTACCCGTTGTTCATCGCAATGTCGTTCGTCCCGGCCATGATCGCCACGCACTGCGGGTGCAGTTCGATCACGTCCTGGCGGAAGCGCACCAGCATTTCCGACGAGGTCTGCCCGCCGATACCGCGTCCCAGGAAGTTGTTTTTCTGAAAGAACTCCGGGTGCTGGTTGAACCACCCCTCGGTGATGGAGTTACCCATGAAAACCACGTCGGGGCGCACGTCGCCCAGCGTTTTGTTCACCTGGGCATAGGCCCTGAGCCCCGCCCAGTCCCGGTAGAGGAGGTCGGAATAGGCCTGGCCGAAAACAACGCCCGCCCCAAACAGGCAAAGCGCACATAACAAGATCATTTTTTTCATTTCCGCAAAATATTAGATCGGTTCCACAAAGTTAAAAATTATCCGTCCGGAACGGCACTACGGGCTGCCCGAAGGCATCCCACAGGCGGCCGACGCTGCAATTCTTGAAATTATAGCGCAGGTACACGGGGCTGCCCACGTCGTAGTTCGAGACATAGAGCACCGTGGGGTCGGGGCGCCGGCGCACGGCCTTCGCGGGGCGGAACACCCCGTCGCTGCCGGCCAGCTCGAAGCCCTCGATCTCGCCCTTGACGAGGAACCCGCAGTCGCTGCCGTCGAAATGCACCCTCACGACACCGCCTTCGAGCACCTCCATCGACCTGAACCGCGGCCCGATGGTCTTGACCGCATCGCCGTAGCCGTAGTCCCGGCTCAGCGCCCAATAGGCCAGACGCCGCGCGATGGGCTCCTTCTGGCTGGGATGCACGTTCCACGTCTCGTAGTCGTAGACCAGGTCGTTGGTGCAAACCATGCCCACGTTGTCGGTCATGTCCATCACCCGCGCTTGCTGCTCACGCACCAGCGCCTCGTTCACGTTCTCTTCGCCGTCCTCATGGGGTGCGATCTCGACGTAGTAGAACGGCTTGCGTTCGCCGCCCCACAACTCCCGCCAGTGGTCGATCATCGCCACCATCTTGTCGGCGTAACAGGTGCTGCGCCCGACATTCGAGCAGCCCTGATACCAGCAGAACCCCTTGATCGCAAAGTTATGCAACGGGTAAATCATCCCGTTGTAAAGGATTTCGACCGTATTCATGCCGCTCTGCCCCTCGCGCGTGGCGACCGACGCCGGGTCGAAATCGGCGAACCCGCGTTGCAGCGACGCCGGGAACCACGCTTCGATCCACGTGCCGCCGCAACTGCTGTTGATGATCCCCACGGGGACGTTCAGCGCCCGGCGGAGGTTGCGGCCGAACAGGTAGCCGATGGCGCTGAAGGTCTTGACGCTCCCGGGCGAGGCTTCGCACCAGGCACCCGTCACATCCTCCCGGGGACGAAGCCCGCCGTCGATTTTCACCGAGAAGAGCCGCACGTCGGGATACTGCGCACTTTCGGCGATGATCTCCTGCGCATGTTCGATCGGGCAGTCGCGGCCTCCCTGCACGGGGATCTCCATGTTGGACTGCCCCGAGCAGAGCCACACCTCGCCGATGAGGATATTCTTCAGCACGACGGGTTCGCCGTCGCCGTCGCCCAGGGCGATGCTGCGCGGCTCGAACGAGGCGGCCGGGGTTGCGACCGTCACGCACCAGCGTCCCTTCTTGTCGGCCTGCGTCCGTACGGCGCCGCACCACGAGGGGGCGACGCTGACTTCGGCCTCGGGCGCCGCCCAGCCCCAGAGCTTCACTTCGCAGGACTGTTGCAGCACCATGTTGTCGCCCACGATGGCGGGCAGCTTGATTTTCGCTTCGGACGGCGCCCATGCCGCGCACAGCAGGAGCACCAGCGCACAAAACCTTTTCATACCCGCAATCAATCGTTATAGGGCCTTGCGACCAGTTTGTAGGTATCGTCCCCGAGCAGCGACTCGTCGATCTCGATGTCGACCTTCCGGGTCTCACCCCGCAGCAGCGTGAAGTAGTTGTCGTCCATGATGACCGGCAATATCTGCTCCCCGGTCGAGGCGTAGACCGGCATGAGGCGCACGGCGAACGCCACGCTGCGGCCCCGGTTCGTGACGGTTGCGCGGATGATGCGCTTGCCGTCCACCGTTTCGGCTTTCGTGCGTACATCCAGTTTCGCGGGTTCGAGGTCGTTCAGCGCACGGTAGTCGCCCAGGCGGTTCGAACGCCAGTAGAAATTCTCCGAGAGCAGGTTCCCGGCATCGTCGGTCAGCCGCAGGCGGATGAAATGCACGGGCGAAAGTTCTTCGGCCGGGGTTTCCGGGCCGTAAAGCTCCATTTCGAAGAGCACCAGCTGCCAGTCGTCGTGGGACGCCGTGCCCTGCAACTTGACATAGCGCGCCGTCACGGGGTCGATCCGTATCCGGTCGATGGGCGTGCTGGGCTTGCCGCTGGTGTAGACCGTCCGCCACGTTGAGGCGTCGTCCGACGCGAGTATCTCATATGCTTTGGCCGCTTCGCTCTCCCACGTCAGGACGATGTCCGAAAACTCGGTGGGCGCCCCCAGGTCTACCATGACCCACTGCTCGCCCGGGCCGCCCGAGCGCCACGAAGAGCCCGTATTGCCGTCGGTGACGGACTTGGCGGCATGCGAATCGTCATTCTCCGACGACGAGGCGACGGTTTTCTTACCCCGTGCGAGGTTGCGGTCTTCGGGGAACGGCAGCGTCATCACCTTGACAGCCGTATTGGGCAGCGACGACAGGGCGGCCCGCTGCGCGTAGCGCTTCACCTCGCTGCCGTCCATATTGTAGACCGCCGCCGTGGCACGCAGGCCGTTGTAGGCCTCGCCGCTGGCGTTGACCACCTTGACCGTGTTGTCGGCGTAACTCCACTGGATATGCAGCGGCTCGCAGGCCTTGCGCACGCCCCAGTAGGCACCGTTCAGGTCGTAATAGTAATCGTAGGTCTGCCATACGAACGACGGGTAGGCCGACTGGCTCATCCAGGTCAGGATGCCCGAAGCGTCGTTCCACAGGTGGTGCTGCCACCCCTCGTACATCGCCTTGTTGACCTCGATGTTGAGCAGCTGCGCCTTGCGGCAGAAATCCTCCGCGCCCGCGGCCTTGCCGTAATTGTACTCCACGGCCGCGAAATAACGGGTCGGGCGCGCATTGCCCGCCGAGTTGCCGAAGAAATGCTTGTCCAGCATCCCGGGCGAAGCCGGCCACCGCTCGGGCTCGGGCATGAACTTCTTATAGCTCTCGTAGTTGGTGAAGACGGCCGAGCCGATCTCCGTGCGGAAGCCCCAGCCGTCGAGTTTGTGTTCGCCGTAGCCCAGCGGGTGGGCCGTGAAGTACCAGATCGGATGGGCGTTCACCCAGGGGCCGCTGCCCGAGAATCCGTACTCGCGCGAAATGGGCTGGTACCAGCGGTCGCCGCCGTCGAAGGCCTTGACATCCTCGCGCAGCCACTCGTTGAGCGGCGCCAGGGGCACGCCCTCGTTGTCGCCGCACCAGACGGCGATCGAAGGATGGTTGCGCAGCCGCTTGATTTTCTCCACGGCGTTGCGGTTGAAGGCGAACACGTCGTCCGGCAGGTTGGGATGCGAATTGAGCCAGAAATCATCGAAGACCATGATGCCGTAGCGGTCGCACGCCTCGTAGAACTCGTCGTCGGTCGTCGAACCGATCCAGTTGCGGATCATGTTGTAGTTCATCTCGCGGTGCAGGCGGATTTTAAGGTCATACTCGGCGCCCCGGCAGCGGAGCATATACTCGCTCATGCCCCAGTTACCGCCCTTGCAGTAGATGCGCTCGCCGTTGACCGAGAGCTGGAACACGCCCTTCACGAAATCGTAGGAGTACTCCCGGATGCCGAATGTCACCGTCCGGCGGTCGGAAACCTCGCCGTCGACCTCGCACGTCAGCTCGCACGTATAGAGGTTTTGGTCGCCGTACCCGTTGGGCCACCACAGGGCCGGGTCGTCGACGGTCAGCTGCGGGAACTCGCGGGGGTCGACGCCCACGGTGCGCTGCTGGCCCGCCCCTATTTTAAATCGCTTCTCGAAGGTGATGTCGCCCGGGCGGATGACGCCCCTCACGACCCCGGTTTTCTCCTGCTGCGAGTGGTTCTTCAGTTCGGTGGTCAGCGAAATGACGCCCTGCTCGCGCGAAGGCACCCTGGTACGCACCCACGGGTCGACGAGCGACACGTCGCCCGACGTGGTGAAATACACGTCGTCGGTGATGCCGCCCAGCAGCCCGGGGACGTAGGGCATCCAGTCCCAGCCCGCACTGGAAATATAGGTCGGGCTGGCATGGTTGGCGATCGGGTTCGTCGGCACGCGCACCAGTACGGCCAGCGCGTTGGGCGCAGCATCCTGCCGCAGCAGGTGCGTGACCTCGAACATGCCGCGATCCATAAACCCGTCGAGCGACCCCAGCCGCGCGCCGTTGAAATAGACCTCGGCCCCGCGGTTCACGCCCTCGAAGCAGATCCAGCGGCGCGCACCGGCGGGCAGGTCTTTGGTCGCGAACTCGGCCCTGTACCAGAAATTGCGGTCGTACTTGCTCCTGTCCACCTTGTAGGCATTGTCGCCGAAATTGGGGTCGGATTCGATCCCCGCCTCGACGAACGACGTGAAGGCCGCCCCCGGGACGACCGCGGCGACCCAACCCGAGGCATCGTAGCCCGCCCCGAGCATGGCTTTCACGTCGGTCACCTCGTCCTGCGCCCGGAGCTGCCATGCGGCAACCCGGCCGTCGCTGTTGAGCGACACTTTCTGCACAGCGGCTGCCAGGGGAAGGCACAGCAACAGCGACGCTGCGATCAACAGATATTTTTTCATTCCTTCATTTTTTTACGGATTATTCGCTCCCGCACGGATTCAACGCCGCCGGTCATCCGGCACCTCCCGGCCACACGCGAAGGGCGGCACCCTGCGGATGCAGGCCGATCCGGACGGCCCGGCCGGAAAAAATCCCGGCGACGGCGAAGTGAAACAAAAACGATCCACCGCCGTCGCCGGATTATCATACCGCCCCGGGTAACCGGCCGGTACGGCCTTCACAACCGGTTTTTACCAACCGGTATTCTGGACGAGGTTCGGGTTCTGCGTCGTTTCGGCATAGGGGAACGGCCACAGGTAGAAGCGGTCGCTCCAGCTGCCGCGCGTCGACAGCGGGTCGTAGCGCACTTCGTAGTTGCTCCAATCCGTAGGATCGGTCGTACGCACGGTCGCGTCCTTGAGCCCGACGAGCCATGCGCATTCGTTACCCCAATGCTCGCTCACACCGTCGATCGAAGTGTCGGTGATGAATTTCTTGTAATCGCCCCAGCGGATCAGGTCGACATAGCGGCTGCAATCCTCCAGCCACAGCTCGAAGCGGCGCTCGGCCTTGATACCGTACTCGGCGTTATCCATATCCAGTGCGGGGGCGTCCGTAAGGCCCGCACGGCGGCGCACCTTGTTCAGCGCCTCCAGCCCCGTGATGTTGGCCGTACCCTCGCCCGACATGCAGACAGCCTCGGCGTACAGCAGCAGCACGTCGGCATAGCGCATCAGCGGGAAGTTCGTCCGGTTGCCGTTGGTCTGGCCGCTTGCGAAACGCTCGGGAACCACGTCGTCCACATAGTCGTAGTATTTCATGCGGAAATAGCCCTCGTTCTCGAACAACATGCTCGACATGACGCCGCGCACGTCCTTGTTCAGGTAGGGGAAGTCGTGGTACACCTCGCTATAAGTGGCGATGGCCGCACGGCGGCGCACGCTGTTGCCGTCGTGCTTAGCAAATGCATAACCGAACGTGCGGGTCGGGTTGATAAAGCCCCAGCCGTCGGAGGCGGTCGTCGTGTTGCCCGGCAGGTTGACCTCGTCCTTACGCCAGTTCATGTAGGCGCGGAACCAATAAGGCTCGGTGCTCGTGATCGTCGTCATGTCGCCGTCGATGTCCAGCTCGAGCAGGAACTCGTCGCAGAAATCGGCCTCGGCACGGTAGAGCGTCAGGTATTCGTACTCCTCGCTGCCGTCGCTCCAGTTTTCGTTCTGGCTCTTGGCCAGCTGCATGTTCGTGCCGTAGCTCGACGGGCCCATGGTCGCGGTCTTATCCCAGAGTTCGTATTTGCCCGAGTTGATCACCTTGGCCAGTTCGACCTTGGCGTTGGCATAATCGTTCTGCCACATGTACCCCTGGCCCTTGTAAGCGTAGCAGGCTTCGGCCGTCCAGCGGCCGCCGATGGCTTTCTGGCCGCCCAGTCCGCTCTTCGAGGGAAGCACGGCAGCAGCCTCGTCGAACTGCGTCATGATCCATTTCCAGTTGTCCGCGGGGTTCGAGTTGCCGGGATAGAACGAATAGTTGATACCGTCCAGCACGTGATCCACGAGCGGAGCCGAGCCCCACAGCTGCGTCAGGCGCATCATCGCCCATGCACGCCAGGCCTTGGCCTCGGCGATCACGCGCTTGCGCTCGGCGGAACCGTCGTTGAGTTTGTCCACGATCATGTTGCATTTGTACATGATCTTGTAGAAACGGGTATACATCTCCTTGTAGGCGTTGTTCTCCGAATCGTCGATCATGGCCGACATGCGGTGGTATTCGGTACCGTCGTTCGGGCCCGAACCGCCCGGCCAGCACTCGGCCGTCTTGGCCGAGGTGGTTGCAATGTAGTGTACGCCCCAGTCGCCCATCATCAGGTACTTGGCCGTGACGTATACGTTCGCGATCAGCTGTTGGGCCGTCATATCGTTCGCCTCCGCATAGGTCTTGTCCACCTCGGTGACCCCGAGGTGCTCCACTTCGTCGAGACGCGCCTGGGAGCACGAAGTCGCCATCATCGCTCCGGCAAGCAGTCCGGCTAATGCCAAAATATGCTTTTTCATAGTAGTCGTAATGTTTTTAGGTTAGAACGAAAGGTTTGCACCGAATGTCAGGGTCTTCGGGGTCGGGTAGTCGCCATTGTCCATACCGATGCCCGACGTACCGCTGACAGCTTCCGGATCCATACCCCAGTAGGGCGTGATGCAGAAGAAGTTGTCGAGCGAGACATAGACGCGCAGGCGCGAAATGGCGATCTTTTTCGTAAAGGACGAAGGCAGCGTGTAACCCAGCTGGATCTGCTTGATCTTGAAATAGGAACCGCTCTTGAGCCACATGCTCGAGTTTCTGGAAGCGGTATCGCCGATCGGATCGGGATGCGGGTACTTGGCACCGGCACCCTTCACGTCCCACGAATCCGTCCACAGTTCGGAGGGCTTGTTGGCCGAAGGCGTCAGGCGGGCGCCGTAGAGGCTCAGCAGGCCGCCGTGGCTTCCGCTGCCGAATACCGTCAGGTCGAAGCCCTTGTAAGCGGCATTGAGGGTGATACCGTAGGTAAAGTCGGGGATGGCCGAACCCAGGTACACCTTGTCCTTGTCGTCGATCGTACCGCTCTTGTCCTTGTCGTAATACATGGCGCTGCCGTCCTCGGGGTTTACACCGAGGTATTTGTAGCCGTAGTAGCTCCACATGGGCTGTCCCTTGTCGAAATAGACGAAATCGGACAGGTCGTTCACGATACGCGCACCTTCCATCTCCTTGACCTCGCTGCTGATGGTGGCAAGGTTGGCATTGACGCCGTAGGTGAACTCACCGGCCTGATCCTGCCAGCCGAGTTCGAACTCGAAGCCGTGGTTGTTCACCTTGCCTATGTTCTTCGCCATGCTCGTGGTACCCGTCGCAAGGGGAGGCGTCAATGTAAGGATCTGGTCGACGGTATTCTTATTGTAGAAGTCCATCCCGAAAGTCAGCCGGTTGTTCAGGAAACGCGCGTCGATACCGGCATCGAACTGCCGTGCCGTCTCCCATTTCAGATCCGGGTTGGCCAGCACATCCGAAGGATAGACGGTGGAAACCAGCGAGCCGTTCATGGGGTAATAATCGCCCACGCTCATCGACGAGCTGTACATGAAAGCGCCCAGTGCACTGATATTACCGTTGACACCGTACGAAGCGCGGAGCTTCAGGAACGAAATGATCTTGGGGTCGATATCGCGCATGAACCGCTCGTTGGAAATCGTCCAGCCGGCCGACACCGAGGGGAAATAACCCCACCGGGCTTCCTTCGACAATTTGGAGCGGCCGAAAGCGTCGGCGCGGAAATTGACCATGATGTTGTAACGGTTGTCGAACGTATAGCCGATACGGCCGAAATAGCTGATACTGGACATTTCGCCTACTCTGCCGCCCACGCCTTTGGTGGCATCGGTCGAAGCGAAGTCGAGGTGGTGGAAATTGCTGCTGCTGTCGGTCAGGCCGTTGGTCGAACCCGATGTGAAGTTACTCCACTCGTACTGGTAGGACATACCGACCATCGCGTTGATCGTGTGCTTGCCGAACGTGTTGTTGTAGTTGGCGAAGTTCTCCCACATGTAGAAGCGGTTCATCGTGGTCTTTCCGTCCAATTGCATCTTCGTGCGCGACGACACGGCGAAGTAGGTCGGCACGCCGTAGAAACTGTAATTGGTCGATTCGAGCCGGTAACCGACACGCGACGTGACGGTAAGGCCCTCGACGGGGGCGAAAACCAGCGACGACGCACCGCGCAGGGCGAAGTTCTTATGCTCGCCCGTGTTGCTGTAATAGTGGGTAAGCGGGTTGACCGCGTCCTTGGCGGCGAACGGGATGCCCACGTAATCGCCCTTCTCGTTCTTCATGAACATGTCGTCGCCCTGTTGTGCGATCAGCTCGGTCATGTATGCGGGCAGGTTGTCCTTGTCCCAGAAAGCGGGCAGCAGCGGATCCATGCCGTAAGGGTTGATAAACTGGTTGCTGTTGCCCAGCGTGCTCACGCCGTCGCCGCTGTTCTGCGAACGCGAACTTTCGACCGTATTGTTGGTCGTGAAGGTGAGCCATTTCTTGACCTTGTAGTCGCCGTTGAGCTGGAAGGTGACACGCTTCAGCCAGTCCTTATTGCCGTAGTACATACCGTCGTTGTCCATATACGACAGCGAAGCGTAAACCGAACCATAGTCGTTGGCCATTTCGACGCCGGCCGTATGGCGCTGGAACGAACCGTTGTCGCCGTAAAGCACGTCGAACCAGTCGGTATCGGTCTTGCCGTCCCACGCGGACAGCGACTGGTTGTTGCCGGCGGCCGTCTGGTAGGCCACGTACTGCTCGGCATTCATCAGGTCGGCCTTGCGGGCCAGCGAGGTGATGCCGTAGGTGAAATCGTAGAAGATGCGGCCGTCGCCCTTCTTACCCTTCTTCGTGGTGATGAGCACGACACCGTTACCGGCCTCGACACCGTAGATGGCCGCCGAGGCACCGTCCTTGAGGATCTCCATCGACTCGATGGACGAAGGATCCAGGTAGGAGATGTCCGACACCTTCAGGCCGTCCACCACATAGAGGGGCTCCGATGCGCCCGAATTGTTCGAGCTGAATCCGCGGATACGGATCGAGGGACTCGAACCCGGAGCGGCCGAAGAGGAGAGCACCTGCACGCCCGGGGCCTTTCCCTGCAGGGCCTGCTGCGCGTTCTCGACCGAACGCGACTCGAACACGTCGCTCTTCAGCGAGGTGATCGACCCCGTCACGTCCCTCTTCTTCTGGACACCGTAACCGATGACGACCACTTCGTCGAGCGTCTGGTTGTCCTCCTTGAGCACGACCTTCATATTCGTCTGTGAGCCGATCGCAACCGTCTGGGGTTCATAACCGATGAATGTCACCAGGAGGTTCTGGTTCGCCATAACGCCGTTCAGTGCGAAGGAACCGTCGGAACCCGTCGAGGTACCCTTCGTCGTCCCGTCGATCACCACGGCGGCACCCGCAACCGGATTCCCCTGTGCGTCGACGACGGTTCCGGTCAGATTGTGCGTCTGTGCAACAGCCTGACTGCCTGCGAACGGAGCGACAAGCATCAACATCACTGCTGCGAAAGCTAATTTCAGTAAGCTTTGTTTCATAATTTTAATCAATCGTTAATGTAGTTCGTTGGTTGTCATTTCTTTGCTTTCCGCGGGAACGCCCGGCTCCCGGCGGATCGGTAGGTTTTACATCTTTTCAGTTTGTGGCCAATTAGGTGTCAAGTTAATAAGTGGTTTATAATTAGGTTTTTACGAATACCCCAACGCTTTTTGCAGGATGCAGGCGGAAACACCCGCCGCAATAGTCAGGGACGTCAGCGTACAGGGTGTGCCTGTCGGGGCACACCGATGCACGCGGCATTCCGCACGATTATTCTACGGGGAGACCTTTATAGGCGCGATATGTAGCGGCCAGGTCGGCAGTCCTCAGGAACACGTATTTCCGGCCGTCGTTGCGGGCCTCGATCTGCTTTTTGAGCTCGGACGCATAGGTGGTCACATCCTCGCTCGCCGTGCCGATCATGACCGACAGGAACAGCGGTTCGTCTACCGGGGCGCTGTCCAGCACCTTGTCCAGGTATTCGGGACGCGAATTGGTCGTACCGATATGGAAACAGTCGTTGTCCATGTGGTATTCGTCGGAACCGATGCCCCGCCAGTCGGTGCCCGCATAACCGCCTTCGAGGCAGTAGGGCTGTACGTTCCAGGCCACGGCTTCGCCGTCGACCATCTGCTTGAGGGTGTGCATACCGGCCTGCCTGAGGTAATGCCGCGTCAGCGAGCAATAGAACGAGAAACCGCTGTAACGGTCGGTCGTCGGGGAGCCGTCGCCCATCATGGCGCCCATCTCCTGGCCGCCTTCGTTCATCACCTGCTCGTACCAGGTGAAAACACGCGGCGCGAGGTCTACGATGGCGGGGTTGATGATCCACGTCACGGGGACATCGCCGTAGGCGGCCGACTCCTCGATCGTGTAGGGCATGTAGATCATCGTATGCAGCAGGTTGTCGCCGTCGGAGACGAGCATCGCGATATAAACGGTATTGGGCTCGGCCTTGAGCGCCTTGGGTTCGATGGGCGTACCCTGCACCGAGGGGAACGAAGACATGACGGTCATGTTCTCGACCGAAATGAACGGCACCATGAAATACCCGTATTCGGCGAAGAGCTTGTCGGCCTTCAATTCGTCCGTCCAGCCCATGATCTGGGTGCCGGCGGGATATTTTTTGACGATGTTCTCGTAATATGCGCACTGGTCATGATCCTGGATGTCGAGGAAATAGGTGAACAGGCGGTTGGCAACCACGTAGTCCTTGTTGGCTGCGCCCCAGCTCTCCTGGAAATCGGTAGTCATGTGCGACCAGGTGAAAGCCACGTCGCGGTTGGCCGTCCCGAAATAGTTTTCCACGAGCCAGTCGACACACTCGATGTTGGTCTTGAACATCCCGCGCAAATCCCGGATCACCGGGAAACCATATCCCTTCACCTCCTCGTAAAGGCGGGGTGAAACGATCAGGGCGTCGGTCTGTGCCGCGATCGTAGTCGCCGCCTCGATCGTGGCCTCGACCAGTTCGGGGTCATAGATGACTACGCCCTTGATATGCTTCTTATACTGCTCGACAAGCGCCGAGAACCCGGGGTTGGACTTGGTCGCATCGAGCGTGAGGGTTTCCTGCGGAATGTCCTTCAGCACACGGTCGAGCCAGAACTGCCCCATCTGGGCCATGTCGTGCGGGCCGGTTTTCCAGCCGCCGTGGTTGTCCTTGCAACGGCTGTTCATCACATAGATCTTCTGTTCGCTGTCGCGGTTGACGATACCCTGCAGGCCGATGGCAGCGACCTGCCCCTCGATATCGTCGTTTTGCAGGTCTACGATGACGAGCGATTTGGTCGGGGTTTTGACTTTCGGATAGAGCCTGCCCGTCAGGTCGACGTCCGTGGCGGCCTGGCCGCAGCACGAACCGCCGTTCTGGCACGAAGCGAGCGTCATCATACAAAGCAGGGAACCGAAACAATAGGTCAAAGTTTTCTTCATGAGTTTTAAGTAGGTTTTATTAGGATTTCTATTATAAGTCTTTGCGCAGGTTTTCCAGGATTTCGCCTACGGAGAGATCGGCCCGGCAGATCACCTTGTCCGAAGCCCCGTAGTACAGGGCGATGCGGTCGCCATCGACCAAGTGGCCGTTGGTGAAGATGACATTCCCGAAGAAGCCTTCCAGTTCGTAGGGTTCCTCAGGCTCCATGACGGGCGTGCGGCTGCGCGCCAGCACCTTCGACGGGTCGGCGGCGTCGAGCAGCATCGCACCCAGGCAATAGCGGTGCGAAGCGTCTGCGCCGTGGTAGATCATCAGCCACCCTTCGCCCGTACGGATCGGGGCACACCCGGCACCTATGCGGGCGCTGTCCCACATCCCCTTGCGGGTACGTGCCACACACCTGTGGTTTCCCCAGTGGCGGAGGTCGGGGCTCTGGGCGATCCAGATATAATTCCCGCCGATCTCGGGGCTGCTCGGGCGGTGCAGCATATAATATAGGTCACCTACCTTCTCGTCGAAGAGCGTGCAGTCCTTATTGTGCGGGGGCAGCACCAGCCCGTAATCGGTGAAACGGCGCCAGTCCGACGTGCTGCGCATCCGCACCGCCACGCCATTGGCCGAGACGGCCGTATAAGTCAGGTAATACTGCGTCCCGATCTGCGTGACGCGGCAGTCTTCGATCCCGTACGCTTCGTAACGGTCGCTGCCCGTCAGCGGCGGATATCCCGCCTCCTCGCGGAAACGGATGCCGTCGGTACTGCTCACAAGCCGCAGGTGGGACATCGTCGTGAGGAAATCCTCGCCCTTGTAATTGATGACCCTCGGATCCGAGAGGTCGAGTTCGGGGGAGGCGGCCGGGACACGCATCACCGTCACGCGGTTCTGCGCGTCGAGCAACGGGAAACTGACTTCCCCTTCGGCCTGTGCAGGGCGTTCGGCGACCCTGACCAGCATCCAGACCTTCCCGTCGTAACGGAATACGCCGGGATTCAGCAGGCATTCGATCTGCATCGAGGGTTGGCTCGGACACAAATCTTCGGGGCTCAGGATCGGGTTATGTGCGTAGCGCATGGTCAGTGGTTTTTTTGTAATTCAAAAGTAGATTATATTACTCGCCGAATTGTATACAATACTACCAAAATGGTATAATCACAGGATACCCGCAAGAACCCGGGAATGTTCCATACGGACACATTAAATACTAATAATCAGCAACAAACAGTATGATTAAGGCATACCTCCCGCCCGAAAAATCCGTATACTCCCTTCCCCGGGCCGCTCCCGGCAGCCCCAAACCATCCCGCCCGCACATCCCCGTCCGACGGCCGGCCGCCATGCCCGTACCCGCCCCCGAAACCACCCCCTAAGCCGGGGGATTTCACGCGTTTCAAGACCTCCCGCCCCGGGCAGGGGACACTCCCGGGCACGAATATCGACCGGGAGTGATAAAATAATGCCCGATAATGCTAAATTTTCTCATAATTATTCTTAATTTTACCACATATTTTTAGAATGATGACTATTAAACCAAAACTTATTTAATCTAAGGAACATCTATGAACAAACTCTTTGCAAGTGTGCTGCTATGCGCCGCGTTATTGGGTTCCGGGATTCTCCGGGCTGATAACATCGTTATTTCCAACAGGAAAAGCTCTATCCTGATCACGGCCCCAAAGGGTGAATCGCCCCGGATACAGTACTTCGGCCCCCGGCTGGCGAATCCCGGCGACGTATTCGACAGCGGGAGCGCCTTCAACGACCCGGTATACCCCCAGTTCGGCGTCCAGTGCTCGCGTGAAACAGCCATTCAGGCAACCCACAACGACGGCAATATGTCGCTCGAACTGGTCGTGGAGTCGGTCACCAGGGAGAACCGCGACGGCGGCCAGGTCACGGCGATCGCGACCCGAGACAAATTCTACCCGTTCTATGTCACCATCTACTACAAGACCTATCCCGACTGCGAGGTGATCGAGACCTGGACGGAGATCCGCCACCTGGAAAAGAAACCCGTCACGCTCTACCGTTTCGCGTCGGCCTTCCTGCCCGTGCGCCGCGGCGACAACTGGCTCTCGCACTTCCACGGCCCCTGGGGCGCCGAGGCATACCTCTACGAGGAGGTGCTGAGAGACGGCATGAGGGTCATCAAGGACAAGGACGGCGTACGCAATACGCAGAACAGCTGCCCGTCGTTCATGCTCACGCTCGACGGGCGCCCCGACGAACAGCACGGCATGGTCATCGGCGGCACGCTGGCATGGAGCGGCAACTACCGTATCGCCATCGACAACGACAATGCCCACACCACACGCATCTTCGCCGGCATCAACGAAGACCAGTCGCAATACATCCTCGAACCGAAAGAGGTCTTTACGACCCCCGTATTCGCCTTCACCTTCAGCGACGAGGGCAAGGGCGGCGTCAGCCGCAACTTCCACCGCTGGGCGCGGCTGCACCGGCTCAACCACGGCGGCGAGCAGCGCAGCATCCTGCTCAACAGCTGGGAAGGCGTCTCGATGAACGTCAACCAGGAGGTGATGGATCAGATGATGGCCGACTTCGCCGCCATGGGCGGGGAGATGTTCGTGATGGACGACGGCTGGTTCGGCGACAAATACCCGCGCAACAACGGCACGTCGAGCCTCGGCGACTGGGTGGTCTGCAAGGAGAAACTCCCCGAGGGCATCAAGGGGCTGACGGCCTCGGCCAGGGAGAAAGGGCTCAAGTTCGGCATCTGGATCGAACCCGAGATGACCAACTCGAAGAGCGAGCTTTTCGAGAAGCACCCCGAATGGGTGATCCAGCAGCCCCACCGCGAGATGCACAAGGGTCGCGGAGGCACCCAGCTCGTGCTCGACCTGTCGAACCCCGAAGTGCAGGAATTCGTGTTCGGCGTCGTGGACAAGCTGATGACGGCGCACCCCGAAATCGCCTACATCAAGTGGGACGCCAACATGACGCTGTTCAACTACGGGTCGACCTACCTGCCCCGCGACAAACAGTCGCATCTCTACATCGCCTACCACCGCGGCCTGGAAAACATCCTCAAGCGCATCCACGCCAAATATCCCGGCCTGGTGATGCAGGCCTGCGCCAGCGGCGGCGGCCGTATCAACTACGGGCTGCTGCCTTACTACGACGAATTCTGGACGAGCGACAACACCGACGCCCTGCAACGCATCTTCATCCAGTGGGGCGTTTCGAACTTCTTCCCCGCCGTGGCGATGGCCTCGCACGTGAGCGTGGACACCAACTACCAGACCGGCCGCAAGACGCCCCTCAAACTGCGTTTCGACGTGGCGATGAGCGGACGCATGGGCATGGAGCTCCAGCCCGCACACATGACCGACGAGGACAAGGCCTTCGCCCGACGCGCCATCGCCGACTACAAGCTGATCCGCCCCGTCGTGCAGCAGGGCGACCTCTACCGCTTGATCTCGCCCTTCGACAAGACCGGGTACGCATCGCTGATGTACGTCTCGCCCGAAAAAGACCACGCGGCCTATTTCGTCTACAAGCTGGAACAGTACCACAACATGCCCCGGCCGGCGTTCCGGATGGCCGGGCTCGACCCGCAGAAGAGATACCTCGTCAGGGAGCTCAGCCTCGACGGCAAGCCCATTCCCCAGGACGGCAAGACCTTCACCGGGGCGTTCCTGATGGAGACCGGCCTCGACTTCGAGGTGGGCGGCGAACATGCCAGCCACGTACTTGAACTCAAGGCGGCGGAGTAATCCCGCCAGCCCCGGCCGGGCCGGCATCGGCCCGGCCGGACAAAATACTTGCGCCATGAAAAAACTATTCCCCCTGATCGCCGTGCTGGCCACGCTGTGCGCAACCGCGGCGCAGCGCCCCCTGCAACTCATCCCGCAGCCCGTCCGGGCCGAACTCCGCGAAGGGCACTTCGCCGCCCCGGGCTGTAAAGTCACCGCCGAAGGCTTCGCCTCCCGGCCCGAAGGGCTGATCCGGGTAGCCTCGGCACTGGCCGCCCCGCACGGAAAGCAGCCGGCCCGGAAAACGCGGAACACGCTCCTCCTGCAACTGGACGCCCGCGCGGGCATCCCCGCCGAAGGATACCGGCTCCGCGTCGCCGAACACGAGGCGGAACTCACGGCGGGCGACGAAAGCGGCATCTTCTACGGGCTCCAGACGCTCCTGCAAATGGCCGACGCCGACGGCAACATCCCCTGCGCCGAGATCGAGGACTACCCCCGCTACGGCTACCGGGGACTCCACCTGGACGTCTGCCGCCACTTTTTCCCCGTGGAGTTCGTGAAGGGCTATCTCGACCGCATGGCCGCCGCGAAGCTCAACCGCTTCCACTGGCACCTGACCGACGACCAGGGCTGGCGCATCGAGATCAAACGCTACCC
>OGIH01000847.1_pt1 | contig 19896 bp, 10 predicted proteins | sample 1571721 | NCBI WGS metagenome assembly OGIH01 (sample SAMEA2582068, study PRJEB24529) | metagenome | biome: Human gut stool | place: China | collected 2011
AATGCGGGAGAGTAGGAGGCCGCCTTTTTTTCAGAGTTGAGTCCCTGACGTCAGTTATGATGTCAGGGACTCTTTTTTTGTTTGGTTCCTTGAGTATAGGACTTATGAGACTAATAAGACTAATGGAACTTATGGGACGGATTGGAATGATAAGTAAAGGAATCCGTTATTTTAAATGAGATGATAAGAGGGATATGGGAGAGGCAAAATAATTGAAATTATCCAGATGATAATCCTTATTATAGTTCAGTGATTGTTTGTCTGGTGAAATATCATTAAATAGAACTTTACAGAATTGAATATACTCTAGAAAATGTATTGAAATCTTACAATAAGTGATTCATTATATTAGTGCGTGACCATAATGATTATATGGTAAAATTAGCCGTATTAGTTAAATAAATACTTATTAAGTATAATTAGTTTTAAATAATTATTAATAAAATTCATAAAACATTCAATATTAAGAAATAATTTATATCTTTGAAAAAATAACATTTAAAATTAAACATATTAGGATTCCTGCAGCGATATAATACGATACATAAAAACTATATTGTAGTATAATCTGCAATCTTTTTTCAATTTTATAATAAAAAATAGTAGAACTATGAAAAACAAAACATTTAAACTAATGCTGCTTATGGTTGCAGCAATGTTGCTTTTTTCTTGTGAAAAATACAATGAAGACGCTGATTTTGGTGTAAAAGAGGCCAATAGCACATTGATTATCAGAACTAGAGTTATGGCTGTGAGTGAGACTGATGAAAGCAAAATAAGCTATCCTGTGAACATTTATGTATTTAGTGGGGATGTTTGTATTGAAACAGCCAAGATTGAATCAGAAGAAACTCCTATATCATTAAGGCTTCCTGAAGGAAGCTATGATGTATATGCCATAGCAGGAGCTGATGCTGAAACATACAATTTGCCAACAAAGGAAAACGCAGCTAAAGAATATTTGATTAAGTTGAATGATGGAAAAACGCACTCAGATCTTATGGCAGCAAAAAACAATGTCACTTTGGCATATGGAGAAGAAAATACACTAACGTTGTCGCTTGAAAGGAAAGTTATGCTGATTGAGAATGTTAGTATAAAGAATGTGCCTTCAAATGTAATTGCTGTAAATGTTACAATTAGTCCGCTTTATGAAAATCTTCTACTAAACGGTAATTATGAAGGTACTGACGGCTCTCAGACAATAGATCTTATAAAAGGAAGTGACGGAAACACATGGGAAAACAATTATAATGCGTATCTTCTTGAAGCTAGCGGACAGGCAACAATTAAGGTTTCATTAAAGACCGAGAAGAACACTAAGAGCTATTCATATACGAGTACAGATGAGTTGAAGGCTAACTACAAAATTAATATAACAGGAACTTACAATGAAAACGGAATAACACTTAATGGGACTATAACCGGAGCAACGTGGCAAGGGGTTAAAAACATAAACTTCAATTTTGATGAAACAGGGAGTTCCACAGGAGAAAATACCGGTTCGGAAACAGAAGAAGGAAAGGATGAAGAAGACACAGGGGAAACGACAACAGGAAATGCTCCTGAAGTTGGTACATTGTATAAGAATTGTTATGTGTTAAAATCAGAAAATGTTGGAAATGGTACAAAAGTAACATTGATGTCTACAACATTTGAACAAGGACTTATATTTACTGATAACGATCAATCTTCAATAAATGAAGCTATAAATGTGAAACTAAAAGATATGGCAGCAGCTTCTGATGGCCTTGAATCATTTAGAATACCAACTTTGGAAGATCTCAAGTATGTAAAAAATAACCTGGAAGCAATTAATGCCAATCTTGAAAAATTAGGTAAGACGTTGTTTTTTACAGGTACAGGTACATTGTATTCATATTATTTTCTTGATAATGATGGAAGTATAAAAGCATATTGGCCATCGCGTGACGAGCCTGATTCACAGATTCCGTGTATTAGTACAGATATTAAGAGTAAAAGAAACTCTATTATACTTCGTGGCTTTACAACAATAACATTCATAGAATAAAGTTCCAATAGCAATATATCTAATTTTGTTTACTAGTATAAATAATTTTGTATAAATAGAAATACGGGATTCAAGTTTGAGTCTCGTATTTTTTTGACACTGTCCAAAATTTTGTGTAAATGTAAACTAGATTTAACTGTAAGTTTCTTCTTACATCTAGATTCCGTTTACAAAAAATTGTAGTATAGATTATTTGCTTATTTCCAGCGGGAATTGGAAGAAAACAGTCTGATACAAGAGCTTCTGTTCAGATGTACCACACAGATTTCTTTGGGGGATGACTGAGGAAATATGGTACGGATGGTATCCGTAAATCCATTCAGATTGTTGGTACAGGTAATCAGTATATCCTGTACTCCACGGGCTTTTAAATCTGTCAGGACGCCCATCCAGAAAGAAGAACATTCCGATTTGCCGACCCACATGCCAAGAACTTCCTTCAGGCCGTTTGTTTCAGACCGACACAAAGATAAACGGTCTTGTTTATAATCTTGCCGTTATCTCGTACCTTGAAGACGATACAGTCCATCCACACTATCAGACAAACAGGATCAAGTGGACGGTTTTACCAGTCCTTGGCGACCTGGTTTACTTTGTTTATAATGATGGAAATGGCTGATGTGGAGAGCTCTATTTCATAAATCTCACGCATCTCTTCCTCTATGTCAGAAACACTCATTCCTTTGGCATATAGGGATATAACAAGCTTTTCTATAGAAAGTCCACGGCTTTCATGTTTGGGCACAGCTATCGGCTCAAACTGGCCATTACGGTCACGCGGAATGGAGATGACTGCTTTCCCGTGTTCAGTCTGGATTCGCTTCGGATAGCTGCTGTTGCGTGAATTGCCACTGTTATTACCGGCCACGGAATTCTTTTCATACCTCAAATGGGCATTCATTTCACCTTCAAACATCTTTTCCAATACCTGGGCATGCAACAGCTTCAGGAATTTGCTTACATCGGATTCTGTCTTGAACCGGCTAAGGAATTCCTTGCTTAACATCTCATCGGGCACTACTTGATTCTTTTCTCGCATAATCTTATTCTTTGGGTGTAAATATATAAAATTAAAAAATACAGAACTCTATTTTGAATCCTGTATTTTACATTTACACAAAATATTTTATAGTGCCTATGGGATTAAATCTTTAGGTCTTTAATAAATTTTATTTAACAATTTATGTTATTAATTACAAACCTGTTACAAGGACTGTATTAATAGACTGTTATAACGTATAATATTGATTATTGGTCATGCAGTATACGCCGCTCAATTTATTTTATACATGAGGTGATTTCACTTGGAGTTTCTACTAACGTTTGCGCTCCATTTCTTATCAGAAAATCTTTATCCCTGAATCCCCATAATACACTTATGCATGGCATGCAGCTATTACGTGCAGTTTGGATATCAACCTCACTGTCGCCTATATATACAGCATTATCGCGTTCCGCCTCAAGAAGTTTCAAGGCTTCATTAACTGTGTCTGGTGCAGGTTTCTTTCTTATTTTATCGCTTTCGCCTATTGCAACTTTTATATAATCACCGAAAAAGTACCGGCATAGTTCTTCTGTTGCTTTACAGTACTTGTTGCTCACTACGGCAATTTTTTTGCCATGCTGTTTTAGTATTGCCAACATGTCTATTATGCCGTCGTATGGCCTTGTTGTATCGGCGTTGTGTTTCAGATAATATTCAATAAATGTATTATAAATATCTTCATAATGTTTGTTGTCTTTTCCTCCTGGTACAGCACGTTCAATAAGTTTTTTTATGCCATTGCCAACCATCATCCTTACTTCTTCTGTTGTATGTTCTGGCAAACTAAATGCACGCATTGCATAATTGGTACTTGCGGTAAGGTCATCAAGTGTATACAACAAAGTTCCGTCCAAATCAAAAATGTATGTGTCAAACTCTTTCATCTTTATACCTCCCTCGTCTTTTATCACTAAATACTTTTTTGTTGAAGATTTTATGCAAAAGTACATATAAAAAGTATAATACAATGATATTCGGTCCTCATTTTTGCTACTATTTTACTTATTAATAGATTATAATAAACTATTGTTTTGTTCTGTCTGTTTATTTTTAACTTAAAAATAGTTAGGGTGTTTATTATTTATGAGTGTGGTTTTTGTTGTAAAATAGTTTCAACACAATATTTATCCATAAATTATTTATTATGTTGCCATGTCTTATCATTTAAATGAGATAGGGTAGTGATGACGCTTATCATATTATTTTTTCATAACATACAGTTTCATCATATATGGTAAAAAATTAAACCTGTTCCCTATATTTGTCAATATTTTTAGGGAACAGGTTTTCGTATTTATGTACTTTATTTAAAACAGACTAAATATTAATCTATTTAATTCTAATCTTACTTACATTTATGCTATTTTCTGATATCTGTTTTATTACGTAGATACCAGTTGGCAGATTTTCTTTCACTTTCTCTGCTGTCGTCATTTTATGTTTTGCTATCTTTCTTCCGTTAAGATCGTATACCTCGATGTCGCATTGTTCCACACTTATACCATCTATACAACCTGCTACAGTATTATTTACAGATATTGGCACGTATATATCGGCTGCACCTCGTGAAGATAACTTAACATAAGCTTCATGAACACCTATTTCGTCAGAATTGAACGACACCATAAATGAGCCGCCTGTTACAGGTAATTGAGTTGTTGACAATTTAAATTTACTCTTATTGGGGCCTCCCAAAGACAGCTTGATTGGCTCTGCAAGGTTGTTACCCGTTACAGTTATTTCATCTGATACTGCATCTTTTCCAGCCGTTGCAGTGAATGCAAGCTGTGTGAGCGAAGGCCTGATAACAGCTAGGTCTGTACGGCCGTAACTTACATCGTCAATATAATATGTTGCAGAGTTTGTACGTCCGCGTGTGCTCTTGAATCTGAATCCCATAAAGAACACGTCAGCGATGTTTTGTCCGGTCAGGTCTATATGATATTCCTGCCATTCTCCGCTTTGGTCTTCAGTATTCGGCATAGCGAATCCCTCAACTGGTGCCACAAACATATCACCTTCAGCCAGGTCAATATAGCATAACTCCAGCAGGTCTGTCTGGTTGTCCGCCAGATAGTCGCCTCTCACTCTGAACGTAAACATCTTCGATTCTGAATTCTTAAAGTCGAGTGGTGGAGTTACGAGCATCATCTCGCAAGTAGTCTCTTTGCCTTCGGCAACGTTGCTGTCGTAAGGAGTAACTTTAGCTACCTTTTCTCCGGCAGTTTCGTCAGTTTCAGGCAGTTCATATCCCCACCATGCACGTTTACCAACCATTGCAAGGTTTTTCCATCCTTCTATGCTAAGAGGCTTGTTCTTTGTTACATTGTCAAAATGTTCATTTATGAGTTTCATCGGTGATGAAGCGTCGAGCGGCAACTCGTCGCCTTCCTTTTCAGGCTCCGGCTCAGTGCTTTCACCTGCCTTACCGTTTATCTTCACTCTCAATGTGTCCAGTCCGAGTCCGTATATCTCAATCTCGTTTTCATATTCTCCGGCTTCTTTCGGAGCAAACGTAACTTTCACATTTGCTGTAGCGTCTTTCATCAGCATTGTCGTGCTTAACAGGAACGAGCCTGATTCTTTCAGTTTCATGTATGCATAGTCTGGCAGATTGGCTGTCGTTATGCTTATTGTCTGCTCCTGTCTTTCGCCGACCTTGGCTTCAAACGTAGGCAATGTCTCAGGACTTACTATTACTGTCGGCGGATTCTGCTCGTCTATAGCATAGGCTGACAGAGTAATGCTTTGTGACAGTAACGGCATTTCTGGACAGTCTATAAACAGGCGTCCTTCATGTTTTCCTATTGCTGTGGGCTTATATGTTATCACGATGTCGGTCTCGTTTGTTCCTGCGGGTACTGATGTTGCCGAAAGTTCAAACATATCGCGGTTTTTGCCGATAATCTCAAGATTGGTTGCTGCCGGCATGTTTACGGCACTTATATGCACTGTTCCAAATTCTGACGACTTACCAACCAGTCCTGCTGCCATTTCAAATTTTGAAGGGGTAACAGTCAACGAAGGTTCTGACGCTACTGCCGACTTTATGTCTTCAGCCTTGCGCGGCGCAACAATTACAGCACTTGCTGATGTCGACAGTCCTGTTATATGTACCGTTTCTGTCGGTATTGCTTTTCCTATGAGGGTTGTGCCCTTAAACAGTCTCAGCTTACCTTCTCCTGTTGCGTCTGTTATCGTTGGCTGTGCCATGCCTTCAGTAAATGTTGCACCTTCAGCAACGTCTTTAAACTGCGCGTCTGCCACTCTCACAAGTCTGTTGGCATAGTCGGCAGCTGCAGCCTTCAGGTCTGCCAGCGTCACTGTCACAGGCTCAACAGTGTTGTTCTCTGAAACAAGTGTACCGAGTGATGCTGTCAGCGGAATGAATGAGTTTACACCGAACGAACTGGTTATCATTCCTATAAATCCTGTAACCATATCGCCTTCCTTATACGTCTCGGTCATCATGTCGTAGTCGTTCTTCACTTGCAGTCCGCCTGTCTCGTCCTGAAGGTAGTAAACGGGACTTGCCTGACTCTTGTCTACAAACGTTACAACAGCCTTGCCTTTATATCGGTAGGTGAGATATGCTTCACCATCTTCTGCTGCAAACTCTTTCAGCGTGGCAATATCTTTCACAGCTATAGTGCTCCATGTCGCTCCGAGTGTTGCGTCTGTTGCTCCTTCAGTGGCAAATGTTATTGTTGCCTTGCCGTTCTCGCTTGTCGGTGTCAGCGTAAATTCTACATCCACACCTTCTATTGTCATAGCGTCTGCTGCAGATATAGTTGTAACCGACGGCTTTAGCTCATCGTTGTCTACAGTTATTGTTATGTCGCCTGTCAGGTTTACGCCTTTCACGTTTACTGTCTTAGTCATTATGTCACCGCTATACAACGTGCCGAAGTCAAGACTTCTTTCGCTCAATGTCAAGGCAGGTGTGCCTTCGCCTGGTCCGGCGCTTTCTGTAAAGAGTTCTGCATAACTGTCAGCTACACGCAACGATCCTACAAGTAGAGTAGGTGCTGTTGCGCTGTAGTTTGTTCCCTGGCGCAGTTCAAGTCCTTGCAGTCCCCATGTAGATATGCCGCTGCCTGATGACGACGGGTCAAACACGGCATCAGCAGCACTTGGTTCTTCTGTATAGCTTGCTGGATTAACATACAGCGTAACACCGTCATAACGCTCACCGGCTGCGCCAATCTCATATTTAACAACAACGAGATAAGTTTCACCTATATTGAAACTTCTGTTTGCATAAACGGCTTTTGTACTTCCGCGTTCAACACCCAACTTATAATGTCCTTCATCGTCACCGGCATTAACATACAGTCGGCCTAATTCTGTAGGACTTGTTCCGTCTTTAACAACGCTGCTGAATGTACGCGCCAGCAATGTCATCACATAAACGGGACCGGTTGGTGCTTCAGAGACATTAATGAGGGCAGAATAATATATTGTGCCGCTCTTTATTCCTTCTTCACTGGGATCAAATCTCACCAGCAAATCCTCACCTGATGAAGCAGGACCGAGTTTTACTGATTTACCTTTTACTCCTCCCGGATATCCGGCATAGTCGAGTGCCTGATCCACTACCTGTATAGGCTCGTTTGGATTTGAACCATACTTACCCCAACCGCCTTGACCATACAGGCCGCCTGTGGGATAATCAAAATTCTCTTGCCATTTTATCTGTGCCCCGACATCTACAGGAACACATAACATGGCCATCAATAGCATGAGCATACATGCAAGCATTTTGTTTGTTTTTCTCATGTTTTTCTTTGGTTGTGGTTAATGAAATTATATTTAAGTTCTCAGAAAAGGCGTTAAAATGCAAATATAGCATATTTTTGATACGATTCCAAATATTTTGTATATAAAATGAATAATATATCATTACATGTTAAAGAAATTAGCCTCGATTTATTCTTATATCCAATAACTTAAATCATTAACAATATCAACTTAATAAAAAAAATAAGAGCTAATAATATGACTATATCTTGATAAGATGCTAAAGTATAATAGCTTAAAAACAATTGGCTATTTTTTATTTTTTCGAGTTTTTACAGTACTTTTGTACAAAGTATAATTACTTATGCGATATTTATCTAAATCGTTTGAATGTATAAATTCAATGATATGAAAAAATATTATTATATAGTTATTGTGATTTTTTTATGTAGCATTATCATTAGGTTGTCAATGCTTAATAATATTGCATACATTAAAGATAAAAAGCACAAAGATTCAATAGAATTATTAAGAGATAGTTTAGTGTTTAGAGAACCTATTTTTCAAGATTCTTTACTACAGAAAATAGAAATATTAGATTCTATTAATTTAGATAATAAGTCTAATGACTCTATAGTAAAAGTATATTTACAGCAGATTAATAATGATTCAAAATCTATTTTAGATATTCATAAGCAAATCTTTTTAAAAAACAAATAATTTCTATGTTTGATTTCGTTAATTCCACATATAGTGGAATATTATCCATTGTTTCAACTCTTTTCGGTTTATCATATCCATTAGTAATAGGATGTATAGAAAAGATAGATGATAAATTTAGTTCTAGTAAATTGTCAGAACGATTTATGAGTGAGTTCTCATTCAGATTTTTCAAAATTGTTTTGGTTGTCAATCTTGTGATTGCTGTGTTATTTCCTTTTCTAATGGATGGGTATGCGCATTCCAGAATAATCATGGGAATACAGTGTATAGGTGTGATAATATTACTTTCGTCAGCTTTGTTTCTATTTTCAAAGATTATATGCTATTACAACATAGCAGACATACGTACAGCAATCATTAATGATTATAAAAATTCCGCAAATAAAAATAAGAAAGAAAAAGAATCTAAATATTTTACACAATGGGTAGATTTATCTTGTGAACTTTTGAAATCAGCTGATAGTAAGATTGTACATAGCGTATATGATTTCTTATATGATTATTTAATAAGAGTATACAAAGGAAATAAAGATAAGGAACTTGTTTTTGATCAGTATTTTTATGAAGGTATATCTCGCATAAATGAGTTCTTGAGCAAAGGAGAATACAAGCCTATATCTGTGAATAATGGAAATTTCATTTTGACTTCCTTGATTTGGGAAGATTCTATAATTTCAGAAACCACTTATAGATATTTATGGAGGAATCTTCGAATACAGATTTTCTATAATAAAGATGAGTGGGTCATGGAGTATTGGAAAATGGCCTCGCAGAAAATAAATTATTACATGAAACCTATATATCAATATGATTATGACGAGAATGGTAAGTCATATACTAACTATCAGATTGAAAAAAATAAAAAACAACGTGAAAATTTTATAGAATTTCATATAATGTTGTGTTCAATGCTCATTCAACAGAAAAAATACAGTTTGTTGGAACTAATGCTTTCGTTTACACAGTCTGAGCCACCATCTTATCCATTGGTACCTTCAACTTTCAGTGACATAATAGATGCCTTTAACAGGATAAATCGTAATAGCCATACTAATCCTTTCTATTATGAGTCTATGTATCAAATGCCAAACATGCATGGTATTACCGAAGGTAAAATTGTAGGTGCTGCAAACTGCTATCTCGCACTATTAGCTTATCGTATTTATGTTATACGCTGGAATTATGGATACGAGTCTGTATTAAATACAGGAGCATTACCTAATAATTTGTCTGATTTAGCCACTTTGAATGAAAATCTTGATATTTTAAAAAGATGGATAGACAGAATAAAAGATGATAATACATTACTCAAAATTGTAAATATTAGTTCATTTGAAAATGAATTCGAAGAAAAGGCCAAGTCTTATAATAAAGTTGTTCTGAAGAAACCTGATGAATTAGTTTCTGACATGCAGAAAGATATTTCAAACAAAATGGAGAAATTAAGAACAGACCATCATTTAGATGCGGATAAAGTTAAATCTGAAGAAGATACATTAACTGATATTATTATAAAGGCAATGGCACCTTATGGTGATTTACTTGAGAGAAGATTTACACAGGATAAATTTTATAATCTTAATTCTTCAGTGACTATGCCATTTCCTAATACAGCATTTTTAGAAAAAGCTGATGTGAGCTATGCTAATATAGCAGATTGTATGTCATCATATATGCTACACAACTTTCAACATCTGTTTGCAAGTTCTTTTTTTACAAAACATAATGTTACGGACTACAAACTTTCATCTGAAGATATATTTAGGGCTTTTGATAAACTTAATTTAAATAAAAGTCATTATATAATTGCTTTTGGAGTATATTTCGACTACTATCTTGGTTTAGTACAAGAATTAAAGAAAGAAGAAAGCCATAAATATTCATATAAAGGTATTAATATTCTTTCGTTGAATTGTGATTCTGAATTCTTCACTCAAATGATTTATGTTATGAGGTATGATGATCGTCCATTTTTAGATTTTTATGAACCATCACTTGAGGATCAGAATAAAATGTATTTGGAGAATAAAAATAAATTATATGGTTTATGGATGTCTATAGAAAAAATCTCCGATCATCCAGAATTGCTTAATGAAGCCCAAAAAGAAAAACTTGGTGATAAAGCAAATCAAAATTCACTATTTACAGTAATATGGGGTCCAAGGTTATACTTTAAAGAACATAAATATCCAATGATCAGTATTAAAGTAAAATATCGTTTAACTAATGAAGGCACTTATGATAAAGTGGATATAGTAAAGCCTTTCCCAGTTGGGAATTTAAATAATAAATAGAGTATCTACAATAATACCCGAATCAATGTATAAACGTGGATCCGTCTAATATAAATTTCATATGTCTTTTATCAATATTCAAAGATTAGCCATTTGGTGAAATTTTGGAATAATAAAGGGCATAATTTATTTGGTACCAAAGATACAGAGCAAGTAAATTCTTTTATTTTGCCATATTAAAATTTTATAAAAAATGTTCTTTTCATCAACAATTCAACTCATAAAGAATTTTTTTTCTAAAACCAAAATGATATTAGTTAAAAGTTCATTACCTTTGTAATTGCATAACAACAATTGTATGTATTAATGTAACACAAAGATTTGAACCGATTGAAAATAGTTTTGGCAGAAAAAACGCACAAACAAGTGGCTGGTAGAACATTTATAGGAAGAACTCTGCCACTCTTTCAAAAGGTATACAAACAGTGCGCAACCGACATTGGAAATTCTACTTCAAATAGAAAAATGTTTAGATGTAGACATTAATGAATTGGTGCGACAATAAAAAATATGATTGAAAGGTTGTATGATAAACAAGAACAATAGCCAATATTCAGCAACTATAACAGGTTGCGCTTTTCTTTATAACGAGTTCATGCGTATTCTTCCATTGCTTATGGATGAAAATGCGACGGAACTTCTTAAAGACGAAGTGCAGAACAATCACATTCTGCAAGTAAATTCACAAAAGGCGCGACAAACTTTCCTTACAGAATTTAAACGTAGGTATTATGCTGTCCCTACTTCGTTTTGGACGGAATTTATCACTATGACAGAATCAGCCCAACGGGCAGGATTGTTATATGCTATATTAAAAGCATATAAATTGGTTTTCGACTTCCACTTTAACGTCACGGTCAAGCGGTGGAACTCCGTTGACCAGACCCTTCATAAGAATGACATCATGATGGAGTTCAGTGAACTGTCATCACGGGATGCGTTTGTGGATAGTTGGACAGAAAAGACCAAAGACAAATGTGCAAGCCAATATCTGACCATCTTGCGCCAAGCTGGACTATTACAGGAAAAAACCGATGAGCTTCAGCCACTTCATCTTGAAGCTGCTGACTTTGAATATTATGTGCGCAGCGGTGAAGACTGGTTCCTGGAAGCCTGCTTGCTTTACCCCTACGAAGTGAATAACATAAAAACACAGTTGTCATGAGCAGTATGTCTATACAGGAACTGTACAACCATCTCAACAGCCCTGAGTTTCAGAATGTGAATAATGGAAACATCTTCTACAATTACTATATATACCAATATCCTGCCAATAAAGAATATGAGATGCGACGACAATTAGTCGTATTCAAGCAAAACCTGGAACGTCCTACCAGTTTTGTCAATGCTATGTTATTGGATTTGTTTCAAGTGTTTTGCGATTATCTTAAAGCCGAAAAGTTCGGTTCTGAGTCTTTGTTCGATGTAACGTTGGAAGATGATCGGACACAGCCTGACATGGTTACAACAGAATTGACCAACGAAGCCAATTCAGATAATTTCATCAGTTATGTACATGACCGTATCGAGGAATATCTCCGGATAAACGACGGTCTGAACAAACCTTATATTTTTGTTCACGGTATAGGAAAAATGTTTCCATATCTGCGGACTAATGTATTTCTCACCCGATACGAGAAGTATAACGATACATCGCTATATAAAATCATCCTTTTCTATCCAGGACATCAGGAAGGCAATTCCTTCTCGTTGTTCGACATTCTGGATGATACACATACTTATCGTGCAACCTTATTAGTCAACAAATAAATTCTGATAGATATGAAATTCAAAGAACTATATGAAAGAGGACTTGACAGAAAGGTAAATCCTGCCGTCTCTGCATCCGATTTGAGTGAAGATACCATACACACTGAAATCGATGAATATGTGTTTACACAAGAGATTATTGTCAATCTATATAAAATACTGACCAACATTAGACTGAATCAAGGTAGTCATGTCGGCATTTGGATTAATGGGTACTACGGTTCAGGTAAATCTCATTTTTTAAAGTACACAAGCTATTGCCTGTCAGGCACATATAGCAAGAAAGCTTTTGACCGGTTGATTGAAGCTGCGCAAGCAATGCTGCTCAGTGATAAAGATACGTCGGCTCTCGAAACAGCAGGTGTATCACTTTCCGATTTGCATGACCTTCAGAATTGGTATGTAAACAAAGCCGAAGTCGAGATGGTGATGTTCAACATTGGCGATGTACACGATGCCAATGTTGAACATGCCAATACGTTTACCTCAATCTTTTGGAATCAGTTTAATGCCAAACGGGGTTATAATTCTTTTAACCTTCCTATGGCACAGTATCTGGAAAAAGCATTGGATGATGATGGGAAGTTTGAAGAATTCAAAGAATATGTAAAAAGTAAAGGCTATGATTGGGAACGCAATATTTCACGCTTCGCTGCCAGCAGATTGGATTTGGCACTACAAATGGCTAAGGAGGTAGATCCGGCTCTCGCCATTGATGTGATTCGTGAACGTATAAAAAACAACGACATCAATATTTCTGTAGAAGCCTTTGCCAACGAAATGAAAGAATATATCGACCGTAAGGCTAATCGTAATCTCCGCGTTCTGTTCTTTGTAGATGAGGTTAGTCAGTTCATCGGCGAACATCGCGACCTGTTGCTCCAGCTCCAGTCACTTGTGAAACGTCTTGATGAAGTATGTGAATCGCAGGTTTGGATTTCATGCACAGCCCAGCAGACATTGGAAGATGTTGTTAAAAATGTTGGTGGCAGCGATACCAATCCTGAAGATGAAGTTGGTAAAATTTTGGGACGGTTTGAAGTCAGGGCCTCTTTGCAGGGAACAAGTCCGGAATATATTACGCAGAAACGTATTTTGGAAAAGAAAGGTGATGTGGAAATACAGCTATGCGACTTGTATGAGAAGAACAAAGCCATGCTTGATGCCCAATTCATCTTGCCCAGCACCTACCAATCATATAAAAACAAGGAAGATTTCGCAGCATTCTATCCTTTTGTGCCTTATCAGTTTCAGTTGGTAATGAAGGTTCTCGATTCCTTTGTCAATATGAATTATGTAGATAAGCAGGTGAAAGGAAATGAGCGTTCGCTGCTTAACATCACTTTCTCCATAGCCAAAGAGACCGCAGAATGTGAGGTAGGCGAATTTATTCCCTTTGACCGCTTCTTCGGTGCCATGTTCCAAGGCTCCATGCAACATCTTGGACAACGGGCCATGTCGAACGCACGCCAGGCATTAGACTTGATAGACGATGAAAAGAAACAGGCTTTTTACCGTCGTGTGGTATATGTGCTATTTATGGTCTGCAATCTTTCAGACAGCGATAAGCAAGGCTTTTCAGCAACTATCGACAACATCGTTACATTGCTGATGACTAAAATGGACGCCAACAAGGCAGCCATTAAAGCCGAGGTCTCGAAGGTGCTTTCGTTCCTTATAGACAAGTCTGTAATACGCAAGGTCAAGACTGATAATGGTACTGAGATTTATGAGTTTTACACTGAAGAAGAAGCAAAGGTAGCTCAGATCATCAAAAACCAGAGAGTAGACAGCAACACCTATACTGAAGAACTTTGGAAAATCATTTATGAGCACTTCGGTTTTTCCACATCTACCAGTAAGGAAACCTTTGCCACCCGTTCTTTTAACGTGGGAGGTAATGTTGACGGCAGGAATGTTCTGTCTAATAATCCGGATGTCGTGGTGGATTTCCTGACCACCGCAAGTACGGACTCACCCGAACAGTTCGCTTTTAACAATCAACCTAATCATCTGGTGTTCTTTCTCTATCCTCTCTTTAAGGACAATCAGGAACTGCGTCAGAACTTTTTGGATTATTGTCGAGTACAACTTTTTGTACAAGAGCCGGCAATCAGCGAGGAACGCCAGCGCACCAAACATCTGTTCCAAGAGCGTGCCAAGGAAATGCACAAGAAAGACATCAAGCCTAAATTCCGGGATATGCTTGACTGCTGTCCCGTAATTTCCGGTCAGGACATAATACCTCAATCCGCATTGGGAACGGCTAAAAACAAGGAACGCTACAAGACGACCATGCAGCGGCATTTGCAAAACTTATATAGTTTTGCTCCATTAGTAAACGGACCGGAGTTTCCTAAAACTACAAACGAGCTTTCTCAGAAAATTCTTCGTCCTATTGAACCTACAATAACAGAAATGCCCTTATCCATACCGGAAAAGAAAGTAAAAGACTATCTCGACCGTTCGCCCCATGATGTTACTGTGGCCGATGTTGTACGCCATTTTGCCAAAGTTCCTTATGGGTGGGCAGACAGTTGCAGTATTTATGTAGTAAATGAGCTGGTGCGTCGCCACCTCTATGCGTTTAACTATAATAATAATCCCAATGTGAGCCGCGAGGAAATCGCCCGGAATATTGTACGTGAGTCTAACCGTTTCACCATTGAGCCGGCCAAAGCCATTTCGCAGGACATACTGAATGCCTTTATCGAAGCATGGAAACATATCTTCAACGTGGTAAGCGTCAAGGGAAGTAACGATTATACAGAACTTTTCCGCAACTGCAAGGAGATCAACGATAGTGCACTTAACAGTTTATTGAAAAATTATCGTGAACTTAACCACGTAATCACTGGGTATGCTTTTGCCAGAGTCATAGATGAAGCCATCTCGTTAATGGAGCAGTGGCTTGCCATTCGCGACCCGAAAGAATTTTTTCAGACCATTATCGATGCCCGTGACAATGCCTCTATTCTGTTTGATAAGTGTAAGAGCGTACGTCAGTTTGTAGATGACCAATATGAAATGTTCAAGAAGATAGTAGCTTTCCTGGATAACAATAGGGACAACTTTGCATTCTTGCCGGATGACCAAACCAACACATTGAGCCATCTGAAATCCATTACCACCGATGAAGAGCCTTGGGACAGAATGCCTGCCTACAACAAGATGATGCGCAATTTGAATGGTAAGTTGTGTGAATGTATGGAATCACTGACGGCAACTGTAAAAGCCAATATTAACAAGGCATTTGATGAACTGGAAGAATATGCTAAAAGCGTAAACGTAAGCAGGGACAAATTTGCCCAACGTGATGCCGTGATTATGCTCAAGACAAGCACGCATAACCTATATGCACTGCAAGCCAATGCAAATGTAACGGAGTTTTATGAGGAGCAGATGGAACGCATCAATGCCGCTATCCCCAAGCAGCAGCCACAGCCTCCCAAGACTTACGATACACCTGCCGGCGGAAAGGACGGAAAAGTACAGGAACCAACAGCTCCCCGTTTGCGCAAGTTGGTGCATCTTGATACCCACTGCAACACACCTATCCGCACGGAAGCTGACATTGACCGCTATTTACAGGGCTTGAAAGATAAGCTGATGCAATACATCAGCGGCGGCAATGATATTATCATCAGCTAAATGTTAGGTTTTAATAATTGGTGCTGAAATAAGTTTTATGAAACCAAATAAGAACAAGAGCAAGACGTTTTCTAAAAGCGTGTTTAGCTTTGACTTTCAATACGTGCTGTTTTGCAATGTAAAACGTATCGTTTTATCATCTGAAACAGCACATTTGAGGCTTAAATTTGACACGTTTCATAACTTATTGACTTTCAGTAGATTGCCGCGTAATATAGTTTAATATGCGGGACCAACAGATAATCACAGACTAACACCTGATAATTGGCACTTAAAATATTAACAATAATGGATATAAATAAATTAAAACGCTTCGCAACAGAAGCTCGCAATATATTACTCAACGGCGTAAAACAACGTCTTGCCGCCATAGGCTTCAAACCAGACGGTACAGTTACCGAAATGCCACAACTGCTGGGTGGTGGCGCTGTCTTTATGGAAAATGTGCAGTCTGAGGACTTTTACCATAAATGGATGTCGCTTTATCAGCGTATGCAAAGCCACACTTTCCGCGAAGTGGCTGAAGAAGCGGCTTATACATGGTTTAACCGACTGGTTGCCATCCGCATCATGGCGAAGAACGGGCTGATTTCTGACGTATTGAAATATGAGAGTGAAGATGTGCACGTTCCGGTCCTAGTAACCGAAGCGCGTCAAGGGCGTATGCCGCAGATGGATGAAGCCAGCAGGCAGAAGCTGGATGCCCTGCTCCTTAACGATGCGTGGACGGACGAACAGTTTGCCTTGCTCATTGTGGCATATTGCCACAGCAACCCGATAATCCGGAAGTGCTTCGGTAAAATATCTGACTATACTGAACTTTTGTTGCCAAGCAACATCTTGAAGAACGACGGCTTTATTGACCGTCTGAATGCCGACGACTATGTTTCGGATGAGGACTACCGCTCACCGGAACTCATCGGCTGGCTCTATCAGTTCTACATCGCCGAGCGCAAGAACGAGGTGTTTGCCAAGAAAGGCAAGTTTGAAGCTGATGAAATCCCTGCCGCCACCCAAATCTTTACGCCAAACTGGATTGTGAAATACATGGTGCAAAACACCGTCGGCCGCATCTACCTCGACAACAACCCTTATTCCGACATCAAGGACGGAATGAAGTATTTGGTTGAGCCTTCCGACTTAACACCTAATTCCTCACACTTAACACTTGAGGACGTTCACGACCTCCGCGTCGCTGACCTCGCTTGCGGCTCCGGACATATCCTCAACGAGTGTTTCGACCTGCTCTATCAGATTTACATCGAGGAGGGCTACAACCGCCGCCGTGCCGTGGAAGACATCTTCCAGTACAACCTGACTGGCATTGACATAGACACCCGCGCCAAGCAGTTGGCGCAGTTTGCCCTCCTGTTGAAGGCTTGTCAAAAAGACCGCAGCTTTGCCGACGCCCACTGTATGCCGCGAGTGATGGATATGCCACAATGTGACCGCTACACGTGGCGCGACACCGCCGGGCACTTCAACTGCTATTACAATGTGGCGGCCAACGAAGCCATTAACGGTGAACTCGATGATGCCTTTAAGCTCATGGAGCACGCCGACACCCTCGGCAGCATTATGCGCTTCAACGTAAGCCCACAGACTGCTGACTATTTGCATCAAGCTGTGAAAGCCTACGACGACAGCCCTGCCCACACCGAGCAATTTGCGCCGTTGGTGGACGGAATGCGCCTTATCCTTGCTCTCACGCAGAAGTATGCCGCCCTCGTGATGAACCCGCCCTACATGGGCAGCGGAAACATGAACGCCGAGCTTTCCAACTATGTGAAGAAGAACTATCCCGACGGCAAGGCGGATCTCTTCGCCGTGTTCATGCTCGTGGCGCAGGAGCGGCTGGCCGAAAGCGGCAAGTATGGCATGATAAACATGCAGAGCTGGATGTTCCTCTCCTCGTTTGAGAAGCTGCGCACGTCGCTGCTCGACAACCTGCAAATAGACAATATGCTCCACCTAGGCCCGCGAACCTTCGACGAGTTGTCGGGTGAAGTGGTGCAAAACACGGCCTTCGTCGTCAGCATCCACCGTCCCGACCACTCTGGCATTTACTTTCGCCTTGTGGACGGCAAGGACTGTTCCGACAAGGAACAGATGTTCCTTGCTGTGGAGAACTGCTATCCCAATGTCTCCCAAAAGAACTTCGAGAAGATACCGGGATGTCCAATCGGGTATTGGGTTTCTGAAAAAATTTTTTCCCGCTTTGCGGGAAATCTCGCGTTGTCTGCTGTTTGCAAACCAACACAGGGTTTAGCAACAGCAGACAACGCGAGATTTGTCAAATATTGGCATGAAGTCAATCTTGCAAAGATTGGCTTTGGATGTGACTCATCGGAAGAGGCGTGGAAAACAAAAAAGAAATGGTTCCCATATAATAAAGGAGGTGCAGCTCGGAAATGGTATGGGAACCAAGAACTCGTTGTTAATTGGGAAAACGATGGAGAAGAAATAAAATCATTTGCTCCAGCTGTAATTCGTAATTCAACATTTTATTTCAAACCAAGTATTGCATGGAGTTTAACCTCTTCTGTTGGTAATGCATTTAGATATTTTCCACAAGGGTTTATTTTTGATGTGAATGGCATGAGCCTTTTTACAGACAACATTGGGCTTATTTCCTATCTTAATACAAAGTTGTGCAGATACTTCCTTTCAGTCATAAATCCGACATTGGCTTGTCAGATTGGAAATGTTGCCGTATTGCCATACTGCCACATAGATTCAAAAACAGAAACATCATTAGCTAAGCAAAACATCTCCATTTCCAAGCAAGACTGGGATGCCCACGAAACCTCGTGGGACTTCGAGGAGAACAAGCTTCTTGCCGTGGACGAGCAGACATACATCGACAATATAAATTGGACGGTAGAGCAGCACTTCCGCGAAACAGGCGAACACATCTGCATAGACCCTGCCGCTCCAGAATTGGGCAGCTTGGAGTGGCTTGTGGAGCAATACAAGCAGAAGTGGACGCGCCTATTTCTCCAGTTACACGACAACGAGGAGCAGCTCAACCGCCAGTTCATCGACATCTACGGCCTGCAAGACGAGCTGACCCCTGACGTGCCGTTAGATGAAATCACTATTCTACAACAGGGAGAAATCACGATAGACAATAGCCAGATAACTTGGCACGACGACGTAATAGTGAAGCAACTCATCTCTTACGCCGTGGGTTGCATGATGGGGCGTTATAGCCTTGATCACAAAGGACTAATCCTTGCCAACCAAGGCGATGGACAGAAAGAGTATGAAGTCCTTGTCCCCAATAGCCGCTTCGCAATAGACGATGACGGCATTATCCCCCTTATGTCAGTCAATAACGAACTGACCGACCACATCACCCTCCGCTTCAAGACGTGGCTGGGCATAGCTTTTGGAGAGGAAAACTTAATGGATAACCTCAACTTTGTGGAGCGGGCTTTGGATAAACGCCTGGAAGATTACTTCTTGAAGGACTTTTGGAAAGACCACAAGAAGATGTACCAGAACCGTCCCATCTATTGGCTTTTCAGTTCAAAGAGAGGAGCTTTCCAGTGCATCGTATATATGCACCGCATGAATGCCTACACTGCAGAGCGCGTGCGCACCAAATATCTGTTGCCTCATATCGAGTGGCTGATGAC